>Ga0075122_10000767_pt1 | contig 24233 bp, 23 predicted proteins | sample AntAceMetag02UKB_FD_69790 | JGI IMG/M metagenome (GOLD analysis project Ga0075122, IMG submission 69790) | Saline lake microbial communities from Ace Lake, Antarctica - Antarctic Ace Lake Metagenome 02UKB | ecosystem: Environmental > Aquatic > Non-marine Saline and Alkaline > Saline | place...
AGTAATGCTAGATATCAGGAAGCTATTTTAACATTGGCTTTGCTTTATGTTCATGATTTTTCCGGCAACAAATATTATAAGAATAAACAATTATTAGAATGGATTAATGCTTCTTTAGAATTTACTTTATTAATTAAAAATAAGGATGGGTCGTTTAACGAATGGTACCTTAATGAGCGGTCTTATGTTGCTACTTCTTTTGTTGTAGCGGCTTTAGCGGAAGTGATTATTATTTTAGGAGAAAAAAATATAAGAGAATATAAAAAGATATTAGATATGTTGGATAGAGCAACTGCTTGGCTTACTCAGCACACAGAAGAATTAGTTTTTAACCAATTGGCAGGCAGTGTTTTGGCTTTAGCTAAGGTTGCTAAATTAACTAATAATGAAACTTATAAACTTGCCAGCCGAAAAAAGCTAACAATAATTAAAAAAAATCAGTCGCCGGAGGGTTGGTGGAGTGAGTATGGCGGTCCGGATATTGGCTATTTATCGTTAATGATTGACTATTTAGCTAAATATTATCAGATGGAGCAATCGGAAGATGTTTTAAATATGTTAAAGAAGTCTAGCGCATTTTTAGTCAATTTTATTCATCCTAATCTGACTTCCGGCGGAGAGTATATGTCTAGAAATACAGAATATATCATCCCCTCTGGTTTCGTTTATCTTTCTACGTTAGATAAAAATGCGGAAATAATTACCTCTTTTAATATTAGTTCTTTAGAAAATGCTACCAGTTTAGGGCCAACTAGTCTTGATGACAGGTATCTTTGTTATATCCTCTATAATTGGTTGCAAGCAGGAATTTTTTTAGAGCAGAGTAATATCAAATTAAATTTTGGTATTAAAAATTATTTACAAGACAGAAAATTAAATATTTTTTTCAAATATTCGGGCTTAAGAGTTATCCAAAACAGCAAGTATTATTTTGTTGCTAATTTATATAAAGGTGGTGTTTTTAGATTGTATGCAGACGGCGAAGAATATCTTGATTCAGGAATAGAAATTAAATATAAAAAAGAGAGATTTATTTCTAATGTTCTTGATTATTCCAATAAAATTAAAAATGAAGCCAGCTTTTTGAAGACAGAGGGCAGTTTAAAATTAATTAAAGAATCACTTATGAAAACAACCACAATGATTTTATTTAAGTTTTGGCAGTTGACTTTCGGTAAGATAGGGGGAGTCCAGATGTTATTAAAAAGTTTTTTAAGGAAAAGGATGATTACTTATAAAAATTCAACTATGATTTCATTTAAACGGGAATTTATTTTTACCGATAATAATATTAAAGTAAGAGATAAAGTGGGAGAAAAAATTTTAGAAAAAGATTTTTATTTCGGTCTTAAAACCTCTTATAATTTTATTCCTAGTTCTAAATATTTTACTGCCCAAGAAATAAATAATAAAAGTTTTTTGGGGAAAAAGCATTATTTTTCAACTGAACATGATAGTTCTGTGGTTCGTATTTTTTATTTGAGTTAATAATAAAAATTTAATTTATTAATGATTATTATAGTTTTTTAGAATAAATTAATTATGTTAAAAGTTTATAATTTTTTAAAAAGAAGATTAATAATTTTAATTTTATTATTCTTTATTTTTATCGGTTCAATAGGAATTTTTTATAATTATTCTTTACCGTTTACGGTTGGGGATGAAGTTATTATTTTGTCAGCAACACTTAAAATGATTGCTGAACCGACCCTAAGGCCTAATTTTCCCACTTTTTATCATATGGCTTTACCGGTTTATATTTATTTACCGTTTTTTCTTATATTTTTAGGATTTTTAAGATTATCAGGTCTGTTCGGCAGTTTAGAAGCGCTAAGAAATTTTGGTTTAATTGATTTTGCTAAATTATTACCCTTAACTAGATTTATTTCAGTTATGTTGGGTGCAATTTCTATTTATCTGCTTTATAAAATATGCTTAAAATTATTCAAAAATAATTTTATTGCTTTAACCGCTTCCTGGTTTTTGGCTACTAGTTTAATGTTTATTCAATTATCTCATTTTGGTCGAATTTGGCTGCCGCAAGTTTTTACTATTTTAGTAGCTTTCTTTTTTATTAGCATCTTATACAAAAAGAATTTTTTAAAGATAAAAGATTATTTTTGGGCGGCCTTTTTTGTTGGCCTGGCTTTTGGCACTCATATTGTTGGCATATTAGTTTATTTACCTTTCTTAGTGGTTCATTATTTAAAAAATAAGGGTCAGTCATTGTCAGCAATTTTTTTTAAAAACAAAAATTTTTGGTTAGCTAATTCCTTTATTATAATTTTGGTTGGTTTTATTTATTGGCTTAATCCCTATGGGTTTATAAATTATAAAGGCCAAGCCGTCGAAAGATTTTTAAATTTTAATAATTCTGTTAATACGGTAGGCACTAATAATTTTTTAGCAGAGATTACTTATTATAGTAAAATACTTTTTGAGTATGAGCCTATTTTAATAATTTTATTTATTCCAAGCTTATTTTTATTTTGGCGAAAGAGAAAAAATTTATTCTATATTTGTAGTTCATTTATTTTCGGTTATTATGTTATTATTAGTTTTGTTAAAGAGGGTGAACCGCGCTTTATTTTACCGATTATTCCTTTTTTATCTATAATAGTTGCTTATGGTTTAAATTATTTTTATCAAAGTAAAATTTTTACTCGGGCGATTAGAATAATTATTTTAATTATTATTTTTAGCTCTTTATTATATATGCCGTTATTGTGGGATTATAAAATAATCCAACCCAGCACTAGAATTTTAGTTAAAGATTGGATATATGGGAATCTGCCGTCTGACACCAAAATTATTAATTTTGACACTTATTTTTCTTTAAACGAAAATAAACAGTCTATTAGAGATTTAGAGCAGTATAATTCAGATAATCTTACTAAGAAGCGTAGTTTTTTACTCTCTTTAGATGATGTAGATTATCCTAAGCCTAATTATTATATTTTTGAAGGAGCAGGCTATAAAAATATTCCTGAGGAAATTTTAGATAAGAATTTTGATTATATTATTATGAGTTGGTGGAATAGTGAAGATTATGAAATTTGGCGTGGAGAAATAGCAGGTTTAATTAGTGATAAAGAGATTGAATTAATAAAAAGATTTCCTCAAAGCGCTGATTTAAAAAGTTCTATTATAAATTTAGACGGCAATATGAGAAAACCTTATTATTATCTGCCTAAATTAAAACAGAATGGTCCGGTAATAGATATTTATAGAATAGATTAAATTATGGAATATTCGGCTCAGCCACAAGTTAATAAGAACCACTATAATTTTATTAAATATAGCAATTCAGACACTTGGATGAATTTTTGGTACCAAATTTTTTATATTTTAAATTTAAAACCAAAAACGGTTTTAGAAATCGGGCCAGGAAATAAAACAGTAACTGATGTTTTAAAGAAAAATAATATACAGGTAACTACTGTGGATATTGACCCGTCTTTGGCTCCAGACGTGGTTGCTTCAGTAACGAAATTGCCTTTTGCTGAAAAATCATTTGATCTAGTTCTTTGTTCAGAAGTTTTAGAGCATTTACCTTATGATTTATTTAAGAGTTCTTTAGTGGAGATTAAAAGAGTTTGTCGCGATAATGTGGTTTTATGTTTGCCTCACGCCGGAGCTGTATTCCAGGTTAATTTTAAGTTTCCCTTAATAAAACCAATGAATATTTTTTTCAAGATTCCGTTTTTCTGGAAAGAGCATAAATTTAACGGGCAGCATTATTGGGAGACTGGTAAAAAAAAATATAGTATTGCTAAAATTAAGAAAGATATTGGTTTAACTGGTTTGGAAATTATAGAGACGTCCATATATCACGATGACCCGGCTCATTATTTTTTTATTTTAAAAGTATAAAATATGAAATTAATTTATTTAGTTAATGCTAGAATTCCGACTGAAAAAGCTCATGGTAGGCAAATTATGAAAATGTGCGAAGCTCTGTCTAGTACTGGAGTTGAGGTAGAGCTTGTTGTACCTTGGAGATTTCTTAAAATTAAAGAAGATCCGTTTACTTTTTATGACGTCAGAAGAAAATTTAAAATAATAAGGCTGTGGTCATTAGATTTAGTTAGTTTTGGTAAAATAGGTTTTTTAATACAGGCCATGAGTTTTCTGTTAGTAGCTAGGGTCTATTTAATTTTTAAAAAATTTGACGTTTTATATACCAGAGAACAATTGACTGGTTTATTTTTTAATAATTTTATTTTAGAATTACATTCATTGCCGAAGAAAATTTTAAAAATTCATAAGAAAATTTGGTTAAAAGCAAGCCGTATAATAGTTTTAACAAAATTTATTAAAGATGATTTAGTTAAAATTAATGTTTTAGCTAATAAAATTTTAGTGGCGCCTGACAGTGTTGATTTAAAAGAATTTGATATTAATATAGATAAAGACCAAGCAAGGGCTAAAACCAATTTATCTAATAAAAAAATAATTTTAGGCTATACTGGTAGCTTTAAAACCATGGGTATGGACAAAGGAATTTTAGATATATTGAAGGCTTTAAAAATTATTTTAAGGAATAGGCAGGATATTTTTTTTATAGCTGTCGGTGGAAATAGTAAAGATATTCAATATTATAAAGAGATTGCTAAAAATTTAGGGGTTGTTAATAATATTTCTTTATTGCCTCGAGTTAGTATTAAGAAGTTGGCAATTTATCAAAAAGCTTGCGATATTTTATTAATGCCCTTTCCTAATAATAAGCATTATGCTTTTTATATGTCGCCTATGAAGATGTTTGAATATATGGCTTCTAAACGGCCGATTATTGCTTCAGATTTGCCAGCTATTAGAGAAATTTTGAATATAGACAACGCTTTTTTGATTAAATCCGACAGTCCAGATAATTTAACTAAGGTTATAAAAAATGTATTGCAAAATAGTGGTTTAGCTGATAAGATTTTAAGGAGAGCCTACCAGGAGATTAAACAATATACTTGGCATAATAGGGCAACAAATATTATTAATTTTATAAATGAAAAATATGAACGAGATTAAGTATAGTATAATTATTCCAATTTATAATGAAGCTAAAGCCGTTAAAAAAGTTATTTTTGATTTGACTAATTATTTAAAGGCTAATAGTGCTGGTTTTAGCTATGAAATATTAGCTATAAATGACGGTTCTGATGATAATACTTATGATATTTTAAAGAGTATAAAGTTAGATGAATTAAAAATTTTTTCTAATCCTTATAATAAGGGTTATGGTGCGTCATTAAAATTGGGCGCGAATCAGGCTACCGGAAAATATTTAATATTTTATGACGGCGACGGTCAACATAATCCCGAAGACGTAATCAAACTTATGGCAAAGAGTGATGAATACGATATGGTGATTGGCAAGAGACAGGGCTACCAAGGCCCCTGGGTAAGACAGCCAGGCAAGAAGATATTAAAATTGATCGCTAGTTATTTAGTTGATTTTAAAATACCAGACTTAAATTCAGGTTTAAGAATAGTAAATAAGGAGAAATTTTATAAATACGCCCATCTTTATCCAAATGGTTTTTCTCTTTCTACCACCATAACTATGGCTTTCCTAAAAGCAGGACATAATGTTAAATATATACCGATTAAAGTTAATAAAAGAGTTGGTAAAAGCATGGTCTCTCCTCGTGATGCCCTGAAAACTTTTGTTTTAATTACCAGGATAATTACTCTTTTTGCCCCTATGAGATTTTTTCTTCCGATAAGTGTATTATTTTCTCTAATAACTGTGGCATCGATTGTAAATGACATAATGCTCTCCAATATTTCTGATACATCTGTTATATTATTTATTGCCACTATATTTATTTTTTCTTTTGGCGTTATTTTAGATCAGATAGCTGCGATTAGGAGAGAGCTAAGTGATAGATATTATGGAGATGACAAAAAACAATAAAATAATTTTTAGTTTTGATTTAGAATATTGGCATGACTCATATTTTTTAGAAAAATATTTAAATAAGGCCGTTATTACTAATCAACCTGATTTAATTAAAGAATCTTTATTACCTGTATTAGATTTACTTAAGAATAAAGCCATATCAGCAACTTTTTTTATAACCGGACAGGTAGCTGAAAAATATCCGGAGATTGTTAAAAGAATAGCCAAAGACCATGAAGTAGCCGCACATAGTTATGGCCATGAAGTTTTGTATGATAGAGAATTAAGAGATTGTTTTGGAGATATTAAAAAAAATAAGGATATTTTAGAGACAATTATTAATAAAAAAATTATAGGTTTTAGAGCCCCCTGTTTTTCTCTAAACAAGCAAACGTCCTATTTAGTTAAGATTTTAGAAGATTTGGATTTTAAATATGATAGTAGTTTAATGCCGACTAATATTGGCCTTTACGGTACTAGCCAATCTAGCCGGCTACCGTTTAAAATAGGGCAGGAAAATTTTTTTAATGACGTTAAGGGTAAAGTAATTGAGTTTCCCCTAAACACCTTCTGCGGATTACCAATATCAGGAGGTTTTTATTTTCGTTTTATACCTTATTTTATCTATAAATTTTTAGTACGCCGGCAATTAGCTAAAAAAAATTATTTTGTTTTTTACGCCCATCCTCATGAATTTTTAAATTTCGTGCCAGACATAAAGGCCCCAGGTTGGAAATTAAAATTAAAATATTGGGGAGTTAAAAATTCTTTTAAAAAGTTAGAAAAATTTATTAACGATTTTGAATTTACTAACTTCCAAAACCACCTGCATGGTAAAAGTTGAATTACTACAACCACAAGATGAAAAGATTTGGGATGAATTTGTTGCCAGCCAGCCTGACGGACGATTTTCGCAAACAATAGCTTTTAAAAAAGTTTTGCAGGAAACGTATGAATATAGCGCTAAACTTGTTGTTTTTAAGGAAGATAATGAAATGTTATCTGTTTTGCCGATTTTTTATTGGAAAAATATTTTTAACCAAAAAAAATTAATTTCCGTGCCTTTAGCTGATTATGGTGGAATTTTAACAAAAGAGATGAAAGAATCAGAGGTAGTTATTTTTATTAATTTTATAAAAAAAATAATAGATGAACTGGGCGTGTCGTTTTTAAAAATAAACGCTAATATAAATTTAGATAAGCAAGGATATTTACAGAAATATTTTATTAAGAAAGAGAATGATCAGCGGGCTATTTTATCTTTAAGTGATCCAGATATATTATGGGAAAAAATTTTTGATCGGAGTGTTAGAAAAAACGTCAATACCGCTCATAGCGCTGGCTTGGTTTGCGAAATTAAAACTTCTTCAGATTCAATTAAGAACGATTTTTATCCTTTATATTTAAAAACAATGAAACGGTTTGGCACCCCGCCGCATTCCTTATTATATTTTCAAAATAAATCAAAATATTTCGGCGAAAAGATGAAATTATTTTTAGTGAAAGATAGGAATATAACAGTGGCGGCTTTGTTAGGCTTTGCGATAGGAAAAACTGTGCAAATTACTAAAACGGCCTCAGATGAAAAATATTGGCATAAACGGCCTAACGACTTAGCGCATTGGGAGTTTATTAAGTGGGCGGCAGAAAATAAATTTACTTATTTTGATTTTGGCCCGGTAAGATATTCTAATCAGGTAAAATATAAAGTTAAATGGGGAGCGCAATTGTCAGATAACTACTCTTATTATTTATTTAGCAAACCAGCGGAAAAAATTAAGGAAGATGAAATAAAAAAGACATTAATAAAAGGAAAGTTGGTTGAAAAAATTTTAGCTAAGGCATGGTCATATCTTCCACTATTAATGACGAGATTTTTTGGTCCATGTATTAGAAAAAATCTTGGAAGATAAAGTTCAATAATTGATATTATGGAATTTGAAAAATATTGGAAAAATAAATTTTCCGAGATGGCAAGTGAAGAAGAAAAAGATTATAAAATTTCAGTTTGGAGCCGAGAGGGTTTTGAGGCATATATTAAATATTTTTTGCAATATTTTAAGCCACATATTAAGAATGATAATTCTCGAGAATTATTATTAGATATTGGTTGTGGTCCGGGAGTATTTTCAAAAATATTAGCTCGCCAAGGCTTTAAAGTGCAGGCTGTGGATTTTAGTCCAGAAGTTATAGAGGTTGCTAAAAGTAAATCTGAAAATTTAGATATAGATTATCAGGTAGCCAGTATTTATGGTTTGCCGTTTAAAGATAATTATTTTGATAAAATAATTTGTTTGGGAGTATTGCAGACCATTGAAGAACCGGAAAAGGCCTTGCTTGAAATTAAGAGAGTATTAAGAAAAGATGGCTTATTGGTAATCCATACCTTGAACTGCTTTTCTTTATTTTTTATTTTTCTAAATAAAGAAAATAAAGGTGTATCGCCAAAAAGATATAATCCGTTTAGTTTTAAATTTTTATTAAAAAATAATAATTTTTTTAAGATAAAAATTAAAGGAATTTATTTTTTTCCTAAAAAATTAAATTTAATAACAAACTTTATTTTAAGATATAAAATTTTTAATTTTTTAAATTTTTTATTTCCTATTTTTATGTTTTTGTCACATAGCTTTTATGTTGAGGCAAGAAAAAAATAATATTATGATTATAAATATATTAAAATCAATAATAAAAAATAAATTTAGAATTATTCAATACCCTTCTTTTGTTACTTTTTTGGTGACTTGGCGATGTAATGGCAGATGCGTATTTTGCGATGTTTGGAAAAAGAAGCCCTTAATTAATGAGGAATTATCTCTTGATGAAATTAAAAAAATATTTAAACAATTAAAAAAGATTGATGTTTTGCGGATTTCCGGAGGTGAGCCATTTTTGCGTGATGATTTAGCCGAAATTATAAATGCTGTTGATAAAATATGCTCTCCGTCAATGATACATATTACGAGTAATGGAATTTTGACTGAAAAAATTATTAGAATAATGAAGAAGATAAAACCCCTAGATAAGATTAATATAAAAATATCAATTGATAATGTTGGCGAGAAGCATGATAAATCCAGGGGAGTGCCTGGCGCTTATCATCGGGCCATTAATACAATCAAAGAGTTAACGAAACTTCGTCAAGAAGTAGATTTTAATATTGGAGTTAATCAAGCCGTCGTCGATGAGAAGGAAATAAGCTCATTTTTTAAACTGCGTGATATATTAGATAAAATGAACGTAGCGCTTCATCCCATGATCGCTTATGATACTAAAAACAGCTTATATAGCGACAAATCATTGGGTAAATATAAAAACGTGGCTTTTAAAACTTTCGGTGAATTTTCAGAAGTTGGATTAAAGCGATTTTTAAAAATTTTATTAGAACATGCTAAAAGCATTAAAGATTTTAAAGGTCGAATAGTGGAAAGATACCAAATAAAGGGTCTTTGTAACAGATTAATAAGAAAGAAAAATATCCCTAATCCAAGGTGCATGGCTTTAAATAATCACTTGAGAATATTACCTAACGGTGATGTTCCGGTATGCCTTTTTAATGGGGACGTTGTTGGTAATCTAAGAAAAAGTAGTTTTCGGGATATATGGTTTAGCGAAAAAATTAAAGCTAATCGCGACTGGGTGAAAAAATGCCCAGGTTGCTGGCAGGGTTGTGAAATTACAGTGAGCTCTGTTTATACCGGAGATATTTGGAAGGGATTATTCTATTAATTATATGAGAAAAATGATTAGATATGGGTTGGTGGCCGTTCTTGGTCATTTAATTTTATTTACCGGCGTTTTTTTGTTGGTTGAAATTTTTAATTTGCCGGAAAGTTTATCTTATTTTATAATTATTACTTTTGATTACGCGATAGTGTATGTTTTAAATTTAAAGTTTGTTTTTAAATCTAATTTTAGTGCCGGTAATGCGGTTAAATATTTAGTGTATTTGTTTTCTTCGTGGCTGGTAAATAATTTATTTTTTATTTTAATGACTGATATATTAAATATTTATTATATTATTTCTCTAGTAATTAACGTTTTGTTATTTAGTTTAATAAAATATTTTATACAAAAGGAAATAATTTTTAAGGAACAATAAATTATGTCTGATGTTGTTATTAAATATATTAATAAGATTTGGCAGGGGATTAAAGATAATTATATAATAATTTTTATTATTTTAGTTGCTTTTTTTATCCGTTTTTATGGTATATATTTTGATTATCCGTATCGAGCAGAATATATTTGGGATGAGTTTTATCAGATGAAATATCTTTTGAACGTAATTGAGGAAAAAAGTTTATTAGCGAAATCTTCCGGCGATCCAATACTATTAGCTTTTCTATATTTTCCGATTTTAATTTTTAGAATTATATATATTTCCCTCAAAGAAGGTATTTACAATATAAATGAATTAAAAGGGTATTTAATCGCTAACGGGATGGGACAGATACATATAATAATAAGATGGTGGTCGGTATTTTTTGGCACAGCCACGGTTTATCTAATATATAAAATATATCAAATAATTTTTAGAAATAAATTAAGTTACTATTATGCTGCATTCGTTTATACTTTTTCTTTAATTCCGGTATTTTTATCCCATTGGGGAAAGGTACATTCAGCCATGGGTTTTTTCTTCGTTTTGTCCTTATTTTTTATCATTAAATTTGAAAAAGAAAAAAAAGAGAAATATTTTTATTGGTCGACTATAGCGGCAGCTTGTTCTTTTTCCGTACATATTTTAGGGTTATCAGCTATTATTTTTCCTTTTTTAGGATTTATCTTTAATAAGTTTGATATTTTTAACAAGCAGAATATTATTACACAAAAAGATAATTGTCAAAATGACCAAATATTTAATAATAGGGTATTAATAAAAGCTTCATTGCTCTTTTCGGGTATTGTTGCTATTTTTTATTCCTTTATTCTTAAAGATTTTATTCCGTATTTAATAGCTGAGGGAGCGGAGGGAAAAATTATTCCTGCGGTTGGGATAAAAAGATTCTACTATCTTATTCAAGGATCTTTTAATATTGAACCAATATTTATTTTTTTATTTTTAGTAATCTTAGTTTTTAATTTTAAAAATTTTTTACAGCATAAATATATTAGGTATATAGTATTAGGGTTGTTGTTTAATTATTTCTTAATGGTGACTATTTTTGCTTTGCCAATGAGATCTCGTTTGTATTTAATATTTATTACTTTAGCAGTGTCTTTAGCCGCGGGTTATTTAATAGAATTTTTCATTTTTTATAATAAGAAAATAAGAAGAAAAAAATTAGGAAAAATTTTAATATATATTTTAGCTATTTTGTTAATATCTCCTTCAATTTTATTGTCGGCTCGTTGGCTAATGGTTATAAAGAATAATACAGCTATTGCTACCACCGAATGGTTACAGGAGAATTTAAATCAGGATGAGATAGCTTATACTTTCTATAATATATTATATGTTCCGCTTACTTATGAGGCGGCTTTGTGGCACAAAGAAAACAATAAGGTAGATTCATCAGTAAAAGTAAATTTTATTTTAGACCATAAAGATAATTTTATAGATAATGGTTTAAATTTAAGATACGATTTTAAGAATAACAGGTATGAAGAATTAGGCGGTCAGGGCACTAAATATGTAGTTATTTATTATTGGCAATCGTACGGAAATAAAGAAAATCAACCCAGCCGTTTTAAGAAAGAGAAGGCATATGCTATTATAGAAAGTATAAAGGCATACCATAATGTTGAGTTGGTAAAAACTTTTTTTCCAACCAGCAATGAAAAATTAGTTAAAGTAGGTGTTATGGATTATTTGAATAATCCGCTTTCTTGGCAGGTTTTATGGAAATTAGAAAAGAGTGGACCCTTTATAGAAATTTATGAAATTATTAAATAATTTGCAAAAAAATGTTAACAAAGATAAAGAATTATTTATCAGGGAATAAAACTAGAAAAAATTTTACTATTTATACTATCGTCGGTGCTTTTGTCTCATTGGCAAATATTTTTTTAGTTTGGCTTTTGATAGATATTTTTCATATTCATACGTTAATTAGTACAACCGTAGTAGTGGGTTTATTGTTTTTAGTGAAATTTATTATTTATCGTAAAACTGGGTTTACTCAATAGTCTATAAGTATTTAGTAAATAATAATTTTGATTATTTTTATCTATGATACGAAATAAAATAATTCAGACAATAAAATACCATTGGTTAGCTTTAGTATTTGCCTTTATTTTTGGGTTATTGGTTGTTTGCCCTACCCTTTATTCCGTAGATAAAATAGGTAGAGAAAATTTTAAAGGGATTTACCCAATGTTTAGTAATGATGAAGTGCATTACTTATCAAAAACTAAAGAAGTCTTAGATGGTCATCCTGAATTAGGTAATACTTTTATTGCTGAACACAAAAATATGCCAGTCGCTCGCCCAGCCTTCGCTGCCCTTATTTTGGCTAATATTTCTGATTTTTTTAATATTTCGGTGCCAAAGTTAGCCGCTATTAATGATTTTTTTCTGCCAGCCATTGGATTTATTTTATTATATTTTTTGTTTTTTAAAATTACTAAAAGCAAGTATGTGTCTATATTTTTTCCTGTTTTTTATTATGCTATTTTTTTAAGAGAATTTGGCCGTCCTATTAATCCGCAATTTAGTTTTATTTTTTTTACATTAGGTTTACTCGCCTTAGTAGCTGTAATAGAAAATTTTAAAATAAAGAAAAAATTTATTTTTTATAATATTTTATTTGGATTTGTACTGGGTTTGCTAATAAGAATTTATCCTTATTATTGGACTTCAGTTTTTGTTTTATATGCAGTTTATCTCTTTTTATTAGTTATTAAAGAAAAAAAATTTTATCATTATTTCTTAGGTTGGATTATTTTTATATTGTCGGCATTTTTTACGAGCTTAACTTATTTTATTAATATTAGAAAATCTTCTTTGCATCCATTTTTTATTGAAACTAGCACTAGGCTTGGTATGATTAATACCCATTGGCCAGGATGTTTTATAAATGTGGCATTGCTAGCTATTGCCCTGTTAGCTGTTTTTTTATTAAGAAATAAGATTAAAGATTATAAATTATTATTGTTAGCCTACGCTCTGCCTATTAGCGGGATAATAGTAAATTGGCAAAACATAATAACCGGAAAATATTTGCAGTTTAGTAGTCATTATTATTTAGTTACGATTTTGTTTGTTTTATCAGCTATGGCAATTATTATAGGATCCGTAATTAACTCTTTTAAGGAGAACAAGTCTAAAATTGTTTTGTTATTATTTCTTTTTGTTTTATCTTTTTTAATTTACCGCCATGGCAACAGTATATTATATTCAATCCAGGTCAGTGGTAAAGAAACAGGGAAGATGATGGAAAATCAAGAGTTATCTTATTTAGCGGATTGGATTAATTCTAATACTGCTCCAGATTCTTCTTTTTTAAATTTGGGTGATGATTATGATTGGTTTATCCCGGTTTATACTCACGGCAATGTGTTTTCAATAGGATATTCTAGTTATTATTTGATGTCGGACAAAGAGATAGAAGAAAGGTGGGTAATACATCATATTTTTAATAAAAATATTAATTATGATTATATTTCAAAAAGTAATCGGGGTATTTGGGGAAACAAGTTTATTGATGCTTATCAGCATAAAGAAGTAAGAAGAAAAATTAAAGAATTTATTACCGGTAGGAAATATGATAAAAATGTATATGTGCCAGACGAATATGTTATTAGAGTGTTAGATAAATATAATAGTTATAGAAATTTAGATCTGAAAGAGTTATTTAGCTTGTATTCAATAAATTATATATTACTTGATAAAAATAGTGTTAGCCAAGAAGTTATTTATAAATTAGAGACAGAAAATTATTTTGAGTTGACAGCGGAAATAGGCAACAATAAAATATATAAATTTATTAATGAAGCTGGTTAAATGGTGTTGAGTCCTAAAAACATAGCTGAATTAGTCAATTTTTCAAAACATAAAACCACTACTCTCATGATTAGTGGTTTTTTAATTGATCAAAGAAGTAGTAAAGAGATAAATTTTTATTTTATAAAGATTTATGAATAACTAAATTAGTTATAAATTTATTATTTAGTTATTTACCTAATATAAGCTAAAATATTTTATAGGTTGATACCTCTTGACACCTATTGACACTTTAGTATATAATGGTGATATGAATCATAATGAAATAAAATCAAATGCGGTTTATACTACCATTGAGACTCAAGAGCTATTAAAAATTAGTAATAGTACTATTAAGCGTATGCTTAAAAAAGGACTTATAAAGGCCAATAAAGTCGGCGGTCAATATCGAATTTTAGGCAAAGAAATATTACGTTTAGTGTCTCCAAATACGGAAAAAAAGGTTGTCAAATCATATTTAGATATAAAGAAAAAAGTTGTTAGCAAAATTAATAAATGGTAATTTTTTGAATATATATTATGAATGTTTTAAAAGATATGAATAAAATGTTTAAAGAAAATAGATTAATAACAATAATAAAATTATCAAAACAAGCTTTTGGTCCGTATAAGAAACAAATTATTATTTTAGTTGCGCTAGGTTTTTTTACTGGCTTGTTAGAGGGAATTGGTATTAATGCTTTAATCCCCCTATTTTCTTTTATTATCGGCCAAGACGGTGGTGGAGATGATTTTATATCTCAGACAATTGAAAGAATGTTTTCGTTCGCGCATATTGATTTTAATGTAAAATTTTTACTTATTTTTATATCCACATTATTTATTCTTAAAGCTTTTGTTCTAATTTTATTTTCCTATATCATCGTTAAAATAACTGCTAGATACGAAGAGCAAACCAGAAGTAATTTATTTAGTGCTACCTTAAAAGCCAACTGGCCCTATTTATTAAAACAAAAATTAGGGCATTTAGAAACTATTTTAATGGTAAATGTAAGTAATAGTTCAGGCTTGTTGCGGTGTATTAGTAACACCATTATGGTGCTTACTAATTTAATAGTTTATGTGATAATAGCTATAAATATTTCTATTTATATTACTTTAATAACTCTTATTTTAGGATTGATATTGTTTCTTATTTTTAAACCTCTTACTTATAAAGTAAGAGTATTGTCTCATAAAATGGAACAAGTAAATAGAGAAATTTCCCATTATGTTAATGAAAATATTATAGGGATGAAAACAGTTAAAGTTGTTTTTGTTAGTAATAAAGTGGTAAAAGCCGGCCGGGAATTTTTTAATAAATTAAAAAATATTCAAATTAAACACGCGCTACTGCACACTATTGTCGTAGCTTTTATGAGACCGATTAATCTAATTTTTATTTGTGTAATTTTTGCTTTATCTTATAAGTCTGCAAATTTTAATTTCGCTTCTTTAGTAGCTGTAATTTATTTAATTAAACAAATATTTTCCTATTTTGAGCAATTGCAGAAAAAAGCTTTAATTATTAATAGTTCAATTCCGTATTTGAGGAATGTGCTAACTTACGAAGAGCAAGCTAAAAATAATAAAGAGGAAGATATTGGCTTTAGTGATTTTAAATTTAGTAATTTTTTAGAATTTAAAGACATAAATTTTTCCTATAATCCAGACAAGAAGATTTTAACTGATATAAATTTCAATATACAAAGGGGAGAATTAGTTGGGTTAATTGGTCCTTCCGGAGTGGGGAAAACGACTATGACAGATTTAATATTACGTTTATTTTCGCCCACTAGTGGAAAAATTTTGTTAGACGGAAAAGATATTAAGGAAATTAACATGAAAGAATGGAGAAAAAATATAGGCTATGTTTCTCAAGATATATTTTTAATAAACGACACAATCACTAATAATATTAAATTTTATGATAATTCTATTACAGACGATGATGTAAAAGAGGCGGCTGAAAAAGCTAATATATATGACTTTGTTAAGAGTTGTCCAAATAAATTTTCTACTATAATTGGTGAAAGAGGCGTACTTCTTTCTGCTGGCCAGCGGCAAAGAATTATTATTGCTAGAGTTTTAGCTCGTAAACCTAAAATTTTATTACTTGATGAAGCTACCAGCGCCTTAGATAATAAGTCAGAAGCAAAGATTCAGCAAGTAATTAAGAATTTAAAAGGTAAAATTACAGTTTTGGTTATTGCTCATAGATTATCTACTGTTGTTAACTCGGATAGATTAATAGTGCTAGATAAGGGTAGAGTTGTTGAACAGGGCAATCCGCAGGAATTGCTAAAAGACAAGAATTCTTATTTTTTTAAAGTTTATAATATTAGAGAAAAATAGAAATATGCGTATATTTTTAATTTTAGAAAATAGAGGATCGGGATTGGATAGTTTAATTTTAACTTTAGCTAAAAAGGGCCATGAGATAGTTTATTGCGTGGGTTTGTGGGATAAAGAATTTAGAAGTCGTTTTCCTAAAACTATTTGGCATGATCATTTTGCCGCTCGTTTAGGTCAGCCGGCCGATAGTCTAACAATAGACGAATTTCCGCCAGTAGGCGAAGATTTAATTGAAAAAATGTATAGGACCGAATCTTTAGTTTTAACTATGATGAATAAACGGCATAATAAAATGTGTGTTGATGAGCGTCGGCATTTGTACTATAATATGTTGCAATATTGGCATGGTGTAATAAAAAAATATCAACCGGATTTAATTTTTTTTCCCGATGTGCCAAACGTTAGTTATGCTTATATTATTTTTGCTTTAGCTGAATTTTTAAAAATTAAAATAACTATGTTGGATGACACTTTAGTATCTGATAGGGCTTTAATGTATAATAATTTTTGGCAAGGTAGTATTAGCTTGCAGGAAAGGTTAAAATTAAATAAAGGGAAAATTTTTTCTTTAAAAGATTTAAGCCTTGATTTACAGGATTATTATCGATTAAAAATAGGCTCGCCCCAGAAAGCCACACCGTTCTATGTCAAAAAATTAAGAAATCGATTTTCTAAGGCTAATTTATTACGGAGTCGGTTAAAATTTATTTTTCACAGCTTAAAGAATGGTAATATTATAAAAGTAGTTAGTAAATATTTGATTAATCATTTAGGGGCGAGTTTAAAAAGAGAATATACTAGATTACAAATAAAATTTGACTTCAATAGGAAGTTTGTTTATGTACCACTTCATAATCAACCCGAACGGACAACTAGTCCGCATGGAGATATGTTTAGTGATCAAATTTTGATGATTGAAATTTTAGCGGCGAGTTTGCCTAAAGGTTGGGTTATATATGTAAAAGAAAGCCCAGTCCAATGGTTGCTTGGCGGACTTAGTTATTCAGCCTCCCGCTACCTTGGCTATTATGAAAAAATTGCTAAAATGCCAAATGTTTATTTAGTCCCGTTAGCTACTAATACTTTTTCTTTAATAGATAAGTCGCAGGCCGTGGCCACAGTTGGTGGCGGAGCTTGTTGGGAAGCGGTACTGCGATTAAAGTCAGCTATTATTTTTGGATATCCTTGGTATCGTGATTGTCCGGCGATTTTTAAAGTAAATGATGTTAATTCCTGTAAAGAAGCTTTGAATAAAGTTGCTACTGGGTTTATACCTAATCAACAAGATGTCATCAACTACTTAAAAAGTTTTGATGAAGCGAGTATTCACTGTAATTTAACCGATTATGTAAAAGATGTTACCAAATTAACAAAGGAAGAACGTGTTAATAATATTATTGGAACTATTTTAAATCAAAATACAGTAAGTAATTAAAAATTTAGAGAAGAATGAAAAATATGAGAACATTTTTAATTTGGGCTGACAAGGGTCCGGAAATAAAAAATTTAATGTTGAAGTTAAAGAAGCATGGTCATGAAATTGTTTATTGGGTGGGTTCAACCGGGGGAGAAAAAGATAAACTGCCTGAAACGGTTTTTCACGAACATTTACAAGCAGTAGCCGGATTGCCTGCTGAGAATATTGATATAATTGAATTTCCACCACCGGGTGAGGATTTAATAAAAAAAATGTACAAAACAGAGTCTATTATTTTAACCATGATGAATAAGAGGTATGATAAGATGTGTTTGGATGAGCGGAGGCACTTATATTATAATATGTTGCAATATTGGCATGGTGTAATAAAAAAATATAAACCAGAAATAATAGTTTTTCAAATTATACCTCATACTATTTTTAATTATATTATTTATGAATTAGCTCGTTTGTTGAATATTAAAACTATTATGTTTGATGATACTTGGGTTTCTGATAGAGCGTTATTGTATGCTGGTTTTTGGCAAGGCAGTAATAAATTACAGCAAAAATTAGAAAATAATAAAAATAAAAATTTTTCTTTGAATGATTTAGCTAATGATTTACAAGAGTATTATAAAAAACATATAAGTGGAGATCTTAATACAACTCCAGCATATATGGAAGAAATAAAGAAAAAATATTCAGTAGTTAATAGGGTAATATTGTTTCGGATAAAGGCTTTACTAATAAGTATTAAGAATTTTACTGTTTTTGAAAAAATTTTGACTTTTTTATTTAGAATGTTTAAGGAAGATATTAAGAAAGAGTATGTTAATTTTTAATCAAAATTGTATTTTTCTAAAAAATTTATTTATCTTCCACTAAACTATCAGCCAGAGAGAACAACTAGTCCACAGGGGGATATGTTTGTTGACCAGATTTTAATGCTTGAAGTATTAGCGGCTAGTCTGCCTAAAGATTGGTTAATTTATGTTAAAGAGCACCCTTTTCAGTTTCTTGCCCGGGGTCTAAATTTTTTTAGTTCTCGCTATCAGGGTTATTATAAAAAAATTGCTCAGTTAAAAAATGTTAAATTAATTCCGGTTAAAACTGATACTTATAATTTAATTAATAAATCTCAGGCAGTCGCTACTGTTACCGGGACAGCTGGTTGGGAAGCAATTTTGCGATCAAAGCCAACAATTATTTTCGGATATCCTTGGTATCGGGATTGTCCGGGCGTGTTCAAAGTTAATAGTGTTGAATTCTGTAAGAAGGCTTTACAAAAAATTAAGGATGGATTTAAAATAGAACAGCAGAAAGTTATTAATTATTTGTATAGTTTTGATAAGGCAACAATCCATGGTTATGTAGAAGGTAGTATATCCGTAAATTCTAAACTCAGTAAACAGGAAAATATAAATAATTTTACTCAAGCAATACTTGAAGAAATAAAAAAATATTAATATTTGTAATTATTTTATAATTTAATTAATAAATAAAATTTATGGTTAATAATTTAAAAAATAAGGTAATATTAGTGACGGGGGGAACGGGTTCTTTTGGTAAAAATTTTGTTAAACACTTAATAGAAAATTCAGAAGCCAAAAAGATTATTGTTTTTAGTAGAGATGAGTTAAAGCAATTTCAAATGCAATCAGAGGTTCAGGATGAGAGATTAAGGTTTTTTCTCGGTGATGTTCGGGATTTGCAAAGATTAGAGAGAGCTTTTAACGGAGTTGACATCGTTGTTCATGCCGCGGCTTTAAAACAGGTGCCTACTTTAGAATATAATCCTTTTGAAGCTGTTAAGACTAATATATTAGGGAGCCAGAACGTAGTCGACGCCGCTATTGACCAAAATGTAACCAAGGTAATTTTAATTTCGACCGATAAAGCGGCCCAACCAGTTAATCTTTACGGATCAACTAAACTTTGCGCAGAGAAATTATTTATTAGTGGAAATTCTTATGCTGGCGGAAAGACAAGATTTAGTTGTGTCAGATACGGCAATGTTATTGGCAGTCGGGGTAGCATAGTAGATATTTTATTAAAGAAATCTGAAATAGATAAGGTGTATTTAACTGACGAAAGAATGACTCGTTTTTGGATGACTTTAGAACAATCCTGCCAGCTAGTGCTATTTGCCTTAAATAATATGGAGGGTGGAGAAATTTTTATTTCTAAGGCGCCAAGCATGAAATTAATTGATTTATTTTTAGTTATGACCCCTAAGGCAGACAGAGAAATTACAGGAATTAGACCAGGAGAAAAATTGCATGAAGTATTATTAACAGAAGAAGAGGCTAGGCATACAGTAGAATTAGACAAATATTTTGTGGTTATTCCTGAACATTTTAATATATTTGATAAAAATAAATTTGATAAATATCATAGAATTGGTAAAGAATTGCCACTAGGTTTTTCTTTTAGGTGCGATACTAATAAAGATTGGTTAACCAGGGAGGCCTTTAAGAAGATAATAGAGAATATGAAAAAATAAGAGAAATAAATAAATAAAAATATTATTTTTTAATTTTTATGAAAAAAAAATTTAAACAACATGAAATTTTCTCAAAAGAAGGGGATAGATGGTTTAGCCGTAATAAAGAATTTTTAGTTGATGAAAAAAGTTATTTAAAAATTAATTATATCAGTCAGATAATTGATTATCTTAAGGATAATAAATTTAGCTTTAATAAAGTTCTTGAAATAGGATGTAGTAATGGCTGGAGATTAAGTAAAATTAAAAAGATTTTTAAAGCAGATTGTTGCGGAATAGAGCCGTCTAAATTAGCTTTGCAAGATGGAGGAAAAAGATATCCTAATATAAAATTGACACAAGGATTTTCTCATGATTTAAGAGATTTTAAAGATAATTCCTTTGATTTGGTAATTATTAGTTTTGTTTTTCATTGGGTTGATCGCAGTAAATTTCTCCAGAGTGTTAGTGAAATTGACCGAGTTTTAAAAAATTCTGGTTATTTGATTATTGAAGATTTTAATCCCGGTAGTGCCTGTAAGGTTCCTTATCACCACCTATCCGACGGTGAAGTATATACTTATAAACAAAATTATAGTGATGTTTTTGTTAGTAGTAATTTATATAGTGTTGTTGGCAGTAAAGAATATAAATATGATAAAAAAGGGGAAATTGATAGCCAGAATCTTTGTCACTTTACGGTTCTCCAAAAAAGATTAGAGCATAATTACATGCCAGTTAAGAATGAAAGGCAAATACAAGGATTAAAATTATAAAAATAAATAAAATAGCTAAAAGATAAAATAATTAATAATCTTATATACAATATTTTGTTGTTGGTGTGGATAAATAGTTAAAATTTTAATTTTTATGTCAGTTGAAATTATTTTTAAGGAAAAAAAGCCAGATTTATTTTGGCAATATTGGCAAAAATTTATTTCTAAATATGAAGTATCGCCTAAATATTTAAAAGTCAGCATTGAATATGGTTTAGCATATGCCAAGAACATCTATCTTGACAAGAGTTTTGTTTATATAGTTGACGGCCAGCCGTTAGCTTGTGTTTTTTTGCCGATTGAGAAGAATGACAAAAATTTATCAGCGACTTTTGTTAATAGCTATATTAATGCCCCCTTATTTACTAATTATTTAATAGCCAAGAAGGTGTTTAAAATAATTGATGTAATTGCTAAGGAGAATTTATTAACAAAAATTATGTTTTCTATTGATTCTTTGCAATGTAGTAGCTATAACTATCTGCAAAAGTATAATTATTTAGATACTTCAATTTTAAATTATGTTATTGATTTGACAACCGATGATCTATTAGCTCATTGTCGCAAGGGTTGTAGAAATGAAATTAAACATGTTTTAAAAGATAAAGATTTTTCCGTATTTTATATTGATAAAAAAAATTCATCTTATGAAATTCATGAAGAATATAGAAAATTACATCATAAATGCGCAGGTAGAGTAACTAGGTCAAAAGAAACTTTTGATTTTCAATATCAATTGCTTAAACAGGGAAAAGCAGTTCTTTTTGGTTTGAGGTACAAGAAAAAAAATATCGCTTATTCATATTTTAATTTTAATACTGATAAGGCAATCTATGCTTCAAGCGCTGACGATCCAGATTATGATAAATTACCCTTATATCATATTTTAATTTTTTCGGCGATGAAATGGCTTCGTAAAAATGGAATAAAATATTTAGATACGCAACAACCATCTGCCCCGTCATTGCAATTAGACCATTATCCTGATAAAAAACAACTTAATATTGCTTTATTTAAAAGAGGTTTTGGTGGAGAATTTAGAATGGAATTTAGAGGTATAAAATATTTTTCAAGAGAAGCCTTTAAAAATGATGCAAAAAAATTTATTAATAATTATTCAAATATAGATAATATACAAAAAATAAAATAATATAGGTGAGACAGAAGAATAAATGTCAAATTATTTCATTATATTAATTTATTATTTTTAAAAATAAAATTAATATTAAAATATTATAAAATTATGAAAAATTTTCCTAAAGAGATAAAAATAGGTTCTCGGTTAGTTGGAGAGGGCCACCCGGCTTTAATTATAGCAGATATTGGTGCTAATTTTGATGGTGATTTAAATAAGGCTAAAAAATTAGCTCTGGCCGTGAAAGAAGCTGGCGGGGACGTTGTAAAAATTCAAAGTTTTTTAGCGTCTAAAATAGTTTCCAGCAAAGGTTTTAATTCCATGCAGCTTAAAGGAATTCATGGTAGCTGGGGAAGACCGGTTGATGAAATATTTAAAGAAGCGGAATTTCCAAGAGCCTGGCATAAAGAATTTTTTGAATATTGTAGAGGAATTGGCATTATAGTTTCATCATCACCCTACGATTTTTCTGCTGTTGATTTGATGGATGAATTAGGTGTTGATTTCTATAAAATTGGTTCAGGTGATATTACTTGGCATGAGATGTTAGAATATATTGCTAATAAAAATAAGCCAATGATTTTAGCAACTGGTGCTAGTATTATGGATGAAGTTGACGAAGCCGTTAAAGTAATTGAAGCAACGGGCAATAATAATTTAATTTTACTCCAATGTATTACTAATTACCCTTCTAAAATAGAAAGTGCTAATATTAATGTTTTAAAAACTTATAAAAAAGTGTTTGATATAATTGTTGGTTATTCTGATCATTCACCCGGTGATACAGTAGTTTTAGGTTCAATAGCCCTTGGTGCTAAAGTTATAGAAAAACATTTTACATTAAATAAAGAAGATAAGGGTCCTGACCATCCTCACTCTATGAATCCTGAAGAATTTTCTCGCATGGTGGAACGTATTCGCCAGATGGAATTAGCCCTAGGAACAGAAAAAAAAATTGTTGTTGAAGAAGAATCTGAAACAGTTATAGTTCAACGTCGTTCACTTTATGCAAAAAATACCATTTTAAAAGGTAAAATTATTAAAAAAGAAGATATTGTTGAATTACGACCAGCTTTAGGAATTTTACCAAAGTTAAAGTCGACAATAATTGGTCGAAAAGCAAAAGTCGATATAGAAGCTGGCGAATTTTTAAAATTAGAAAATATTAAATAAATTTATGAAAAACAATATTTTTAGTAAAATTGAATTCATGGCTATCGTTTATAACGATTTAATGAAAAAATCAGACGCTGTTGTTTGCTTGGAGGGGGACGGATATAGTCGAATTAGTCAAACCGTAACTATTTTTAAAGATGGTTTGGCAAAAAATATTTTAATTTCTGGAGGATTTATAGGATTGCCACCTTTTACTATCCCGGTCAACAAGATGGCAAAAAAAATTCCAAAAAGTATTCCTAAAAATAAAATTATTATTGAAGAAAATTCTCAAAATACATACGAGCAGGGTAAAGAAATTATGAAAATAATAAAAAATAGAAAATGGAAAAGAATAATTTTAGTTGCTTCTAATTTTCATCAACCCAGAGCATATCTAACATTTTTAAAAACCATGCAAGATGCAAATTTAAAAATTCAGATATTTAACGCGCCAGCAAGAAGTCTTTCTTGGTTTGATAAAACCTCTTTGGGCTTATCAAGATTAGAATTGTTAAAAGAAGAGTTTAAAAAAATAGATAAATATTTTCGCAAAGGTCATTTAATATCTATTGACGAAGTTATTAAATATCAAAAATGGAAGGAAAAACAAAAATAATTTTATGAATATAGTTGAAGCGAAAAAAATAATGGGTAAAAATTTTATTGGTCCTGATGAACTTATAAAAATAAGTTTGAAATTTAAAGTTGCTAATCCTTTTAAGATAAAACCTAAAATTCCTAATATTAATTTTAATTCAAATTTTTTGAAAAAAAATAGTAAGGACTATATTTTGATTTTAGGAATTCCCAGAGATAGGAAAGGAGAAAAATTAACTATAAATAAAATGCGTTCGATTTTCGGTTGGGACTCAGAAAAATCAGAACCGTGTTTTTATAATCAAGATTGGTATTTAAAAGAAGAATTTTTTAATAGAAAAACATTGGATTTTAAATGGTATTTAATCAAAAAAAATATTAATAAAAATAGCCGTAGTAAAAGACCAGATGAAATTTTAAAGTTATTAAAAAAGCAAGAGAATTTCCCCACAGCAATTTTAACTGTTTTTACCTTTTTTGCTTATTA
>Ga0075122_10000768_pt1 | contig 24220 bp, 32 predicted proteins | sample AntAceMetag02UKB_FD_69790 | JGI IMG/M metagenome (GOLD analysis project Ga0075122, IMG submission 69790) | Saline lake microbial communities from Ace Lake, Antarctica - Antarctic Ace Lake Metagenome 02UKB | ecosystem: Environmental > Aquatic > Non-marine Saline and Alkaline > Saline | place...
CGTCTCCAGGCTGTTGTATTGAGTTTATTAACAATGGAACAATGATGCATGAAAGGAATATTCTTAAATGCTTTGAGTATGAAATTTCGTCTATAGGGTTATCTTTGGGTGGTGCCACACCGAAAACTCATGATAGAATTAGAAAAGGTAGTTCTTTAGTACAAATCATCGAAAATTTCAAGCTTCTCCTGGCCATGAAGCGCGAGCGAGGATTAAGTGAACCACATATTGTTCCAAATATAGTAATTATGCGATCAAACCACAAAGAACTACTTGAATTTGTGGACTTATGCTATGAACTTGGAGCCTGCTCTATAGAGTTTCAGACACTATTCGTTACCCATCCATCAATGGAAGAAGAAGTAGTTAAAGAGTGGGAGGTGAAACCATATCTCTCAGCAGCCAAGTTAAAAATGGAGCGACTGTTTAGAGAGAGACCATCTGATCGATATAGCCGCCTTCAGTACGTTCCTGTTGATAATGCGGGTTATTGTAGATTTCAGCAACCGTGGAACACTGTTTATATTTTACATGATGGTTCGGTAGTCCCTGACTGTCATTGGTGGAGTTCAGTACGGGATAAACATCTGAACGAGTGTGGCAAAATTGATGAGACAACCTCTCTTTCGGATGTATGGCATGGATCAGTTTTTGCTGAAATCCGTAAACACATTTCTGAAGGGAATATTCTTCCACAATGTCGGGGATGTGGTTTGGCGGGTGGAGTGGTAGATTCTGTGCGATGTGAAGATACAGATCATGCTAATCCGGATGAAGAACAAACATTATATATACCAGATGAAAAGATTTCAGTTTCATCGGTTTCAGCACCATCAAACAGCCCACCTGATCAACCGGATAGATTCTACATTCAATGGAGAGGAGGTAATGAGTCTTCCGGTTTGTTCAAGGAACATCAAAGGCGGATTGCGAAATATAATTCGTCTTTTGATTATTCTGCATACTTGAATAATATCGAGTTAGCTTACAAAGAACGATTATCTGGAAAATCAGTATTGAGATGTCAACCGATATATGTTGATTTTGAACCATATAATCTCTGTAGCTATAAGTGTTTATCATGCGAATCTGCACTAAAACATCGAGGACATCAAGTTCCTGATTTAGTTATTGAAGATGTGTTAGATTTAATGCCCACAGCCGAGCATGTCGAGTATGCTAAAGTGGGCGAGATATTCATGTTACCGGAAAAGATTCTACCTTTGATACGGCGTATACGAGAATTTAATCCATGTATCGTTATGCGCACTAATTCGCATGGTCAGACTATAACAGATGAGGTGGCACGTACTCTGGTAGATGTGGAGTTTGAACAATTATCTATTAGCTTAGATAGTCATACCCAAGAAGGTTTCAAAACCTTTCGGAATGGCAATTTATCAGAAGTATTAGATAACATCAAGACAGTTCAACATCTCAAACTTCAAAATAACTCAGAATATCCTCAGATATTAGTTTGTTCACAGTTGCAGAGACACTGCGAACCTTTAGAGATTGTGAAATTAGCCAAACAACTAGATGCTGTTGCTGTAGTTTTCCAGGCGATGGTCGTATACCCTGGCAACGAAGCTGAATATAACGTTAGTTCGATTCAAGCACCGGAGTGTTATGGTGGGTACGATCAACTCAACAAAAAAATGAAAGATTGTAAAGAATACTGTGAAACTCACAAGATATCACTAGCCCATCCGTTAGGAGGTTTAGAAAACCACCAGGTTCATTTTGGGCCGAAGGAGAAGTTATTATCTTTATATCATCTAGATGCTTACACTTGTCCTACTGGTGATCCGTGGTATCGTTTTTGTATGAATGGGAATGGAGAATTAGCACCTTGTTGTTTCCATTCTACTTTTATGGGTATTCGGAATGGGTGTCTTCATACGGATATCCCTGTAGTGTCGGTAGGTGAATTTTGGAACCATGATACGATGCAAGGTTTACGTAAGATGTTAACAAATGGTAGTTACTCGCCAGGTTGTTTTTGCTGGAAACGCCATGCTTTTACGAGTGACCCACAAGAGGTGAATGTACCTTTGGATAAGTTATTTACGTGGTGGAATCGAAATGCAATCAAATAAGGATGGACAAAAAGTAATGAGCTGGTATTCACATCGTTCCCATTGTGTAGAAGATGAATTAACTTTTTGGAAAAACCTATCATCAGGCAAGAAGACAGATCATTACTATCTTGGTGATGTTGAATTTTGCAAGAACTTGAGAATCTATGAGATAGACAAACATATTAAACCATTCCAGCAATTGGAAAGGATGTCGATGCTCGATTTGGGTTCAGGTCCGGCTTCGGTGTTGTCGAATTATGCTACTGATAAAATATCTGTGATTCCAGTAGATGTATTAGCACATGAGTATATGCAGATATCTGTGGCAGAAAACTTAATTAGGCCGATAGCAGTTGCCGGAGAGAAATTGAGTGAGTTTTTTCCAGATGAATACTTTCATGTAGTTTTTACATCTAATGCTTTGGATCATATGACTCATCCTTGGCATGTTGTCCAAAATTGTTTTCATATACTGAAGGAAGGTGGAGTTTTTTGTATCCGGTCGTTCGTTAGGGAAGCCGACAGACAAAAGTACTCGGGATTGCATCAGCATAATTTGGTTTTGACCACGGATGGCGTGATTGAAGAAAATACTAGAATCAACTTAACCGAAGGGACTTCGTTTGAAATGATTGAGTCAGTGGAGTACAGTGATCACGAGTCTTTCATGGCTATATTTGTGAAGCAATGAGATACCAAGGACTACAGGGTAGTGCCCCGAGCATGAATAATATTGAAAGGGATACACTTAGAACCTTTGCCTGCCTGTACTACCAGGCCATCTCTAGCACCAGATAGCTGTGCTGTTGCCCAGTCAGGCTTGCGGGTTTGAAGCTTCTTGGGTAAATCAGTTACTTTGAGCACATAAGAGTTATTGTCGAGAAATCGTATGACGAATTGCTCTGCTTTAGGGTCATAGCTAAATTCTACAATGAACGCGTATTCACGAAGGTCTTGCATAACACATTATACACCGGGCGGTAGATTACACACCGGGATAATCTCTGTTTTCCCAGAAATCTGACTGGGGAGTGCGGAAGGGTTGGACTAAACTTTCTGGTGGTTTCTTCTCTCTCATGCGCATGGACTTGGCTGAAGTTTCTGTCATTTGTTCTAGTTTAGATATCCTGTTCATCCATCCGCTACGGAAAGGGGTATATTTCTCCTGTGCTAATAGATTCACAAGAAATGCTTTCCGTTGCTTAAGAATTCCCTTTGACAACATGAGAGTATCGTGTTCTTGTAGGTAAGCCTCGGTGGATTGCATAGTGGCTGGCCCAAATTTGCCATCTGGTTTAGCTCCAACAATATCCTGTAAAATTTTGATCGCTCTGGTAGGTCCAGAATGAACGGCCAGATCAAATAGTTGTTGAGCTACTTCAGGTGGTAAATCATCTCCATGTATCTTGTTCCAGAATCTATCTCGATAAACAGCTTCGATATGTTCATCAGGGATATTTCTCATGTCAATATTACGTGAGGGCATACCTTTACTACGTAACCACTGCTCATAGACTGATCTGGTAATTCCTTTGTTGGTTTCGCCTCCTGGGTCGCTGGGATGATTCACGTATCCACCCTCAAACTCTAAGGTGACACCTAATATGTTCGAGAAGTTATCCACTGATTCTGGTGGAAGTTTTTGCTCTGGTTCATGAGGTGATTGCTCTTCTTGGAAAGTAAAATCTGGTTCTACTTCGGGAATTTGCTCCCTAATTGCTGACGGGTTATCTTGTATCTCTTGTGCTAGGGAGTCTGCTGTCCCACCTTTAGCACCAAATACAGTCAAGAAAGATATAATAGCAGCCGTAGACAGGTGAGGCCAAACACGTTGGAGCATTTCGATCATCCTGTTAAATTGAGCTAATTTAGTCTCAGTTGCATAGCGATACCGGTTGATTCTATTTCTTGTTTCCCTGCCGTCAATCTCGATTTGCTTGGAAACTTCGTCGGAGTTGATTGTCCAGTTTTCATCCATACGACGAATATCATGTGCAGGATATCTGCCGCCGTATAGTGTAACTCGCCAGTCGGGTTCTTTGTGGGGGTCTAGAGCGTGCCAGTTGTAATGATAGATGCCACTTTTTTCCTTATTGCCTACTGCTAGATCACCTAATGCGTTGCGAATCACTGGCTTAAGTAAAGATGATGGCCAGTTTTGGTACTCGAAATCAGAGCACACTTTTTTGACTCGGTGTTCCAGTTCTTTGTAGGTTTGTAAAGCTGCCGATTTTTCATTTTTTCGGAACAACCAGTATTCTTGATACCCTGAGATGCCTACTTTGGTGTTGGTGATATATATGCCTATGGAGAATTTATCTGGATTTTCTTGAAGAGCGAGGTTGATAGCATAATCATCTGTTAGATATCGGTCTGTATCGTGAACGTTATAGGTGGTTGATTTATCGAGAGCCTTTTTTGCTGTCTTGTAGAATTTTGCGTTGTATGCCATAATAGCCTCAGTATATTTTTCTCTGAATACTTGACCTTTTCCTTTGTCATATCTATAATTCCCTGGTTTTGAAATTAAGATTGGAGAAGACATGGCACTTATTTACCATCTGATCGCTGGCATTATAACCCTTTTCGCTGCTATTCAGACCGAAGATGGCAAGGCTTTTGTTAGCAAATTACGTAAGGAAAGCCACCGAGATGATGTAGACGGGATTGATCGCATTGTACGATGGGGAGCGTATTTGTCATTCTCAGTGGCAGCCTGGATTGTTGCCTGGCCTCTAATCACTATATCCTGGGCAGTTGCTCGTACAGTCAAGCCTGAGCCTGAGAAAATTGAAGGTTTTAACACTTAATATCACGTATTATCTCTCAAGTGGACCTTTTAGGGAGATGAATCGATGGGATTATGTGTACAATCTGCTACAGCATATACGACAAGGCATACTAAGATAGCACAATGGAATGAACATGGACAGACGATCAACACGTTCCTGCAATATCTAGGCCAACTTCGTCAGAGTATCAACCCCCAAATCCAGGCAATCAACAAAATCATTGTTTATGAAAAACGGTTGAAGCAGCTTGCCGCAGCATTGAGCCAGGGAGCGACTATACCTCCTCAGCATGTGGACAAACTAGAGAATGTAGCATTGGCACTCCAAGAGATGAACTCGTTTATCCAGCCAATGCTTGCAGACGAAGTCACAGATGCTCAAAATATAGAACAAATTAACCAGCGAATGCAAGAGATTATGCCGATTCTTAACCAGGCTTGGCCAAGTGTTGCAAAAGGACAAGCCGCAGGACAAGTGGCCCCAGCCACACAAGCAGCCCCAGCCGCAGGTACAGATTTTGCTAGCATGCAGCCTGCTGGCATACAGCAGATGATAGATGGACTGACTCAGAGCATACAAATGGCGCAGCAAACTAATCCTCAAGACCCCCGTATTCCTCAGTTCCAGGCAGAGTTGCAACGGGCTCAACAAGTACTTCAAGAAAAAAGTACTGATCCAGCAATTATGAACCCTGATGATGTTCCAGGTACGCCTCCTACTCCTGGTCAAGGTGGTGTGGGTAATTGGCTAGGTAAGCAGGTTGGTAACTTGACCCGAAATTTTGGGCAGGGATATCGCGGGAGTGCGAGTGATAAGGGACCAGTCTTAACGGCAATGTCGGGGTCATCTTACAAATATAGGAGCGCTGCCTCATAATTCTATGGTCTACGGATTAATCAACATCGAAACTTGAACTTGAATGGAGTGTGCATGTGAATGAGAATGAGAATGAGATGGATTACCAAGTTACAATCGATCGATTGTCTGAGTTTGCTATTGTTATTAAGGCTATATGTAACGAGTACAGTCTTAGTCAGGAAGAACTATGTAAATTTGGTGATATAACCGACCTGGAAACTAAATATGCTGATAAAATGATCCGGCTAGTTCGTCAGGTACCTCTCAAAATACCCATTAACAGGGCTTTTGCTCCCCGATCAGAGAGAGAACGCACTGATCGTACTAGCCACACTGAACCAACACAACTCGACCTCACACGACCCGACATCACTTGGAATCAGACTAGGAGAGTGGGGTTATGCGAATTGGAGGTGGAATCAAGAGGTCGATGGATCAGGTTTTGGCGATTGAGATCCTTTGCTGCCTCTGGCCTATTTGGAATTTATTATTCATATTTTGTAGAACATAATAACCTGCCAGATTTCGAACGGGTATGTTCGCAATTTAGGAAGCATACTGTACATGTTGATCCGCCCATCCTTAAGAAAGGCATGCTAGAGGATATTTGGGGAAACACTATCGGGTTCCTTAAAGATGCTGAAAGCAATAAAGGTAAGTACAAAGAGTTTAATATCCCTTGCAAACGTGGTATCCTGTTATCAGGCCGCCCCGGCAATGGCAAGACGTTGACTTGTAAGTATCTACGACAAGCCTGTAATGAACTAGGATTTGAACATCGTGTTGTTACGATGGAAGGATATCGTCGTGCACATGGCGATGGTCACGTTAGAAGACTTTTTCAACTGTCAGCCCGTGGTATTATTTTTTTCGATGATATGGATATTATGTTTGAAGATCGTGAAAAAGGTAATACCCATTTAACTGAGTTCTTAACTAACCTAGATGGAATTGATCCGAATGAAGGTGTGGTTTTCGTTTTTACATCTAACAAGACCGAAGGTCTCGATGGAGCTTTTATACGCCCTGGCAGAGTAGACCTCATAATGATATTCGATGTTCCTAACAACGTATTACGTCGTAGGTTTATCAAAGATCGATTTCATCTATCACTGTTGGAAGGCATAGATATTGAAGACCTAGTTAACCGTATGGAAGTATCTGAGTCAGAGTCAAACAAAGATTTCCCATACTCTTATGCCGAGATAGAAGAAATACGCAAGTTATTATCAATGGATTATATCGGCAGTGGCGAGATCAACGTAGATGCTACGTTTAAGCTGTTTGAAAAGCATCGTCAAGAGTTCAATGATCGCATTACCCACTTTGGTTTCGGTAAAAAGATGGATGTGAATGATTTTTGAGGATGATAATGAAGGGTGTCCTTTTCACCCTTGTCCCCCTCCTGCTTACTAGGAAATTCTCTTTTCGTTAAACCAAATCGCGCCTGCTGGGACTTGAACCCAGAACTCCTACTTTAGAGGTAGTTATTTTACCGTTATACTACAGGCGCACAAAAATAGAGGGTGAGGGTTTGTGACCCCCACCCTCACATGCCTTGTTATTCAGTTTTGATTTTGATCTGCTTTGGCGAAGTCGTCGCTTCTTTCTTGCCTAAAGTTACAGTTAATATGCCTTGTCGCAGGTCAGCACTGATATGATCTGGATCGATATTAACTATTTTACAGCTACGCTCAAACTTACCAAATTTCCGCTCTTGCCAACATTGTTTTATTTCATCCTCTTGTGAGTCGATGGGCAGGCGCTCACAAGAAATGCGTAGAACGTCGTTGTTAAAGGTGATGTCAATGTCATCTAGACCCATGCCGGGCAACTCAGCCCGTAGCACGAAATTATCAGCATTCTCAATCATCTCGGTATGAAAGTCATCCATCGAGGTAGCACCAAATAGTGTGTCGAAGCCTGTAAAGACATCGAAAATACTAGGGAAGCTTTGATCGAATGGATTGAAAATGTCGATAATCAAGTTATTCTGTGGTCGTCTTTTTTCTAGTAAACTCATGTTCTTTTCTCCTTAGTTAATTGACCTTACATGCCCATCTGTGGGGGCATCATTTCCTTCTTTTCTTCGGGGATGTCAGTGATGACCGCGTTAGTGGTCAGTAGCAGTCCAGCGATCGAGGCGGCGTTTTGTAATGCAGTGCGCTCGACCTTAGCAGGGACCAATACTCCCATATCAATCATGTCACCGTATTGAGTGGTTAGGGCATTGTAGCCAAAATCTTGTTCAGTGGATTCCATGACCTTTTCTGCTACAATAGCAGGCTCAATCCCAGCATTTCTGGCGATCTGTTTGATTGGTGCAGTCATTGCCCGTTTAACAATATCAATGCCTGTAAGCTCATCACGGTCTAGATGAGAGGAATCAGCACTTAATTTCTCTAGGGTGCTGATACAACGGAGTGGAGCCACACCACCACCTGGCAAAATACCTTCTTCAACCGCAGCTCGACAAGCATGCAAAGCATCCTCGATGCGAGCCTTCCTCTCTTTCATCTCGACTTCGGTAGCTGCTCCAACGTTGATCTGAGCAACACCACCGGATAGCTTAGCAAGTCGTTCTTCTTGTTTTTCCTGATCATAATCACTGACAGTGCTATCTATCATATTTCTGATTTGCGTGATGCGTGCTTTAACATTCTCTTGCTTACCTGCACCCTCAATGATGATCGTCTCATCTTTTGTAACTCGCACTTTCTTAGCCTGCCCGAGATCGTTAATTGTCAGATGCTCTGGTTTCTTCCCTAATTCTGCCATCAAGGCTGTGCCACCAGTAAGAATAGCGATGTCTTCCAGCATGGCTTTGCGGCGGTCACCGAAACCGGGTGCCTTGACCGCACAAACTTTCAACATACCACGCATTTTGTTAACAATTAGAGTAGCAAGGGCCTCACCATCAACATCTTCGCTCACAATTAGGAGTGCTCGACCTGATTTTGAGATTTGCTCTAGTAACTGAACATAGTCTTTGATGATCGAAATTTTCTGTTCATGTACTAAGATATATGGATCGTCCAAATCGCATTCCAGGGTTTCCATATTTGTACTGAAATGAGGCGAAATATAACCTTTGTCGAATTGCATGCCTTCAACAAGATCAACGAAAGTATCCAAGGATTTGCCCTCTTCGACGGTAATAACACCGTCTTTGCCTACCTTTTCCATTGCTGTGGATATTTGTTCACCCACTTGCACATCTTGGTTGGCAGCACTTGTACCGACTTGAGCAACTTGTTGGGAGTTAGTAATGTCCTTCTTCATCTCTGCGAATTGTTGTACTACCGCAGTTGTGGCTCTGTCTATACCACGCTTAATCATCATGGCATCTGCACCTGCGGTGACATTTTTTAATCCTTCTTTGAAGATGGCTTCGGCGTAGACGGTCGCTGTAGTTGTACCATCCCCAGCCACACTACTGGTTTTGCTGGCTACTTCCTTGACCATTTGAGCACCGATATTGTGGATTGGGTCTTCAAGTTCAATTTCTCTAGCAACCGTGACCCCATCCTTGGTCACTAGGGGCACTCCAAATGCCCGCTGAATAACAACATTTCGGCCCCGCGGCCCGAGAGTCTCTTTCACAGCAGCAGCAAGTTGCGAAACTCCTTCACCAATTTTCTCTCGACATTGTGCATCAAACGTGATTCTTTTAGACATTGTGTTAATCTCCTCAATAACAAATCAATAACCTTGTGACAATCTACTACTCTGCAATTGCCATACCAAACGATCTACTCTACTAAGTCTTTATAATACAACAACTTACAACTGCCTGTTATTCTGCAAAATCTGCCAAAATGACATTAACCCTGTCAAAACTTGACTTTTGATTGGGAATCTAGGCATGTGTTGTTCATCCTCATTTCGCTTAGTCCGTCGAATTCATAGCCATGTCTCCATTATACCTTACTTGAGTGGGGAAAGGATCACTAGTTTTGTTTTCGAGAGCATTCTTGATCTCTTGCAACTAGAAAATCGAGATTACTGCTTGACATTACTTGGTAACGTGGTATATTATAGTATGAGCAATGATGCAGATGAAAAGGTTTGGCAAGGTAGCTCTGTCGAGATTGAGTGTGGTGATCTGTTCGTCATTGTCCGTGGCGAAATGATCCATCCGGGTGGAATGACGATTTTTGGTTCACAAGTTCCACCTAAATTCACCGATCAATACGATGGAGTGGTTTTTGAGGCTATGGAAGTTTGCGGGACTCTTGTTGCCGCCAAGGCACATTTCCCGTTTGGTTTAGCAGATCACACAACTTCTATTAACCTTGCCGATTTTGAAACGATGACAGTCACGAAGACATACTTGGCACAACTTCTGACTGGCAAGCGTGAAGAAGAAAAACCTAAGAAGCAGCAACATGGAGTCAGTATGGATGATATAATAAAGATGTCTCAACAACAGCAAGGTGGGTCAATTCAAGGTATTCAATTACCCTTCCTGCCTCAGCCGTTTACCCCACCAGATACCCCACCAGATGAAGAAGAGCCTCCAACCCAGACTTGGGAGGATACGGAATGAGCATTGTTGTAAAGTGAACTTCCAGAAAGGATTAAAATGTCAATCGAAACGAAAGTGGGTTCTGCGACAAGTCCAAGGCCGGGAAAAGGAAAAGGCGTTATTATTGGTCATTGTTGTAATTCCAGCGGTGGCTGGGGCAGAGGGTTTGTATTGGCAGTAGATGAACTCTCTGCTGCTCCTCGCGCTGCCTATCAAGGTCTTGCTAAAGATCATGGCAAGACGAAAGACAGCCCCGCTAAAATTCCCTTGGGTACAGTACAGTTTGTGGAGCCTCAAACAGGGTTGTTTGTGAGTAATATGGTTGCTCAAGACCGATACAGCAGCGATCACGACGATGGCTGTGCTGTTGATTACAAGGCGCTGCGTCGTTGTCTGTTGGTTACCTTCCATCGGGCAATTCGTCTCGGTTACAGAGTTCATATCCCCGAAGGTATCGGCAGCGGACTTGCTGGTGGCAACAAGGATACTATTCTTAAGTTGATTTCTGAATGTGTTGATGAAGTTGAATCTACTCAGTGGGCAAAGCACAACCAGACTCATTTACACATTACACTGTGGCAGTTTGAGGATGCGTCGGCGGTTTCCTATGTACCGCCTGTTGATCCGGCTCCTGTTGCTGATCTCGCCCCTGTGGCTACAGCAGAGGATGCGACATTTACGCCTGATCCTACTGATGACATTGCGAATTGGTAATAGCCATGAAACACATCAAAATTGACGACGAAGGTTGGCCTGTTGCTGTTGCCTTAAGTGACGACCATCGGTTAGGAGAGTTCAGCTACGATTACAATCACGATGGATGTATCCACGATCACGATGAGGGTGTCCCGTTACCCTGGAACTTCAGCTACGGTGGTCTAGACAGGGGGGCTATGTATGAGGAATTATTGGAGATTGTAGAGTACCTTAAATTCCTGAATGATAATCGGGAAGAAAATCAGAAAGATGATTGACTTCCTAGTGGATTGTGGTATACTGTAAGGTAGATCAAGAGTAAGACCTGAGCAACGCCTTGCGTAAGGCATAAGACTTGGGCAAACTTGGGAGAACAAATCATGGGTCTCGGAAGTCTCAAATCGAAAGCGTCGGGCAAGCCCCTGGCCAAGAAAGCCTCAAAAACTGCTGTTGTGACGGCCTCGGATGTTGTCGGTGATGCAATCCGTGATTTTCATGTTGCCAAGAAGAACGAGAAGCAGGCTAAGGCAGAGATTGCTGATGCGGAAGCTCGTATGATTGATGAGGCAAAGGAACTAAGGGTTCGTCATTCTCGTAGTGAGGGTGAGAACACTCCTTCGGTTCGCTTGTCTGCTACCGACTCATCTGGTGGCAGACAGACGGCGATGTGTACGCAGAAAAACCAGTTCAGAAAGATGACCGGTGATCATGTCGATGTTCTCAAAGCATCAGTTGGATCGGTCAACTTTGACAAATGGTTCAAGGGAAGAACTACGTACAGTTTTGATGAAGAAGCACTCAGGGCGCTGCCGAATGCCGATGAGGTTGCTGATGCTATAATTGCAGCGCTTGGTGAACACGTTGATATCCTCAAGGTCGAGACGGCAATCGTTCCTACAACGCAGTATGCCGACGAAACTACGCTCAATGAGAAGTCTGCGGCTTTTGCTGAGAAGTTGGAATCGCAGGGCCTTGCTGTTCCATACAAAATGTCTTTCAAGTAGATTTGGCGTCAGGGGAGAACGTCGGAGAAGGGGAGTGCTGTAAAGCACTCCTCCTTCTCTTTGAAGTCAAGATTAATCACTATTGACGATAGTGGCTCCTCTTGTCGTATATGTGACTGAACTGGTTGAATTATATCCCGTATCTGTGTTAGTAACTGTGGAACCTCTGCTTGTTTGTACTTCTGTAGATTTAGCAGAGTTTGTTACAGTAATCGTTTTAGATGTTTTCAGAGTAGGATTTTGCCATGAATCATCACTGAGTTGAGTAATAGCACCAGGCGATTGGTATTTTTTGTCACGGGTTTTGAAGCTTGTCCAAGCAGTCCATTCGCCACTATTTTGTCTACATCTCACTTGATAATGTGTCCTCATTGGTAACTGATATGTGATGTACACATTGGAAGCATAAATAAGTGCATCTCCATATCTTGCTAAAGTGGCTGCGTCTGCCACGGTTGACCGAGTATGGCTGATAGTATCACCCACTTGATCCCTTCTTCTGAGTTGATATGTGACTTCTCCGCTTGTAAACCCCGAAGTACATGTAACGGCATCAGATTCCATCTGACCAACAGTATCCCTGGTTGGATTATTTCTAATATTGACTGTAACAGACATTTAATTTCCTCCTAAACACTATAATATTATTGTGAACAAAAAGTACAGTTCCTTCTTAAAATTCAAATGTTTCTTGTTGACTTTTTGCGAAAATTATGGTATACTAGCGTAGAAAGGAAGGTTTGTAGTGACTCAACCAACAAAACAGAGGCCCACTAGCAAGAAACCAGCAGAGAACACAGAAAAGGTAGAGGAGTTTGCCGAGAGGCTTAAGAGTGCAATTAACGGCCATTTTGGTGTACAAGATGGCAGAGTAGAACCCCGTAAATTGTGGACAGTAGGTGAGGTTGCCCGATACCGACTTAATTGGTGGGATTGGGATCACAGCCGCATTATCAAGAGTGCCTTTGTCCATATTACTGTCAAAGGTGAGGGTGACGACGCTGAGATAGAAATCAAGGAGATCAACGATTGACAATGAATCCAGATGATCTTGCTTTTGTGAAGAATTTCACACGGAAAGTTGATCAACGTAAGGGTGAATGCTTCGATGCTTCTTTTGCGTTAGGACTTTTGCTCGCCATTAGGGGAGTGCCAGTACGCCTTCATAAAGGAAGAGTGTGCGATCAAAAGCATTGGTGGCTCCAATCTAGGGATACTATTGTTGATCCGACTGTTGCACAATTCAATTTCGATATAGATTATAGATCATATATTACTGAAAGCGTTCATTCTGTCAATTTTGAATCGATTGTGGGTTATTTAGGAGCAGAAATTTAAGGGAGGGATGCAAAGCAAGGAAAATTTGACTTCCCGCCAAAATGTGGTATGCTTATGGTAGAAAGGAAGTGGAATTTATGTTATCCTGGCGATACCCCGATAAGCCAATCTTGGCAACTCCTGAGTTTTTTGACGGCATTCAGGAGTCTGAGTGGCAATGCAGTGGTAAATACGATGGTTGGCGTTTAATTGTTCTAACTGATGAACATAGAATGCCTCACCTATTCTCCAGGGTAGGGACTCCCATTGAACAGACTAATGCCAATGTCCCTCAAGAATTGATCGACGAAATTGCGGCAATTTGTGCGGAAATGCCTCCACTATCAGCACTTGATTCCGAGTTTGTGGGACCAAGGGGTGACCATGATCCCCACGTTTTTATCTTCGATCAGTTGGCAGAAGATGGATTGTGGTTGGCCAATCGGCAGTTTCAGTCCCGGTGGGAAATGGCAACTCGCCTTAAGGGTCTCGGTGGACATATCACTCTTGCTGAGACTGTTACAATCGGATTCCGGGAATACTTCGATCGACTCAAGCAAATTTGGTATGCTGGTGGATGTACGAAAATGACTTTGCATGAGGGGATCGTGTTGAAAAGAAGAACAGGTAAGCTGACGCTTAATTTAGCCACCAATGCGAAGTCACTACATCAGTATAAGATAAAATACCGCGATATTTTATCTCCCGTTTAGACATGTGAGAAAGGCATTAGAATGACTAAACAAGAAGGAATCACCGTCCTTGGTATGTTATTTCTGGCGATATACGCCGTACTACATGTTATATACGCTTGGGGAAAACCATTTAATCGTGGTTTGTTCTATGACCATCTGCCGTGGTGGGGTTGGCTATTTGCTATTGTTGGAGTTGGGTTGTTTTTGTACAACATGTATCTGGAAAACAAACCTAAGAAAGGGGCATAACATGGCAGCCTCCAAAACTATCGCAGACGACGTATTGGCGATCCTGAGTTCCGCTGAGATCGAAGGAAATCTGCTTAAATTGACCAGTGGGCAGTTAGATCGCAAGATGTATGTTGCGGTCAACAAGGTTTTGGAGTTGATGGGTGGCAAGTGGAACCGCAAGCAAGGCGGTCATATCTTCCCCGAAGATCCCACCGATTTGCTTGATACTGTCATTGTCACTAAGATGGTGACCGACAAGAAGAAAGAGTTCCAAGCATTCAACACGCCTATTGAGATTGCTGAACAGTTGGTAGAATTGGCAGATATTCAGGGAGGGCAGACTGTTCTTGAGCCGTCTGCGGGCACTGGCAACCTTCTTGTGATGATCCCAGGCCCGGTTGACTTCTGTGAAATCCAACCTGAACTGGTGAGCGAGTTGTTGGATAGGTATGGAGAGTTGTTTTGTGATCATGTTGGCGATGACTTTCTCGCTTATCAACCGGGTCCAGTCTATGATCGAGTAGTGGCAAATCCTCCGTTTACCAAGCAGCAAGACGTTGCCCACGTTTCACATATGATCGATTGCTGCAAGCCAGGTGGTCGAGTTGTCTCGGTTATGTCGCCGGGGTTCACTTTCCGGCAGGACAAGAAATCAGTCGCCTTTCGTGATAAGTTGGCAGGTTGCCGGGCACATGAAGTGACAATGGTGGATGCAGGGGCTTTCAAGGAATCAGGAACGATGGTGAATACTGTTATTATTTGTATCGACGTATAGGAGGACTGCTGTGATTCAACCTAAGTACGAAATCGGACAACAAGTATGGGTGGTGGATGTCCGCGATGATGTGCAGAGTGATACTTGCCCTGATTGCCTCGGTACCAAGCATTGGCCTATCACTGTTCCTGGTGGCGACACATTCGATTTGGAGTGTGCAACCTGTCGATACGGTTTTGAGGTACGTGGGTTTGTCTCTACTCATGTTACGATCACCATAGCCACGCAAATGACCGTGGGTTCCATCCTCATTAATACATCGTCGGATCAGCCTGTTACATACATGATGAACGAGACGGGCGTGGGATCAGGACAAATTTGGAGCCAGGCAGATGTGTTTGCTACGAAGGCTGACGCACAGCCGAGGTTGAAGGAAAAGCAAGCAGAAATTCAATCGGAACATGATGTTCGCGAGGCAGCACGTATTGCCCATAACAAAAAAAGTTGCCACAAACCCAGCTATGACAAACGATGCATCCGCGAGCTTGAGAAGAAAGTTCGGGTATTGACAAAGAGTTAGATCAGCGGCGGTAGTCCGCAGGGACAAGGCGATAATGGAGATAGTAGCAATTGCTGATACCCACGGCATGCATCGTGATATGGTGCATGCTATTCCTTCGTGTGATGTTCTTGTTCATGCTGGGGATTTATGTAAATATGGAGATATAAATGAGGTAATCGATTTTGCTATGTGGATTGAAACGCAACCCGCAGAGCATATCATTGTGATTGCCGGGAATCATGATGGACCATTTCAAAAGGATCGCCATCAGGCTGAACTAGAACTAAAAGTTTCAGATCGCATTCATTACTTGCGAGATGAATCGATTGTGATCGACGGAGTAAAGTTCTATGGAAGTCCGTGGCAACCAGCATTTTGTGACTGGTATTTTAATTTACCTCGTAATGGCGATGCATTAGAGGCGTGCTGGGCGCAAATACCAGATGACACTGATGTTCTAGTTACACATGGTCCTTCTTATGGTATTTTGGATGACAACATTCGGAGTATCTCTTGTGGTTGCGAGAAGTTGCGTTTGCGAGTTGAACAAGTGAGGCCCAAATCCCATGTTTTTGGGCATATCCATGATTCTTACGGTTTGTATGAGTGGGAAGGAATCAAGTTTATCAATGCGTCTGTTGCTAATGAGGACTATAATCTTTTGAACGAGCCCATCGTTTTTGCAGTATAATGTACTATGGATAAAATATACCAAGATCACGCGGCGGCATTGCGACAAGCCTTGAAAGAGACTAACTGGTGGCAGATCGTCCAAGATGAAGTTAAAGAACAGTTAGATTTTGTTCTGAATAACTTCGAGCTTTTGGGGCCACCATTCCGGGTGGCTTTCATATCTGCCTTCAAGTACGAGAATATACACCGAGTGCTCTCAAAGCAAGTTAGCAAAGTCAACCATCCGTCTGCTTTGTTTGGTCCTGCCATGAGTGAAGAGTGTTACCAGTCTGGTAAAGAACCTCTCAGGATGCTTTTGCATTTACATGATTGGACTGAACCAAATGAAGCTGATGTGCAGGCGTGTATCATGATTTGTAATCAGATCGAAAAGATTGAAATGCTCAATGACACTCCTAACATATTTGACGACCTTCTAAATCAGGTTGCGTCTGAGGATTCTGACTAGTAAATTTACCCTTGACTTTTGCCCTTCTTTGTAGTAAACTATAGTAGTATTTTTATCGATGGCTTATCACAGGGAGATCAGCACAATGGGTGTTAAGTTGCCAAAAGATACCTGGCCCTCTGGTCTAGGCCCTAATGATTTTGAATGCTCTGGTCCAGTTGCTACTGAGGATGGGGAGTTTTTAAACACTCGCCTATGTGACCTTGGGTGCTTTAAACAAGATGGTGTTGATAGTAATAAAGGATATCATGGCAGTGTTACTAAAGGCAGCAATGGCAAATGGTATGCCTACTTTGAGTGGGGACGTACCGGCAAGCGTGGTACTTTTCAGTTTGTAGAATGCTACGACGAACAAGAGTCTGTTGCTGCTTATGTGAAGCAGATGGAGTCTAAGAACTCCAAGCGAGGTCAGTGGGTCACCCTTGCTGGCAAGAAAGTTCTTCAGGCCAAGCCTGGCAAGGATTGTTACCTTGTTCGTCCACTTGCTACTCGCTCATCTGAGTCTTTCGGTCTGCCTTCTGCCACGTCTGTTGTGACGGGCGATGTGAAGGTCAAAAAGACCAAGAAAGCCACGGTTAAAGGGACTAAAAAGAAGGCTCCAACTCTTGACAAACAATCATTCGATTTGATGCGTGCGCTCAACGTGGCGACCGTGAACTATACTAAGAAAAGTATGCAGGGTGGTACAATTCCCACCCAAGAAAGCATCGACCGGGCGCGTGACCTACTTATTGAGGCGATGAAAGTTGTTTCCAAGATCGGTGACAAAGAGAAAACGCAAGTCAATAATACCACGTTGAGGGCAATCACCTATGAATACTACGCCCGTATTCCGATTGAGAAGCCGGTAGGTTCGCCAGTTTCAACTTGGATTCTTGGTACGCCGAACATCCTGCGTCTCCAGACGGACCTTGATGCTTACGAGTCTGCGTTGAAGACAACTCAGTGCATTGAGGAAGAAGAAGTTGCGGGTGGCGATCCGATGGGTGGAATGCCTGTTGATTTGAACTGGATTGATTCCAAGACTGACGTTGGGCAGTGGATTTATAAGTGGCTACCTAAGGCGACAAAGAACGTCCACGGTCACCATCCGATGAAGATTCGGAATGCTTGGGTTATGGAGCGCCATGGTACGCCTGCCACGTTTGGTAAGGCAATTGATAAGGTGATTGCTGCCAAGCGTGGTCGCATTACCGAGCGCCCACTGTTTCAGCCTACTAAACTAGCGGGGTTGACCACCGACGAAGCGGCTCGGTACAAGCAAGCCAATGTTGGTTTCTTGTTCCACGGTACGAAATCGGTTAACATCTCCGGTATCATGCGTGAAGGTCTGCGGTTGCCGAGTCTGTTGGTTGGTGTTGCGATACAGGGTGCGATGTTCGGCCCTGGCATTTATTGGGCAGATGATTGGGGCAAGAGTGCCAACTATTGCTCTGGTGGCCACTCCTACTGGGCGCGTGGGCAGGGACATATCGGCAAGCGTGGCAGTTTCATGTTCGTTGCTGAGGTTGCTCTTGGCATGCCGCATATCGCCTCATCTTGGGGTGGATTCACCAAACCGAAGTCGGGATGCGACTGCATCTTTGGCAAGGCGGGTACGAGTGGAGTCCAGAACAACGAGTGGATCGTTTTCAATACAGATTGTAATAGGTTGAAATATTTGGTGGAATTTGATTATTAAGGTACTGAAGGTGAACGAACTTAGTGCGAATTTTAGGAGAAAACGATGGACGAACTTACAAAAGAGGAAAACCGTAAATTGGGAGATTTAACGGATGCTCGTAAAGAATGTCCACGTAAAACTAACACTGGGTTTAGGGTCGGTCCACTGTCCTCAATATGTCTGCCACCGGGAACTAAAATCTATATCTATGTAAATGTAGACCCGGATGATCCAGATAGTGATTGTACGATGGAAGAAGTGCGGATATCGGAACTTGATCTCCCATCTGGTTCTTGTATTTCAGCTATTCTTGTGGATTCTGTATCAGTAGTGAATATCCTCTGAGTGCGAATTTTAGGAGAAAACAGGGGAAATCTTTTGTAAAAACAGGAACATCGGGGAATGCTCGGTAAGACAAGACGGTATAGTAAAGACAGATCAACATTTCTTGACATAAAGTATTGGAGCTTCAACTTCAGTCAGGAATAGTCAGGATTTCTGTGTGTCGATTCCCATAACAGGAGTGTCCGTAGAAGACATTGATGATGATTAATCAGTTGAAAAAAGCTAAAGAGTTTGATTACGTTGAGCTGATGGACGATCAGCTGATGGACGTTGAGACGTTGAGTTGATGGACAACATCTAAATTACTAGGCCAGGAAGGAACTAATGCTAGCAATCATCATTGAAGAAAAAGATGCGTTGGCCTTGATAGATAAATTAGAACTAGCAGCAGTGAGGAAACGGTTTGTTGGTGGAGACCCTGACAATCCGCCAACCTGGGAAGAGATGCACAGAGTTTTCCATTACGAAGTAGTTTCTTGGCTGCAACTTCAAGGTGCGAGTTGTGTTCGATAGTTTGTTTTCGGCTCTTGCACAGGTTAATTTTTCGGTCCCTGGTCCAGATTCACCGTGGTTTTTCTGGGGCGTGGCGTTCATCATTGCTGTGGCTGGAATTACGATTTCTTGGATAGCTTTTTTGAAAGCAGCAAAACTGACAGACGCCAAGAAAGAGACTGGCGGGCTTTTTGCGATAGCCGTTATGTCGGGTCTTATAGGTGGAGGAGGTTTAACAGCCTCATTTCGTATTCTCTTTCGCATTTTTGACAGTGTGTTGCCCATCGCTGCAAACTAGGAGACGCTATGCTTTGGATTATTCTGATGGTTGTCGCCGTAGTAATAATTTCTGGGCGACCGAACAATGCAGACAGCCAAGATGATATAATTATCGCTGCTGCGGTCGCTGCGTTTATTTTTCTGTTTGTGTTTATTGTGAGGGTAATTACTCTCGGGTTCTGGATTTAGCTCTAACATGGCTGTATCTATTCCTAGTAAAATATCCCTTCCTGGTGGGGAAAAGAAGGGTAGTTACTCTGGTGCTAAGCGTGGGCAAAAAGCCACCGAAGCAGAGAGGGAAACTGTTCATGGCACTATGTCGGTAGATAGTGCTGTTTGGGAATTTATCCAGGCATGTGAACGATGGAAGATAGAGAATAACCGGAAATATGTTCCTCAAAGTATTCTCTTTCAGATCATGCTTGGTTTGGGGTATCGCAAACTTGGTAGCGCTTATAAGGTTTGTGAAAGTTGTGGTTGCTTCTTTACTCCGCGAGAAAAAGAATCTACACGAGGGTGGAAGGCTCGAAAATATTGCAGTCCGAAATGTAGTAAATTAGTGGGAGTGTCTGACGAGCACAAACCGGTAAAAGTAAAGAAAGTTGCACCTAAATGGTGGGAGAATACACATAAGAAATGTCTTGTATGCGGGAATCTTTTCTACCCAACTCCTAGTCATCGCAAGGATAAGAAGAAATGGGAATCGAAAAAGACTTGCAATAGATGGTGTACTGATCGTATATGTCAGGATGGTTCTATTTGGACTGATAAAGAAATTGATATAGTAGCAGATCGATATCCGTTAATTGGAAGCAAGGTGCTGCCTGAGATTAATAAGACATATGACCAGTTGGTTCTCTGGGTGAATGCCAAAAAGATTAGGATGGTTCATAATGCGGGTGGTCTTAAATGTAAGTTTACACCCTATCAGCAGATTTTAATTAGAGCCTTGTATCCGGTCATAGGTAGTCAAGTGATCCGATATCTTCCATCAGTGAAAAAATCCCAGATTTATTCTTGGGTTAATCGGCAGGGCCTCCGCAAGCAACTAGAACCCTGTGATTCTGTGGCTGTGAATCTTTCTGCGTTTAACAGAGTCAACTAGCTTGACTTTGTGGTTTAATCTCCTTATACTCTATTAGTGGTTGAATCGTGATTGTCAGAGAATGACGTTTGGAGAGAAACTATGAAAAACCGCATCTATCATTTTCATCCCAAAAATCGTAGTACTAGTGGCATTACCATAGTCTACGATCTAACTCGTAACGTGTTTGCTATTGCCAGATGTTCAGCAATGGATCAGTTTTGCAGGCGAGCAGGAGTGCGTATTTGCGAAACCAGACTTAAAACTGCGCCAGCATGGTCAGGTTGCAAATCTCCGTCATTCAGAAGTAACATCTTTTTTGCCAATACTTTCGGAATTGAAAGTTCTCCAACCAATGCCGAAATTGATGCGATGGCTTATTTGTTTGCTGAATCGGTAGCATTGCAGTCATCTGATACTTCGCTGGTGGTCTATCTTGCGAAGCATCGTCCGCAAATTGACGAAGATGTTGAGCGAAAGTTTTCTCAGGGACTGGAATCTATCGGTTGGACAACGACGTGTCAGACAGGGTAGATATTGAGGGATTGCGTTGTACACATTGTGAACATCTTATGTATCAGGAACAGCCAGTAAAATTTTGTTGCCCCGAATGCGGGCATGATACCTTGCTCCGAGTGAGGAAAGAAGTTACCATTAAGGAATCTGTTACGGCGGTTGCCATTGGTCCTTCTTCTAAACCAGGAGCAAGCGAAAAGAGCAAAACGTACAGTATCTTGACTGGTTGGGATGGAGCTGACGAAGGTTCCGTTGATCACTATGAATGTGGTGCGTGTAGGTTTGTTTTGCGTGGCAAGGCTGATCCATATTGGGATAAGCATTCAATGTGGGGTAAGCATCCCAAGCCTCACCCCATCAAGAGTGCGAAACAACTTCACGATTGGTTCAAGAGGAACGCCAAAGAAAATGCGGATAAAGCTAGTTCGACATGCTGAATCAGAAATGAATGCAGGTATTGTCAATGCCCAAGTAGTTGGCGATCATAATGTATGAATCTATTTGACTTTGCCCTATTTATGGGTTATACTGAATCGTAGTTGAATTAAACCCTGGTTATTTCTTGGAGCCAACAAATGGACCCGCAAGCACTTAGAACTCTTGTTACGGATGCAGTACAGGCTAAGCTTGATGCTGGTGAGACTTTCACGTCTGCGTGCATTTCTCATCCCATCATCAAAAATAACTCCGATGTGCGACATCGACATGTCAACGGCGTGATTCGTGATTTGTGGGCGAATGGTGGTATTCAGGGTGACGATGGTGACGGTATGCAGGTTGATTACTGCCGAACACTGATCAATGTTTATCCTGATGGGCCGGGCTCGAAGACTGTCCAAGCGAACCTGTATCATCCTGACAATGGATATGATCCATACTCGTTCACTTTGACTACACGAGTCCTTATACGCAATCCCGATACTGCTCCTGTGAGTCCTGCTGCTCCGTTCGATATGGATGGTGATGTGGACGACGATGACAGTGGCAGTGGCAGTTTGTCGTTGATCGTTCATAATACCGCCTCAGGTGACTCAGTGGCGAAGCAGACCACAGTTCAAGCAAAAAATGCTGCTATTAATATTCCTCGCTTCGTGATTAAGTCGGCGGGTTTTGAGGCCGGTGACAAAGTTTTAGTTATCTGTGACTTGTCTGCCAAAACTGTTATAATCTGTAAGGCTGCTGATACCGTGAACGGCACGTTGCAGGTTGTTGACAAGGAAGGTAGAGTTCGCCTTCATGGTGCAAGGGTGGCTACTCTTTGTGGGACTCCTACTCCGACGCCTGGGGCTTCTTTCAAGGCGATGTTGGTTGTTCCTGACAGTGGTGACAAGTATATTCAGGTTGGTAGTTAAAGGAAGAAAAAATGAAATGGTTTGTAGGGTTATTGGTCCTCGTGATATGCCTGGGTTTTGCATGGTTTGCATGGGACAAGGTTGAATCTCATGAAAACTGCGAACTCGTGGCACAAATCAAGCAGTTAGAAAGCAATCTTGCTATTGCTAACAGTCAGGTATCCGCATACAAAATCAAGTTCCAGGCTTTCAAAGAACTGATTCCCTCGGGGGCAGAAATCAGTTCTAATGGCGTGACCCAGATTACGGCCTCGGTCGCTGAGGGGGTAAGGTGATGGGCGACGTTCCGCATTATTTCATTAACAAATCATCATGGCATTATCGATACTATAGCTGGGTGCGGAAGCAATATCTTGGTCAACAGGATACGAAAGAAGCAACTAGCATATGCCCTTACTTCCATACAATGGTGTGGGGGTCAATGGGAGTTGTCCTTACCTTACCGTTGGTGCTGTTCAGTGCTGTGGGTTTGCGGTTGCTGCGATGGGTTCTGAAACGCAACAACCCACTCATTGACTGGATCGATTCCAAAACTCCTGTAGGTATGCTTGCCAAAGAAGGCAGGGAAGTGCTCGAAGATCGCCCGGTAGTGGGCGCTATTACTTCGGGTGCTGGACTTATATTTACCCTCGCCTTTCTATTCTTCTCGTTAGCGGGATTATGTTCTATCGTTTACTATTCACCACAAATCTTGAGTGGGATGTTCGTTGGCATTAAGTATATCGCTTTGGGTTTTCTATGTGTGGGTTGGTTTATCTTTTGTCTGTTCGGTTATGTTGCTTGGACACTCGAATGGATTGGGTATGGCATCAAGGTTGCTACTCTTGCCGTTGGTGATTTCCTTGCTAATGGTGCAATGTGGTGGACCATTCTTGTGTATGTTTTGTATGCGATAGTTGGTATCTTTGCTCTTTCAATTGTGGGACTTGCATCTTGGGGTATTAGCAAACTCTCGTTCATGCAGCGTTTTGGTAGCTGGGTTACTATGCGAGTTAATGGTTATGAAGAGCAGAAGGAGTTACGCAAGCATCGACTTCGAGAGTGCAAAATAAAAGAGGAAGCAACGCATTGGCAATGTTCATACTGTGGGGGAATCACCTATACTGGTAACATCGAGTTCGCCCGCAGGGATAGCAAGGTTTGTTTCCACTGTGGTAAGCGAAACCCCAATATTCCATACTCGATTTGGGAGCGCATAAGTAGTTGGTTGGACGGCCGCAAGAAAGAAATTCGTATGCCCCGGAGATCAGTATGGGTTAGTCTTGGGTTTATGTCTTCAATAAGTGCAGGTTTGTGGGCAATCAAACACCGGGTTTGTCCTGCTTTGACCTTTGTCACAGATGAGGAGTTGCAACAGCAGGTGCAGGAAGCAGTGGCTGTTGATGATAACAACGATCTTGCTAAACGATCTGCGGGCATTTATAACGACGTGGAGTGTCCCGAATGTGGTAGGGAACTCAACATTGAAGGTTTAGTTGTGGGCCAGACTATCAAATGTAGTAGTTGTGAACATCTGTTTGTTGCCCCCAAGCCGAAGACTGCTGTGGAAATTATTCATGAGAAGGCCGACGAAAGCAATAATTAAATCAACTGCCCAAGGGTTGGAGATTGAGTGTGCTATTTGAAACATCGAGATTTAGGGCAAGTGTTGCTTCCCATATCGGTCATTATCATAGAGATCGTGGAGACAATTGCCAAGACTCGCACTCCTTGACTTCCTTCAAGGCACAGGATACCAAGTGGATAATTGGAGTAGTCTGCGATGGTTGTGGTGGAGCAGATATCAAAACAGACGCAGGTATCTTGCCCGGTAGAAGTGAAGTTGGGTCCGCTCTGCTCGCTAGTTTCATTGTACGATATTTGCGAATG
>Ga0075122_10000771_pt1 | contig 24195 bp, 35 predicted proteins | sample AntAceMetag02UKB_FD_69790 | JGI IMG/M metagenome (GOLD analysis project Ga0075122, IMG submission 69790) | Saline lake microbial communities from Ace Lake, Antarctica - Antarctic Ace Lake Metagenome 02UKB | ecosystem: Environmental > Aquatic > Non-marine Saline and Alkaline > Saline | place...
TAACTTCTTCTATAGGTATTTCTTTCTCTATGGGGCACTCATAACAACTAAAATTATCACCATCAAAATACCCATCGCCTATACGTACTTTATTTTTACACTTTACGCATATGTGAAATGCTTTCTTAAATCTTTCACAAAATAACTCGGGACACTTTACTCTTCCCTTCAATCCTGAATTATTACTTAATGTAACTATTGCTTTGTACATTTGGCACTTTTCTAGAATACATCCTTCTTTAATTTTTTCTCCAAAACCTATATTTAGCATTTTTTCTCCTATTTCTCGAGATTTACTTGTACATTTTTAACATTACAATTATTTAGTGCTTGTATTCCTTCATCTAGGTCTTCGTAGGCTATTTGAAAATCAAAAAACTTTTGTAACTTTTTTACCTGCCCCTCTTTATAATTCTCAATTTCTGCATAATCGTCATTTTCTCTCATAACCAATAAATCTATCGGAACTTCATGCTTATCTAAATACTTCATCGTAATTTCTCTTAGCTCTTCCATTCTACCTGTTAGAAAAATAATTTTCAACCCCTCATCTTTATATTTGAGAAGCTTCTTCTTTAGATCAACATTCAATGGGTCCTTCATTAGTAATTCTTTATCAAAATATTTATCCCAGTCTATCTTACCTTCTTCCTTTGTTGCTGCACTCCATCTTCTTTTTTGATTACACATCGTTCCGTCTACATCAACGAGTATTGCCTTTCTTTTATTTCCCACTAATTGTCTCCTCTATAGCTTGAAGTCTATTTTCCATACTTCCGCTTAAAGTTTTATATTCAACCCTTGAACTATCTAGGAAATACTTAATTTTATTATCAATTCTTCTCTGATAATCCTTGTCAGTAATTCTTATTGAATTATTTTCGCCACTAATCTCGAATTCAATGGGAAAATAAAAATAAAAAATATCTTCCTGTCTCGATAGATATTCAATATAGGTAAAAGTCATTTTCTTAATATTCTCCAACTCCTCCTTATACTTAGAATCGCAATCTACATAAGCTAGTGTATCTATAAAACTACGACTAGATATAAAATTATCCTCATTGATATATATATTTGCACAATGAGTAAATAAGCCAATCTGCATCTTTAAAAATCCCCCTTTATTAGTTTGAATCTGAATCTTCTCTTCTCCAGGCTTTATAAACTTTTTACTAAAAGAATCATATTCCTTTAGACTATATTTTTCTATTGGAAACGAATTAACTAGCGCTGACTTTCCTGTTCCTTGAGCTCCACACAAGAATATCTTCATACTTCTCCCCCTTTATATTTTTCCCAAATCTCTACTGCTTCTTCGTCTTCTTTTCCTCTACTTAAAATTTTGTCGCCTAAATTTTTCTTAATATCTTTTATCTTTTCCTTCCAATATTCTTCTGGATTATGATGAAATGTCATCTTTGTATTTTCATACGGAAGTAAATTTAACCACTTCCTAGTACAAGGCTTACAGGTTCCACAACTATGATTATCTATAGGAGAATAACAGCTAAATGATTTTTCTACTAGGTCCCCTATACTAAATCCTTTTTCTACATACTCATCGATTAGTCTCTTCTTAGTATATTCTTTATATCTTAAATCAACGTTTATTTCTCTTCCGTCGCTCCACCAAGATTTATTATAAACATAAGATAATAAATCTTGTAGCTTGCTTGCAAATGTTAAATCTTTGTCAAAACTTCTATCTCCACTTGTTGCCCCTAAAACAATTCTATCTCCGTAGTAACTACCTATTGCAACAAAAAATAAATTTCTCAATGGAACCATTGCACTTTTATACTCAACGTCAGAAAGGTCAAGCCTCTCATCAATAATAAGATTCTTAATATGTTGTTTTTTAAGAAATTCTCTCTCTATATGAGAATATTTACTTTTAGAATCTATAAATAAAAGCGTATCAAACCTTTCCAGCTTTGATATTATATAAGAATCCATTCCTCCTGAATATAGTAGAACCGTTCTCCTTTTACACTCTTTCCCGCTAATTAAATCGAAGTTCATTTTATAAAGCTCCTAAACATCTCTATATTATAGTATATATTTTCTCTTTGTCTTTCATCAATCTCTATCTCGAGTACTTTATCTATTCCGGTAAAACTCTTACTTTCTAGTCCCTTCTCACTATATCTTATCCCCTCTATTCCATGAATTATAGGATTTGATGTATCTATCGTCTCAATAAATGACATACCCTTATATGATTTAAATTCTTGTGGAAGATAGCATCCCAATATATGATGTGGCTTATTATAATTTATTATATTCTCCTGAATAAGATAATTTATAAAGCTAATTCTATTTAGTGTCTTATTCAACTCAAGTCCACGACCTAAATCCCGAGAATAAAAATCATCTCCACAATTTATAGCAATCTTATCTACCTTCTCTGACATAATTCGATAACACTTTACTAATTCTTCTTCTGTTTTACCATGTATTACCCCAATTTTCTTACCAGGAAGGCTGCCATAATTCTTTAACCATCTTTCTAAATTTTCTATCGTCTTTTCAAAATCATTGAATTCGTCCGGAATAATATATTCCGTAGGCTTAAATTCCTCCACCCTTTTTGCAAATTCTTTAAAATCGAAATACTTTTCATTTTTTAGTTCGGCAGCTGAGTTATCTAACAAAAGCCTTCTGCTAGGATCTCTACTTCTTATTAAATACTCCTCGCGATATTGTTCGTTCTTTAATAAATGTACAAGCCAATAATCATAGTCATTAAAATTTACAGATTCTCCTAATAGACATAATGGAACCTCATGATTTACTAACATCTCTACTCCTACGTTTTTACTTTTTTCTACTATTACCCCAAAGTAGTTTATGCCACTGAGGTAATATTTGTAGATTTATATCTTTCCAAAAATTCCAATCTTTATTATTTGAATTTACTATTCTTTCTACTAGTAGTCTTCCCCTGTCTAAGTATTCTATCATATTATCTGTCGAACCTTCTGGTTGTAAGACTATCAACTCGTCTATTATTTTCAATTCGGTAATTAGGTCCTTTACTACTTGTAAGTCTCTTTCCATTGTTTCGTTTTCTTTTCTACAACCTATTACAAATTTTATCTGGCAGTCCTTTGATTTATCTATAATCTTACTTATTACATCTTTCGAATACCAAAGACCTTCTCCCATTCCTTCTAACTTTGGTGACATTGACCAAAAATCTATAACACCAAGAAATCTTTCTTCTAATAAAGTTGCATTTGTTTCTACCTTTAATACTCCGTCGCAACACTGAGTTTCATCCTTGATTCTTTTACATAGTTCATAAAAGATATCTAGTTCTCGTTGTGAGCGATAGAAGGGCTCTCCTCCCGTTATCGAAACGTTTCGACACGAACGTTGCCTTATATAATCTATAATTTCGCCGACAGTGTATTCTCTTTCATCAACATTATTACGATTACTAAACTTCGTATCGCAATAATCACAATTTAAATTACAGCCAGAGGTACGAATAAATATAAAAGGCATTCCAATGTGCCTTCCTTCTCCCTCTACAGTAGGCCCAAATAATTCACATAATTTTATTTTATCCATTTTCCTTCACCTACATATTATAGTATACTCTACTAATCTAGAAATTTTTCATCATATTCTATTATTTTATCTAATGACTTATCTTCGTCCCCTTTTTTTACTCTTACCAATCTACAATCTCCTACATAATCTTTTGTTAGTTCTACAATTTGCTGAGTTGGATGATTTCCAAATAATCCTATTGACTGTCCAAAAGTATTTAGCCCCGATAGACATCCATTTATAAAAACATAAGAACCATTATCTAGTAGAGCAATCATTGGAGTATGAACATGAGCTATAAAAAATATATCTATTTTATCTTCTATTGCCAGGTCACTATTATTTATTTTATTTATTTCTGCTCCTATCTTTTCTAAGTTTAGAACCTTACTTGGATTCCCTACATCAAATACCGTATCCCCGTGCGTTGCAAGACATTTTTTTCCTTGAGCCTCAAATATCACATACGGAGATTCCGGAATTATAAATTTTATATTTGGATATTTTTTAAATTCATTTTTTAATGCTAAGTAGGCCATTGTTGCAAAAGAATCCCATTTTTGAGATCTTACTCTATTCTTCGACGCCTTATGTTGAAATCTCATATGATTGTCTGGCGTACAATATACTGTTATTTTGTCAAATCTCTGTGCTAAATATGTTATCCCTTGTCCTATTATTGTTAGCAATATTGCGAACTGTTTTGTCATTAATTCAACACCATTTTCTTGATTGTGAATTATTCCTGCTGCCAAATCACCATTTAATAATAGTACTAAATCTGTCTCTCCCCTATGCTGTATTTTATAATCACTTGTCTGCTTAAAGAACAATGCCGTTCTTCTAGCTGCCACCAAGGGATTATATTCATTTAATCCTCCCATTTCTCCAAGGGAAATATTTTCTCCATAATGAGTATCTGACAAATGAGCTACTAAAGTTCTTTTTATTTTACTACTTTTTGTCCTATGTTTAATAGGCTTATGTAATTTAAATTTTACTTTATCTAATAAAAGCGTAAAGGTCTCCCTTGCTTCTTCGAGATTGGCCATTTCTCCTATTAAAATTTTATTTTCCCTTACTAACCTTGAATCTCTTTTTTTCGTTGAAAAAACTTGCTTAGCGTTAGCAATAAAACTATCATTAGAAAAGTCAATATTTCTATATCTTGAATATACCTTCCTTAGAGCACCTATTGTTTTTTCTTTTTCAAATTCATTGTTAAATTTTTTTGCTATATTTTTCCACTCTAATTGTTCCTCTTCCTTTAGCTTAATTAAATATTTTATTTGTTCATCCGTATATTGATTATATTGAAGCATATTTTCCCCTTATTTAGAAATTAAACCTAGATTTTTAAAATCATCCCATCCCACTACTATATATGTATCATTTAATAGCAAATTATCCTTTAGTATTCTTTTCGTTAACTTTAAGCCTTTATTAAATTTCTTACTCCTTAATTTTAATTTATTTTCTTTTTCTTCTGTTATAAGTATTCTTTCAAATATATAAAAAAACTCACCCCTAAATTCTACAGAAAAAATATAATCCTTGTTTTTTGATAGTCCATCCTTTTTTGCCTTATTTAAATCTTTTAAAGTTAATTTATAACCTGTAGAGGAGAATTTGTTCTGATATACAATTTCTTGGGTTTCATAATCCCCTTTATTAAAGATAGAGCACCCCGATCCCCTTACTAATTCACCTTTTACCAACTTTGCTGCCCTTTTTTCGGAATCTAATCCTATTTTTTTAATTTTTTTCAATTTTCTTTTTTAACTCTTTTTCTTTAGATTTTTCTTCTAATACAAAATCTCCTACTACTCCTTTCTTTATCTCTTCTTTTTCCTCCGACAATTCTTTCTTTACATCTACTTCTTCAATTTCAACTTTTTCCCCTTCTGCCTTTTCTATATCTTTAATGACTCCAGAAATTAAAGATTTTTCTAAATTCTCAAAAATATCGTTATGATCTTTTAGCCAAGTCTTAAACTCATCTTGAGATTTAGCAACAATTTTCCCCTTGAAAGAATATGTTCTTCCTTGTAAATCCACTCCTTCTCCAAAATCATTTAAGTTTTGGGCTAAATTCCAATAAGTCTCAAACCTATCAACGGTTGCATCATTATAGAAAACATATTCTATAGCCCTTTGCTCAATCCCTACCTTATTCTTTTCTACTTTTACTTTTGCATTATAACCTATTACTGTATCTTTCTTAACTAAATTTTTGCCCCTTTTTACATTTACTCTTTGAAGTGCATAAAATTTTAAAGCCTTACCACCTGGAGTTGTCGTTCCTCCGCCATAACTTCCAACATTGTCCCTAATTTGGTTAATAAATAAAATTGTTGCCTTTCTTTGATTTAGAGTATTTAATACACGTAACGCTCTATTTAGCAACTTTGCTACACCAGCTATTCTTGCTTCTTCTTCCATTTCTTTATTTAACTCATCTTTTGGAGTCAAACAAGCAATGGAATCTAAAACTAAGATGTCAATGTCTTCCGTCTTTATTAAATCAATCATTAATTGGAGAATAAATTCTGCATCTATTCCTTTATTTTTCTTCTTGGCAATTTCATTAACTTGTTCCTTGTTTAGCACCAACAAATTATCATTATCTACTCCGTTTGTAGTTGCCCAACCAGGATCATATGCATCTTCAACATCTATATATGCACAAGTTTTTCCTTCTTTTTGAGCTAAAGCCATTGCCTTTAAAGCCAACGTTGATTTACCTGAAGAAGGCGGACCATATAATTCAATAAAACCACCTTGGATGAATCCTCCACCTAATGCCCAATCTAAATTTGTTATACCTGTAGGAAACCATTTTTTTACTAAAGAAAACCCTTTACCTATTACCTCTTTACCATATTTTTTACTCAATTTATTAATTACGGAATCTATTCTATTCTTTGTCATTATTTAACTCCTTAACTTTTTATTACTTCCATGAATTCATTTCTTGGTCCTTGTTGTCCATCTTCTCCCTTTATAAAGCAGCCTCTAATTGCAGACGTTACTGTCTTCGCTCCCGGAGTTTTAACCCCTCTTAAAGACATACATGTATGTTCTGCTTCTATATAAACCATAACTCCTAGCGGTTTTAATTCTTTTTCTAAAAGATCAGCAATCTGATCAGTTAGCCTTTCTTGAATTTGTAAACGCTTTGCATATACCCTTGCTAATCTAACCAACTTAGAAATTCCTATTACCTTACCATCTGGAACATAACCAATATGTAACTTTCCTATAAATGGAGCAATATGATGTTCGCAATAGCTAAAAAATGGAATATCCTTTACAACAACTAGATTCTTTGTATCGCTTTCAAAAACTCTTATATGTTCTCTTGGATCTTCTCCATATCCCCCTAATGTTGCTCTATACATTCTCATAACTCTACTTGGTGTATCTTTTAATCCATCTCTACTAGGATCTTCTCCAATTCCCTCTAATAGTAATCTTACGGCCTCTTGTACTTTTTTATCATCAAACATTTGTATTCCCTTATTTTCCTATTTTCCTGAACTTCCAAAACCTTTTTCACCACGTTCACTTTCAGCTAATTCTTCTACTTCTACAAAATTAACTTCAAGTATTGGTCTTACAGCCCCTTGAGCTATTTTATCTCCTATGCTTATTTCAAGCATCTTTTTTGAATGATTAAATACAAAAACACTTAAATAACCTCTATATCCTGTATCTATTGTTCCTGGGTGTATTTGTACCCCTTTTCTACCAAAACTACTTCTTGTTCTAAAAGCCATTTCATACCCTTCTGGTAATTCTATAGCAATACCTAAACTTACCTCTCTAAATTCATTACCAGATATAGATGCTTGATTTACAGAATAAAAATCAAAACATGCATCTCCTTTATAAGCTTGAGTTGGTATTTTCGCAAAGTCATTTAATTTTTTAAATTTTACTTCTATCACTTTTTTTCTCCCTCATATGGGAATTTTATCCAACAATCTTTAGGATATTCTTCTACATATGGTATTTTTTCTAATTTTTGTTTTGCATATATAACTGCTGAATATAATTTCAAATAAAAATTCTCACTTAGATACTCTATTACTCTAAGTACAGTATTTCCTGTATCATACAAATCATCCACTATTAAAACTTTATACCTATCTTCTAAAGCCCCTACATTACTTATACCCTCAGCTATATTCAGTTCTCTTTGTTTTTTTTGTTTTTTATCTTCATAGCTACTTGCAGAAATTATTGAAAGTGGGAGATCTAACTTTTCGGAAATTATAGTAGCTGGAATATTTCCCCCTCTTGAAACTCCTAAAATAGTTTGAAATCCTTCATCTTTGACCTTATCCACTAATTTATAAATATCTTTAATATATTTATCCCAGGAAATATTAACAGTAGTCGGCATCAAATCCCTTTGTTTGTCTTTGACAATAAGTTTTCTTTAAAACAGCAGTTTCGTATACCCTGACTCTGAATTCTAACTCTTTTCTTTTATCTTTTAATATTTCTAAAAAGACTTTTGTTATATTTTCTGCTGTTCCATTAAACCCATCTAATATTTCATCAATATTTTTATGGTCAAACTTATCCTTAATTTCGCCTATTTCTCCAAAATCAAATAAAATTCCTACTTCATCTTTTTGTTCATCTCGTCCTTGTATCCAAGCCTGCACAAGCCAAGTGTGACCATGTAAGTTTTTACATTTACCATCATATCCTTCTAAGTGATGACAGGAATCTATAGCTGTTTCTGTAAATAGTGTTATTGTTTCATTCATTATTCTTCCTTAGAATAAGTCTACGTCTTCTTCCTTTTTAGTCTCAGTCGGGGTTTCTTTTGCTACTCCTGGCTTCTTTTCGGAAACATCTTCTCCTCTTTCCTTCGCCGCCTTTTTCTCTACTCCATTAAGATACTTTTGAAATAATTCAGTTTGTTCTCCTGGAGTAGGAACCGTTGCCCTTCTATCTAATTCTTTTGCCAACTTATCCTTTAAAAGGTTATACTTTTCTAAAATCTTCTCTTCTACTGGAGCAGAATCTCTTTTCGAAACAATCCACCAATTACCTAGTTGAGCATTATGAGTAATTAAGAAATCGGCCGAAGTATAAGAATAGCCTGGAATTGTAAATGCATTCTCTATGGCATTAAATACTGCAGGTCCAAATTCATAAATTTTAACAGTTCCTTCTCCATAATCGTAAACAGGTGCCAAAAATTTCGCCTTTGCAAGTTTACCTTCTACCCTATTTTTCTTCCACATCAATGAATCATAAATCTTCCTATCTGCTTCCGTTAGTAGACTAGCTATTTCCTTCTCGAAGGTAGTTCCCTCCTCATATATTTTTCCGTTATTTAGAACAAGAGTCCCCTTCTTTGTCTCTTCATTCACTTTTATCTCTTTTGCAATACTTGTTGTTCCTAACCACTCTAGTTGCTCCTTTATTACGGCATTTATCTGATTTACAAATTCTACGCAAAACTTACATGGACTTTCTATATCTAGATTTTCTTGTGTCATATTACAAGCAGAATTTCCTATCCCTGGGAGATATGAATGAACCTTTAAAAATTTCTTAATCAAATTACTCTCTTTATCTTCCAATAATCTTAAAGTCTTCTTTTGATATTTTTCTATTTTCGAAACATATAAATCTAAAAAACTACCTCTATTTGAATTGTTGTTCTTTATTATAAAATCTTCTATACTTACCATTTTGTTATTCTCCTTTTTATTTTTTATTTGTCTAATTATTATAGTTACTTTTCTGGAAATTTATAGAGTTTTGTTAAATTAAGCATTTTCATTTCATGAAAATAACTAAGTTTCCCCTTAAAAAAAATGATATCATCTTCAAATAGGGCATTTTCGTAAGAACCAAAATCTTTCTCTATTCTTCTTATTGACTCCGAAAAACACATTAATAATATCGCACCTCCCTGTAAATCCTCTAATCTTATTTTTAACATATCCTTTCCAGCTTTTGTTTTTTTTGCTTCAATACTTTTAATTATACCGTAAAAATTAACACTTCCTTTTTTTATATCATCATAGTGAGTAAGTTTCCCTACGCTTATAAATTCATTTATACTTTGTATTTTTCTCTTCTCCTCTGCAGAAATAAAACTTACATTATAGCGTAATAGGGATTTTTCAATTCTACTTAACAACTTACCTATATTTTCTTCATCTCCTATAACTAGGTTATAAATTGGATATTCTTCTACAATTTCTCCAATTGTAGCCGAATCCTTAAATGCATTTGAAAAAATTAAACCAGATATTGTCTTTTTGGTTACGCTTCTACCTAATTTCTTTTTTAAAAGATCAGCTACAGAATCATATGGTTTATTTTCATCCAATATTTTGGCAGTTTTTTCTCCTACTCCCATTATATTAGATAATCCATATCTTATTGAATCTCCATCTATTGTAAAGAGTATTCCCGACTTATTAATATCGGGCCTCTTAATACTTATTCCAAATCTTTCCATTTCGCTAAAAATTCTTGGATAATCCTTTTCGTCTTTAGTATTAGATAACAAAGAACAGAAGAATTCTTTTGGATAATAAGTTTTTAGCCAGGCACATTGATATGCAGTAATTGCATAACATAAAGAGTGAGATAAATTAAAGGCATATCCTGAGAATTTTCTCATAATCTCCCAAATCTCTTTTGCCTTGTCTCTTGTACAATTATTTTCAATTGCCCCGGCCATAAATTTTTTTCTTAGTTCGTCCATTAAACTATCAGATTTTCCTTCTAAGCTTCTATCTAACTTTACCAATATCTTTCTTAAATCATTAGATTCGACTTCTGTTAAATTCCCTAACTTCATCCCTGTTTGCATAATTTGTTCTTGATATATTAATAATCCATATGTTCTCTTTGAAATTTCTTCCAACCTAGTATCTAAATACTTAACAACTTCTTTTCCGTTTTTTCTTTTAACATATGTTGAATGAAAATTATTCGCCAATGGTCCTGGTCTAAATAAAGCTATAATATCGGCTACTTCCAAAATCTTTAATGGCTTTACCTGCTTACAAAGATCCTGCATTCCGATTTCAGAAAATTGAAAAACTCCTAAAAAATTTCCCCTGTGAAAAACCTCCTCATAGACCTTTACATCATCAAAGTCTATATTATCTGGATTAATTTTCTTCCGTAATTTCTTGTATTTGCTTTTATCTTCTTTAGATATAAGCTTAATAGAGTCATTTATAATTTTAAGCGTATTCAGCCCTAATAAATCAAATTTTACAAATCCCATTTTACCTAGATTTTTATTTACCACTCCTTCTGTATAAGCTGTTTGAGTCTTTTCTCTCACAACTTGTAGGGGCATCTTCTTTATTAAATTATCTACAATCAAAATTCCTGCGGCATGTTTACCTACTTGACGAATTTGTCCATAAAGAGCCTTTATAATTTGCTCCGCTCCCTTATTATCCTCAATAAATTTCCTAAAGGTAGAAGACTTTAAATAATCCTCGTATGTTAAAAAAACTCCCCCACTTTCTTCATTATTCCCCTTAGTATTAATTATTTCTCTATCTATTGATTTAGTCAATTGATTAGAGTAAAAAAATCTATCACCTGTATCACCCATTATATCAAAAACCTTACAGTAGTCCTTTAATAACGCTTTCATTTGATACGTTCCATATGTAGAAATATACGGAACATTTGTTTCTCCATATTTTTTTCTTAAGTGTTCCTTTATTACTTCTGGATCTTCAAAATCTGTATCAATATCTGGTAATTCCTTTCTCGATAAATTTATAAATCTAAAGAACAATAAATCATATTTAACTGGATCTACTTTTGTTATATCTAACAAATAACAAACTAAAGCCCCAGCCGCTGAGCCTCTACCTACTCCTGATAACATTTGAGTCTTTGCATATTCAACAATATCCTTATATACTAAAAAGTAATCATATATTTTCTTTTCTTTTAAAATCTCTAATTCCCTATCTAATCTCTTTGAATAAATTTCATAATTTTCTGATATATCTTTATTACTCTTTCTTTTACTTTCTAATTTCTTCCTACATAATTCTTCAAGTTCTGTAAAGGAGTCCCCACTTAGTGTCTCATACTTAATCAATTTGGTAGAAGTATCTATTTCAATATCCTCTATTTTTTCATCTATCTTTAGTGTATTTTTAAAACATTCATCAATTATTTCCCTAGATAAATAGTCATGCCCCATTCTTACTGCTGATTCATAATTTTCTTCATCTGTTTTTAAATATAATTCTCTACAATCAATTTCTTCATCATTTATATTCGCAGTATCTAAAATTTCCACTTCCGTAGCACTAGTAATACTTTTATTTACCGATTTACTCTTAATAGCCATCATTACATCTCTGGCAAGATTATGACTTCCTTCAATATAGTGACAATCTCCAGTAATAATTACTTCTATATTAAATTCTTTTGCCAACTTTAACATTATATTGTTTGAAATCTTTTGGTCAGGAAGCTCATTTATCTGTAATTCAAAGTAAAAATCATCCCCAAAAGTATTCTTAAAAAATTCTATATCCTCTCTCGCCACTTCTTTTATTTCATCATACCCCTTATTCTCTATGGAAAGATCTAGAATAATTTGTTGTATTATTCCTGCAATACAGGCAGTTGAACAGATTAATCCTTCCTTATACTTCTCTAGTAAGGCTCTATCTAGCCTTGGTTTATAATAAAGTCCATCTCTTTGAGCTACATATATTAGTTCTTGTAAATTTTCTAAACCTTTTTTATTTTTTGCCAATAAAATTAAATGATAGTACTTTCTTAGATTCTTATTCTTTTTTATTGCCTTATTTTCTTTTGCTATCTCATATTCTTCCTTCCATTTATCTAAACTTCTAATAAAATAAGATTCACAACCATATATAGGTTTTATTCCCCCAAATTCTCTTGCTGCCAGATAGAGATCAGCGACCATATTCATATTACCGTGATCAGTTAGGGCTATAGATTTAAATCCTAACTTCTTGGCTCTTTCTAATATATCCCTTGGATATCCTATTGAATCTAAAACACTGTAGGTTGAATGACCGTGAAGATTTACATATTTTTGCATTATCTATCCCTTTCTTTTATTTTAGTTATTATTTCATTATTATTTTAGGGTTTATTTTGTATTAAAATATCTTTCCGGAGTACCAATAGAGGTTTTTCACACTTTTTATAAGCGGTTTTTACCTCTAATATGTTATGCTATTTAGTCAAGATTAGTAGCGTATTATACTTGTTGTTATTTCCCTATTGACCATCCTAATAGGTTGGCGTATCTTACTTACATTTCGTAAAATACTGGGGACGATAGAAACCATCTTTATTAAAATTTTAATTTAATAAAAACTTACTATAAAACTATCGCGCTTAAATCCTTAAATATTTTATTCTTTCCGTGTGTACTGATGTTTTGTTTTACACTCTTTACAAGAATTACGTGAGTGTCAAGATGACATGAAACTTGGGCTTTACGTTTGTTTAAAATATAGCGTCTAAACTTCGCTCTTTATTATAGTATACTTTCTAGCTCATATTGTATCTCTTCTTTGCTTAATTCCCCGAGATCACTTTTACCCGTAATCCACTGAAAACTTTTTACTTCAATTTTATCTTCCAGTCTTTTCCTCATATCATCTGCACAGACTCTACCTGCCTCATCATTATCTGTTGCAATTATAATTTCATTAAAGTATTGTAGAATTAATTTCTCCTGTTCTCTACTCATCTTACTCCCCATAATTCCTACACAATCTTTAAATCCTTTGTCATAGTAGTTAATTACATCGAATTGACCTTCTGTTATAATACCTTTATTACCAACTACCTTATCTATTCCGAATAAGGTTAGACTTTTATTTAGCCCATAGCTGTATTTATATTTTGGCTCAACAAACTGTCTATAAACAACTCCCATTAATTTTTCATTCCAATGACGAATAGGAATAACATATCTGTTATTTAATCTATCGTACCTAATTTCGAACAACTTTTGTATATCCTTATTAGATATTCTCTTGTTAATATAGTCCCCTAGTTCAAGTGAATATTTTGATAAAATTCTTTCCTCTAGATATTCAATGTGTTTAACTTCATTTTTCTCTACTTCCAAAGACTGAATATATTCATTTACAGTCAGAGGATTTATTTCATTGTTAAAAGTAACTCCATGATGTTCTGCTATTTTTCCAAAAAAGGACTTAAAACTTTTACCAGATTCCCCGCACTTTGCCGAAAAGCAATTATATTTTCCCGTTTTTATGTTTATTCCAAAGCTTGGATTTATCTCGTCATGAAACGGGCAGCAGCAAATTAAATTATCCCTATCATCAATTTTATGATTTTTTAAAATATCCAATTCTACTAGCTTTTTTAAATTTTCTACTTCCATAGTTCGTCTGAATTCTCTCTTATAACTGAATTATCAATATCCCAGAGTAAATTTATAGTAAACTTCTTTCCGTGTCTATTTTTTATACAAACTAAATTCATTCTATTGACAACTTCATCTTCATCTTTTTGATATAAAGAATATAAAGCATCAATAGCATATCCAATTGAATCTGAGGCGGCAATATTTTCTAAATTTGGGGCTCCTTCTTGTTTTGCTCCTTCTCTATTTGTTGCCGAAATACATATAATTGGTATATTAAATTGCTGGCTATATTCTTTTAAATCATAAATAATATTTTCCATTTGTGTTCGCCGATCTGAGCCCTTTTCTGAATCTTTTAATAATTGTAAATAATCAATAAAGACTACATTTGGTTGTTCATCTTCTATAAATCCTTTTATAGTTTCTTGAGTACAACGCCTAGGATGCTTTACCTCTAAATATTCTTGATTTTCTATTAATTCCAGATACTTTCTATAACCCTCTTTTTCGATATCACTCAACATACCCTTTTTTAACCTAGAATATGAAATTTCCGAGACGAAAGCGTCGGCTCTCTCTAAAACTTCATCTGTAGACATTTCTTTTGAAATAAAAAGGGTTTTTATTTTCTTTTTAGCTAGAGCTGCTGCTGTCGCGCAACAAAGAAAAGTTTTACCAATTCCTGGGCGAGCTTGTACTAAATATAATCTACCACCTACTAAAGGAGTTTCTGTATCTAAACTAGATTCGCTTTTATTTTTAAACCCCCAGTCATATCCAGACATTATAGCATATTTTTTATCTTCATATCTTTTCATTCTTTCGATTGCGTTTCTACCTATATTATCGGTTATAATATCTTCGTCACTTATTTTTATTTTTCTTATATTATGGGTAAAAACTTTATAAACCTTCTCTAGATCATCTCCATTAGCAGTCATTTCTGCAACTTTTTTCGATAAAATTAAAAATTTTTGTCTATTGTTATTCTCCAATATTTTGTCTGCATAATATTTTGGAATTTCAAGTTTATCAATTACTTCAAAGCTTTCACTAAATTCTTTTTCTATTGTATTTATAGATGGAACTTCATTATATTTTTTATAATAGTTCCTTATAAAATTAAATTTTTCTTTTATATCTACTATTTTTAGCTCTTTGTCACTAAAATTATAAACAGATTTGACATTCTTGTGCTTCAAAATCGAAGACAATAGTTCAAATTCAATATTCATTTTATAATCTCCTTTTTAGTTTCTAAAAGTCTATCCCAGTAATCATTTTTATTGTAGGCTTTTGCATGATCAATATGTAGCTCAAAAACCTTTTCTTTAAGGGATCGCTTTACTATTTTTAAAGTTTCTAGGTCCGCATTCATACTTTCCTGGGAAGTAAATATCGTTGGCTTATATCTTGTCTTTAAAAGTTCTTCTAAAAAATTTAAAACTTTTAAATCTGATAAAAAAACAGTTTTTATTATTTTATCAATTGAATCAATAACTAAAAAATCATAACTACATAGCTTTTTTAAATAATTACCAAAATCTCTTGAATTTGAAATTTCATTATAGATATGAACAAATGGAACAAAGTAAGTAATATAGTTTTTTCTATAAGCTTCTTTTAAAATACATGTTGCAAAAAATGTTTTTCCGGTTGACGATGCACCGCTATATAGAAATAAATTAGAACCACTTTCGTAGACAGCATCTATATTTTCAATATATTTTTTAATATTAATAAAATACCCCTTATTTTCTTCATCATCTATAAATTCATAATCGCTGAAATCTTTGGAATAAAATTGACGTGGAATATTTATAAGTGAATAATCTTTCCAAAGCTTATTTTGTTGATAGCAGTTACAATTATTATTTTTCCATTCTTTTAAAGGTCCTTTAAAGTTATTATAATTACTACCGCAGGTAGGACAAAGATCTCTATGTTTTTCTATACTTATATCAAATTTTTGAATCATACTTCCTCCTACTATATTTATAAGTCTTTAATATTATAGTAAACATGTATAAAAAACATAAGATATGTCACTATATTATAGTTGACTTTTGAGTGTATTTATTATATAATATGTATATAATAAATGAGGAGGTGAAAAATGAAAATAACATTAAAAGTAGTAGAAGATAGAATCACTTTTATTAATAATCAGTTAGAACAAAGAGGTAGAAGTTATAGGTTTTCAATAGAAAAAGATTTAACAACTTACAGATTTTTTATTATTAATGCACATGATGGTGCAACTGATTTTACATTAGCACATCTTAAAAATTTGCGAGAAATAGATAGTTATTTAGCTGGCGTTATGATGGGATTATCTGGACAAAGTATCTAGCTCTTTATCGCTCCTCTTCAAAAGAGGGGGAGCCATTAAGGAACTAAAAAGGAGAAAATTAAATGAAAAATACAAAAAAAGCATTTGAAGAATTTCTTAATAAAGAATTCCCAGTAGCAAAACATAAACACAAAAATTGGCGCTATGGAAATACAAAACGAGATTATGGCACATATTTAAGAAAACAAGACCCTGGAATGTTTGAAGAAAACTATCAAAGATGGATAGAAGACGAATGCAAATATAATTTTGATTCTGGAATAAAAAAGGAGGTGAGAAATGAAAAGAGAGCATAAAAAAGAATTAGAAAAAAGGATTAAAGAATATACAGATTATGTTGGCAGGCTTTTTTATCATAAGGATTTAGAAGACAAAAGAGTCGCTAAGATATATAAATATTATCTTGCTCTTAAAAAAAGCAAATAGCTCTTTATCAACCGCCTAGCCTAAAGAGCATTGGGCGGTTCCTTAAAAAGCTAGAAAGAAAGAAAGGAGGGGAGAAAAGACGGAACAAGATTATATAGATTGGTTATTAGATTGTGATATATAAGTAGCAGTTGATTTTTAGAAAAAAGTATTATATAATAAGTTGGTAATAAAGGGGGGATTAAAATGATAATAATAGATGTAAAAGCTCAAGATATAACACCTGCATATAGATACAAAAAGTTATATTTTAGATTAAATGAGCACACAAGAATAAATTGTTCGAGATTTTTTGGAGCTTTAATAATTGTTGGTTCTTTGATAGGGTTAATATGTTCTGTAGTTTTTTAAGGAGTAAATATGAGCGCATCAACAATAAATAAACCAGAAATAAACTTGGAAAAAGATATGCGTGAAAAAGCATGTAAAATTTGTGGTAAAGTAAAGCGCATACATAAGTGGGATGCCTTTTGTAAAAAATGTCAAAATTCTGCATTCAATATTAGGAATAGAAATGGAAGCATATATCACTAAAGGAGGAAAATAATGGTAGCATCAACACAAGATAGTAAATTTTATGTAGGAATTGAGCCTTGCCGTGAACATCCGGAAACAAAAGAAATTTGTAAATATGTTAAAGAGTGTGCAACTAAAAAATTAGCATGTAGTTATTTTAGAAATTATATATCGCTCAATAAATCAAATATAAAGAAAGAAATTAAATATAATAAAAATGGAAGTGAAAGAAAGGTAAAAAGTCAAAAAACAAAAATAATCCCAACAAGAGAAATATATAAAAGTATTTTTCCTAATGGATAAATTTTTGAACTAAGGATAAAAGAAGGGAATATAAAGTGGTATCAACATTAAAGAATCCAGATTTAGAAATTTTATGTGCTATTATCGCTAAAAAACACATGAAATTTTTAGACGAAAGGGTAAGATTTTTAAAAAAAGAAAAATGCTTTACAGTTAATAGATCTGTTGTCTTGCGCAGCATATTAGACAAGGTGATGAATAACGAAAAAGAGAAAGGAGAACAAAATAAGGATTTTTAGAAGTAAAATAAATGAAAGGATAATAAGAATGAAATATGGTATAGGAAAACATAATAAAGGGGTAATGAAAGGTGGATTAAAATACAATTTGAATAAAACCCGAAATACAGTTATAATGTTTAATAGAATTTTTTGTGAGTTGGGTCAATCATGTTATAACTGTAGAAGAAAGTGTATAAATAAAGCCTTGATAATCACAGCTGGAAAACAAAATACAAGTGGAGGGGGCAACAATGGGAGAATGTATAGAGATTTTGAAACTAGTAGAGAAAGTACAAAAAAACAACAACGAGGAGGCTCTCAAAAAACTTATTGATAAGTATGAAAACATGGGCTCACTTTTTAACAAAGTAAGTTTAGAACCAGAGGACAAAAAACAAATTATAACAATTGCAATTTATACAGCAGCAATGAAATATAAAAAATCAAAAAAAATAAAATTCTCAACTCATTTATGGCAATATCTAAGATGGTTACTTACAGGACAGGACAATATGAATCGAACAGGAAAGAAAGTTAATCCATTAATTTTTTCAGGAAAGCCAAATCTAAAAAAATCATTAAGGGGAGATAAGGCTAAAAACGTACATATCTCCCTATTCAAAAAGGGAATTGTAAAGAAAGAATATGTCTCCCCTGATAAATCTTTTGGACTATTAAAGGATGTTATAAATGATATAGGCTTTTATAAAAATAATCTCTCCCTATTTAATCAAGACGAATTATCCTTTTTTACTCAAAGAGATATTGAGTACTACGAAAGGGTAAGTGATAGCGGGAAACTTAATACTTCTAACTTAAGAAGAATAAGAAAAATGAACTTTTTTCTATTAAATCACTTAGTTCCCTTTTACGCAGAAAATGAATTTTTCTTACAATTTGAGAATGAATTTGAAAATGGAATACGTGAACCTCAAAAAAATAATAATTTTGAATATTCTATTTTTTACGAAGATGCAGTATTTCAAAATTTAACAAATCTAGAAAATTTTATTATGAACTATCTTTATAATTTTGATACATATATAGATACACTATATGAACAATTATTAAAGTTTAGAAAAATAACTAAAATTAAATTTAATAAAAAAATAGCTCCAACAATAATACGTATTTCTAAAAATGGAACGCAGAAAATAATAAAGGAGAAGGAAATAAAAAAGAATGATAAAATAATTAAAAAATATAAATCAGGTCATAAGATTTTAGCGGATATATTAGACATAAAAATCAATAATGTACGCATTATAGAAAAAAAGTGTTTAAAGAAAATAAAGCAAAAAATGAAAGAAAAGGAGTAAAAAATGAAATACTATGAATTATTTGAGAAATTAGAATGTATGAATGGGAGGAAGATAAAAGAAGAGATTATTAAAAATCATGAATCACCTTTTTTATTAGATATTTTTGATAGAACATTTAACCCATATAAGCAAACTTATATTAATAAAATCAAAGATGTAAAATTTGGTACTGTAAAAGAATTTGATGATATAATTAGTCTTTTTGATACTTTAACTTCGAGAAAAATAACAGGGTATGAAGCTAAAAAGACAGTTTGGGAATATATGAAGTTACAGCCAGAGTTAAAAAGAAAATGGGATATAAGAATTCTCCTTAAAGATTTAAAAATTGGAATCTCTGGAAAAACTATTAATAAAATTTTTGGAAAATATATTCCATTATTTGAAGTTATGTTGTGTAAAAAAGTAGAAAATATAGATAAACTAATTTTTCCTCTTATAGCACAGCCAAAATTAGATGGAATCCGTTGTTTAAAAATAGGAGATTCGTTAATTAGTAGAAGTGGAAAGGCAATAGCAAATGAAAAATTATATGAACACTTAAAAGATATTATAAAGCACACAGATTTTGTTTTTGATGGAGAATTATATTCTCATACAGTGACTTTTAATGATATTCTTTCTAATATAAATAGCGAAGATAAGGATTTAGACCTTTCAATAAGATATGTTATTTATGATTTAATTAGTAAAAAAGAGTGGGATAATGCAGAAAGTGAAGCAGGGTATAATGATAGAATAGCACACATAAAACTTCTTATAAAAGATGCTCGAAATTGTGAAATTATAGAAGGAAAAATTGTCAATGATAGATCTGAACTTAATAATTACTACAATAGGTGCTTAGATTATGGTTATGAAGGTATTATGGTTAAAAACCCTCATGGAAGATATCAATGGAAAAGAGTAGATCAAACTATAATGAGTAAGATAAAGCCTACTGAAAGTCATGATTTAAAAATTATAGATTTTAAAGAAGGAGAAGGTAGGCACGAAAAAAGCCTTGGAGCACTTGTTTGTGATTTTAATGGAGTTACAGTTTTTGTTGGTGGTGGTTATTCGGATGATGAAAGAAGACAACTCTGGAATAACAAGACTGATTTAGTAGGAAAATGGATTGAGGTTCAAGCTCAAGAAGTAACAAAAGATGGAAGTTTAAGATTTCCAGTTTTCGGAAGGATTAGGGATGATAAATAAAAAAATATTAAAACAGGCAACAATAAATACTTTAGAAGAAATTTTGGCTATTGTTGTAATACTTGGAGAGTTTTTCTTTAAACTTCTAAAGTGGTTTTTAGGATTTCTGCTCCTCATTTCTTTTATTTCACTTTTTGGAACACATCCAGGATATACACTAATTGCCCTTGTTATTTTCGGATTTATTTTTCTTTTAGTAGTTGAGTATCAAAATTTAGAAAAAAAGAAGGAGAAATGTGGTATAGATGAAAACTAATTATATGGCATCATTTAGATTAGAAGGACGAACAAGTGCAGACTGCGGAGAGATTAGAAATCAATCAATAGACTGGGGACATGAACCCCTCACTGTATATGACGAGATTAACGAGCTAGCTGACAATGGACAGGAATTGCGTAAGGCTAGGGAAGTGGGAATTGATATATACGACGTTGATGCATATATAGACCATTTCAAAAACAACAAGTTTTTTCTAAACAAAGTTGACGACATGAAAGAGGCTGATTTCAAGGTGTGGATTGATAAGAGTTTAGAGCATTAGAGAATAGGAATATATAATGGATTTTTGGGATACAGTTTTACTTATATGTTGTTTTAGAATATTAGAAGAAATAATAGCATTTATTTTAAGAACATTTACTCTAGGAAAGGAAAAATAATGGAAAAAATTAAATATACCTTTAAAGAAGTTTATGGTGAAAAGATTGTAGAAAAAAATGTTACATTTAAACAGTTAGAGATCTTAATTTATGCATCTGATTTTCAAAATATTCCAAAAATTAATAATTTGAGGGAGTACTTTAAGAATCCTCTTGTGTGGAAAGTTGATAAAAGAGAGACAATAAAATAAACGAAAGGAAAAATAATGGATTTTTTATTAATTGATGGCAATAACTTGGCCGCGAGAGCTAATTTTGCAGAACCAAATTTAAAAAAAGAAGATGGAACACCAACTGGAGTTACTTACATCTCTATAAAAAGTATAAGATCTCTTATCGAAAAATTTAAACCAAAAAAAACAATTGTTATTTTTGATAGAGGTTGGAGTAAATGGAGGCTAGAGTTATATCCCGAATATAAGGCAAATAGAAAAGATATTCATAAAACTCCAGAAGAAGTAGCAGCAAAAGAAAGATATATAAATCAAATAAAAAGATTTGAAGAGTATTTATCTTATCTTCCTGTTTCAGTTGTATCTGTTAAAAAAACAGAAGCAGATGATATAATTGCTAATATTCTTAACCAAGCTATTGCAAAAAATATTGCTAATAAGTTTTTATTAGTTTCAAATGATTCAGATTTTTATCAATTTATTCCATTTGGTGTAAATATATATGATGGTATTAAAAACATCTTTATTGATGAAAAACATATAAAAGAAAAATTAGAAATTGATTCTAAAAACTATATTTTTTATAAATCTCTTTTAGGAGATAAATCAGATAACATTGATGCAGTAAAAGGATTTGGAAAAAAAGCAGCTGTAACTCTTATAAATTCTGAACCTGTTACTGGATTAAGTGGTTTAAAAGAAGTTGCTAAAACAATAAAGGGTAAAAAATATAAAGACTTGGTAGAAGGATTTGATAAAATAGAAAGAAATTTTAAGTTGATCGATCTACTAAATCCAGATAATTTATCAGAAGAAATTCAATCAAAAATTAAAGAAATGCTATCAACAAAAAATGTTTTTAATAAAAATATATTTAATTTATGTGAAGAAGATGAAATGAGATGGGATGCAGAATTCTTTAAATCATTTGATAAGTTATAATGGGATATTGTGAAGATTGTGGAACAAAATTTAGCGATGGGACATGTCCTAATTGTCAAGAAGAATTATTTATTTATGAAACACAATATAAATATATGATTAACCCAATAAGTGATAAGTTTACAGCTAAAATTAACAAACAAAAAATAGAAAAAAATGAACGTCTCTCTAGATAACAAAAAAGTCGTCATCAAGCTTAGTTCTGGTGATGATTTTTATACAATTATAGAGAAAATAAAAAAACATTTATCGCCATACGAATATAACCCTCAAACAAAATTATGGACTACAGAAAGAATGAATTTGTTAATCTTTAAACATGTTTTTAAAGATGATAGAGTTTTTTATGAAAAAGATGTTTTAGATCTTATAAATAAGCAAGATCATTATGTTAAATATTTAGATAATTTAAAAAATACTGAATATGACAAACCAATGAGAGATATTAGCTTAGAATTATTTAAACATCAAATGACAGCTATTAATTTTCAATTAAACGAAACCAATTCTGGTCTATTCGATGAACAAGGTCTTGGAAAAACCTTAACTACAATAAGCACATTACAGGTATTATTCGATGAGAAAAAAATTGAAAATATTGTTGTTATTTGTCCAAATACATTAAAATATAATTGGAAGGTTGAAATAGATAGTTTTTCTTCACTAACAAGTGCAATAATAGAAGGTTCAAAAAAACAAAAAATAGAATTGCTTGATGAAAACGCAAATGTTTATATAACAAACTTCGAATCATTAATTATTAGAAAAACAAAAAAATCAAAAGTAGATGCTAAAAGCTTTCAAGAAAAATTTGAAAAAATAATAACTGAAAAAACATGTATAGTAATTGATGAGGCACATAGAATAAAATCTGGTAATTCAAAAATTTCTAAATTTTTAAGAAAAGTTGGAAAATTAACAAACTATAAGTATGTTTTAACTGGTACTCCAATAGCTAATAAACCTGAAGATATTTTTTATTTATTTATGTTTTTGGATGGGGGTAAATTATTAGGTACAAATTATTATAAATTTCTTAAACAATATTGTATTTTAGGAAATAGCTTTTCTGATTTTGCCATAGTTGGATATAAAAACTTAGATAAGCTTAAATTTTTAGTTGGATTAAAATCTTTAAGAAGGTTGAAAAAAAATGTTCAAAAAAATTTACCACAAAAAATATTTCAGAATAGAATTATTGAATTATCACATGAACATAAAAAATGTTATGAAAATTTAAAAAAAGAAATTTTAACAATTGTCAAAGAAGACAATTCAGAAAGTATAATAAAATCTTGTTTAATGAGATTGATCCAATGTTCAAGTAATCCTCGACTTTTACAACAAGAGATTGATAGTTCAAAAATAAAAGAATTAGACAATTTATTAGAAGAACACATAGAAAGATCTGGAAATAAAGTAATTATTTGGACTAATTTTATAAATAATTTTCCATTATTACTAGAACGTTATAAAAAATATAATCCACTGTATATTAATGGAAGTGTAGCAATTGACCAGAGACAAAAAAACATCCTGGAATTCCAGAATGTTAATAAAGTAAAATTGATAATATGTAATCCACAAGCAGCAAGTACAGGAATCACACTAACTGCATCAAGTGTTGCTATTTATTTAGACAGAGGATTTAATCTCGTTGACTATTTACAAAGTGTTGATCGTATTCATAATAGGACAAGATAAAATATGTTTAATCATTAATCTTATAGGAAAAAATACAATAGATGAAGTTGTAACAAGTTGTTTATTTAAAAAGGAATCTTTGGTGAAATATATTCAAGGTGATTGTGATAAAATAGAAAAACAAACAACCAATAAAGAATTATTAAATCAAGCATTAAATGTTTAATTTTGTAATTTTATCCATTTCTGTATCCTTAAATATTAGAAACTCAAAATCTGGATAAGATTCTTGAATTTCTTTTTGTCTTTGTAAATCTTTTGCATTAAAGGCTATTAATAAATCTCTATCTTTTGTATATAAATTTCCAGAACTATCTACTGTTGCTCTTTCGTCAGTTATTCCATCTTTTATTTCAACAGCACCAATTTGAATATCGCCACTTATAGTTAAAGATGCCGTTGTTGCTAA
>Ga0075122_10000772_pt1 | contig 24186 bp, 42 predicted proteins | sample AntAceMetag02UKB_FD_69790 | JGI IMG/M metagenome (GOLD analysis project Ga0075122, IMG submission 69790) | Saline lake microbial communities from Ace Lake, Antarctica - Antarctic Ace Lake Metagenome 02UKB | ecosystem: Environmental > Aquatic > Non-marine Saline and Alkaline > Saline | place...
GAGCTAGATGAACTCGATAAACTCGATGAAGAACTTGACGAACTTAAAGAAGAAGAACTTGAGCTAGATGAACTCGATAAACTCGACGAAGAACTTGAACTCGATAAACTCGACGAAGAACTTGAACTCGATAAACTAGAAGAACTGCTTGAGCTTGATAAGCTTGATGAACTCGATGATGAGGAACTGCTGTCCGCAGTTGGTGTCATGTCATACCACATGTTATAAGTTACTTCTGTGCCATCTTCATAAAGGGTAAAATGAGTACCTGTTAATGAAGAATACGGAAAATTAGCATAATCATAATTATCAGAAGTTTCTACTGTCCGAACAACATTAGTTAGGTTCTCCATAAAACGCTCACCATAATCATCGTCTTTGTGAACCATTATTATAAAATAATCTTGATCTTTATTTACAAAACCAGTTACGGTGTCGTCAGTTAATACCCCAGACAATCCCGAAAAACTCCCTGGAGAATTAGTAACTAAAGTATCTGGCTTACCATTTGCATCTACTGTATACAGCGCAATTTTACAATCTACTGTTGCTCCACCATTACCAAACACTCTTATATTTGCCTGTGATAAGTTTCCAGAATAAGGTGCTGTCCATTTATTCCCTACTAAAACACCTAAGGTTGGTCTGTCAGTTGCCAGTCCTTCTGTGTCATAACCAAGAACAGCAGTGTCGGGTAATCCGGTTGAAGAACTTGAAGATGAACTTGACAAACTCGATGATGAAGAACTCGATGAACTTATAGAAGAAGATGAAGAACTTGAAGAACTCAACGAAGAACTGGAAGATGAACTCGATAAGCTAGACGAACTTGACGAAGAACTAGAAATGCTTATTGCACTAGATGAACTTGATGAACTTGAAGAACTGCTCAAGGAAGAAGAACTAGAACTCGATGAACTTGACGCATAATCTCCTCCGCCGAAATCATCAAATCTGCATTCATTATTATCAGCTATTAACCCTATATATCCACTGCTTGTAATTCTTCCAGCCGAGGTATCAGTTACAGTTCCTATTAATTCCCAACCAGAACCAGAATCTGCCCACATTTCAATCGTTACTGTAGCGCCTGTTCCAGTAATTCTCATACCGATCTTATCACCATCGGATAAAGTTAATTCTTCTGCGTCACCAATTTGAGTAGCTACTGTTTCGTCTACCCTACGAACTCTCATTGTATGCGGGGCTCCTGAAGTAACACGATACTCTACTCCATAGGCGTTTATAGTCAGAATACTTGGAGAATCTTGAATTCTTCCCCAAAGTGCGTGAGTGTCGCCATCGGCTGTACCAACAGTGGATATTGTTACAAAGGCTTCTTGATCTGCATCATATGAAGTTGCCCAGATAACACCTGCGTTAGCATCAGCGTCAGCAAGACAAACAGTGCCATTAGCACTCATTGTGTTAAGATAAGTGATCGCTGTCCACCCTGTCATAGGTGCTGAATCAGAACGATTAAAATTATCTAATATGGTATCATTTGTAGGGAAAAACATTATTTTATTTCCTTTTTAATCTTTACACCACCATTTTTCTAAAATTTTCTTATCGCATCCACTATCCCAGAACTCTTTAATGGTATTATATTCCCCCCCCACAAATCTTGGATCCATGTATTTATAATGCGGAGGAATACCTTTATATCGGTAAGCTTTATTATGTTCTGCGTGAATGTGCCGGAAACCCAAATTCTCATACCACCAACCTTGTAAGTCGGTTCCCATCTGTTCATCAACAGGAGGAGCGACAATAAATTGTTTTAGTCCGAGATCTTTTATTGCTCGCGCAAAGCGGCCTTCGGTGTTTCCTATTTCTTGGGTATGCTTCTCATATTCCTCAAAAGGAATAAGATGATTTTGAAAATGTTTCATCATCTTTTTTAGTGCGGATGTTTTGGCAATCATGCCTGCAGTATTAAAAGACCGCTCTTTAACCGGCCCACAACTAATTATATCATAATCTCCTAAAAGTTCCAAGAGAGTTCCAAAGTTCTCTGGTTTCTCAAGAATACAATCTCCATTGGCGCAATAGATATATTCAAACTCACTAAGAACATCAACACCTAATTTTAGTAGCCAAAAATAAGGATATAACACACCGCCCCAAGTTTGATGATGTGGCATAAGAAATGTATCGATTTGATCCATAACATCTTTTGACGGAAATATTCTATTATAATCTACAGTTTCATGTTCAGGATTAATGTAATTATCATAAGCTACTGCAATCCAATAACCAAGTTTCTTGTGCGATTCAATAGACGCTTTAAGATAACCTCTATTCCCCGGATGTGAAGTTAAAAGAATGCCAACTTTTTTTAAATACTTAGTCGCCCATTCATCGTTTGCCATAAAATTCTTAATAACTCTTTCTCCATCAATTTTATCTTGTGGTTTTAAATTAGGATCTTCTAAATCTTTTCGTGTCCAGCCCATGTTACTCTCCCTCTTTTTTGTATATGGGTTCGCTCCCATAATAATGAATAGGATAATATCTTCTGTCCCACCAACTGTCCGCACTTCGGTCCCAATACTGATAAATATATCTTCTGTCACCTGTTTTCCAGTAATTACAAATTGTAGCTCTTTCGTAACTTGAAAAATAAGAATAATCCTTAAAGTCGTCTATGAACCTTTTGTCTAGTGGCTCAAGTCTTTCCTCACAGGCTGTTTCAAGTTCTGCGGCCAAATTCCGGAAACCAAGAACATCTTTCCATGTTGAATCTTCATTATAGCAACAATACATGTCAATGGATCCGTCTTGTGGATAAATCGGCTGCTTAGGCGCAATCCCTTCTTTTAATTTAAGGAGAGCTACTGCATCGCGCAAAAGAACCTCAGCACTATTAGAACCGATAATCGGAACTTTCATGCAATCAGTCATGTATTCCATAATCTTATTAAACGCATCAATTTTATATAACACGCTCGCAGTATGCATTGTCCCGGGAGTTCCCTTTGAACTGTCTGAAGCATGAGCCATGAGATCACTATCTCCAAGCAACTCTATTATTTCATTCATGCCTTCAGGTTTTTCTAAAAACAGATCTCCATTAACAGAATAGACATATTTTATATTTGGAAATTGATTTATAATTCCCTGCGCGTATCTTAAATCCCAAAACCAACCGTTCCTTTTATCACAATCATAAGTCTTATGCTTCATTACCCAAGCATGAGCCAAAAGTAAATGATCTGGACGAGGAAAATGCGTTGCCATTTGTTCTTGTCCTAAAGCCGACATGCCATTAAAAGGATGATCAAAAGAACAGATAACATATTTGCCGGTAAGAAAATATTGTTTCAAGACACCTTTTAAAAAAGGAAGATGCCCTTTATGGCTTGTTACGATAATGCATGTATCAGATTTGTACGGTTCAGAATTATAGTTCATCGAAAGGTCATACCAATTAACTCCGTCCTTACCTCGCTCCATGAAATTCGTATCACTAAAAGACTTTAACCCTGCAAGTTTTAATTGTGTGTCGTTCATTTTTTCTTACTCCTATTAAATGGACATTCTACCATTGGTAAAATCGGTTGTAGTCTTTGATGAAAATTTAAAACATTAATCCATAATTGGCCGGAAAATAAAAGATGAAATCTTTCTTTCCAAGTTAATCCCCAACAATGATAAACTCGGCCGCCTTGTTCATCATCCATATAACAAGGCAATGGTAAATATTCTTTTTGATCTTTTGCAAATACAACAGTTTGCTCTGGAAATTCTAAAGGCTTCATTATATTTCTCCTAGCGTTGAAAGTATTTTAAGTTTTCAGGTTTTTTTCTAACCATTGTTAATCCAACATTAATCGCAGACCGCACAAAAGTGAAGACATCAAATCGACTGTCTTCTTGGATTTCCTGCCGAAGTTTATATCCGGTTCCGCAAAGATTTGGATTCATGTATTCTTCATTAGGAGGATAACAATCATGCAAAAATATGGCGCCAGTTTCTTCAATAAAAGGAACGATGTTCCAGAAATCTTTTCTAACTGTTTCGTATTCATGGCCACCATCTATTAACGCAACCGCTAGAGGTTTCTTAATTAATCCCGATTCAAAAAAAGAATCAGAGGATCCGGTATAAATAATATTTCTTTCGTTTGTAATTATCGGCGGCTCTTCGCCAACTCGAACTCTTACATGATTACCTTGAAAATAACCAGGAACTGTTAAAGCATTCTCATAGATACTTCCTTGTAAGTCACAAAAAAATCCTCGGCGATTATATTTCTGAGCCAACCAAGAAAAATAAACGGTAGATTCCCCTGCGCCAATTTCTAAAATGTCACCGGAAGAAAAACTTAAATAAAAATCTGAAAGCATTCCCATTAATCCCATGCGTGACCAACCAAGATAAGCAGAAAAAGGTAGCTTGCTTGGATCAAATATTCCAACTTTATCATAAGTTTCTTTGCTACCTTGATGCACAGCAACCTCCTTTTGATTCATGTAATACTTTCTTCAAGTACCCACCAGGATTAAAAGTCATTTCTAGTTTTTCACACTTCGGATCTACCTTAAAACAGTGATGTATGTCCAGAAACTCTTGAACTGCTTCAAAAGGGCCTTCTCCCCACTCCCAATCAATAGGATGGCCACTTACATGCGTATCTTCTACAATCATGTGTGAACCAATGGTCAGCAGCTTAGAATATAATTTCATTTCTTGAAGCACATGCCTTTTGCTATGCCAAGAATCAAGTAGTGCTATATTCCTTTTTCCTTGAGCTAATTTCTCAACTTGCTGAAATACTTCCGGAGAGGTGCTACTGCCAATAAACGAGATAACACGCTTATCTAGCAATTTTTTAGCTATTGGGTTGTTATATTGCATTTTATTGTCAATATCAACTGTAATCACGCATCCATGCCCTAATAATTCAAGAATACTAGCATAAAACAGGGTAGAACCGCCAAAATTAGTACCAGTTTCAATGATGTAATCTGGCTTGAATTTAAAGATCAATTCCTGTATTATGAACGCATCGAAAGGTAATTTCCACATTGGGATGCCCAACCAAGACGTTTTTTCCCAAATTCTATTCTCCTCGTAGTGTTTATGGAATGAATCAGATATCCTTTTCATAGGTTCTCCCATTTCTTATATAAAACAGTTAAAGACGGGAATTGTTCGTAAGTACCATAAATGTAATTAGCTTTTATGATAGCATTAGTCTCCAATTCTGCTTTTATGGGAGCCATGTTATACTTAACCATCCATTCTACTTGATCTCGTTGAGTAGAACCGCCCTCAATAACAATCATCCCCCCTTGATATATTTTTCTGTCCCATAACTCCATTATCTTACGAAGAACATCCCCGGTGTTGCTTATGTCCACATGAAGAAAATGAATCGACCTATCTTGGAATAAATTATTAACAAAAAACGCATCGCCCTTATATAATTCAACAAATTCTTCCAATCCGTCTTTTCTTATCCTGCTTTCTACCTCAGCAAGGTTTCCATGCTTAAATGCGTACAAATCCCACAGATCATAACATTTTAATTTTGCATTTATTCCCCAACGCTCTTTATTCGCTTTTAATCCTCTAGCAATATGCTCTGCGCTGTAACCGTCCAAAACTCCTAGCTCAACTGCGTTAGGATATCGGAAACATTTTATTAATGTTTGAAAAACTTCTCCCAAGTTATTTTCTTCATAAGATGATCTCATTTTTTTAGTTCTCCATCCCAAATAATATGTTTAACATTGTCGTTTATTTTTACAAGAAATTCCTCATAAGGGATATGCATGTTATCGCAGATCACAATAGTCGGTTCTACAACTGCATCCAACTTATAAAAAGAAGAATTACATTGCGTGAATTCAAATCTAGGGTTGTGAAAGAATCTTTTAGTCCTTTGAACAATCTTATCATTGTAATCATAAGCAATAATCTTTTTCCAAGTTTTAATACTTTCTGCTAATCCTAGATCTAAACCAGAACCAACTTCACAAATAAGTAAAGTGTCAGCTTCATTCTTAATCATTTTTAAAATCTCAAGCATGTTATATTTCTTTTGAGCAAAATTAAGAATGCTTTGTTTTGAAAACATTTCTTTCATGCTGTCGTACCTACGCACAGGCATTGGATCCTTTAAATAATCTTCTTCTCCGGAAAGGATTGCTTTACCTGTTTCAATTGTCCATTCATCTGTTGTCCAGACTTCCGGCGCAACTCCTCGTGCTTCTTGCTCGTCCCATAGGATAGGAGAATTTATAATGTCCTGCATAATTCTCGCTATCGGTTGATATGTATTTCTGTCAAACATTAACATGTTAGCTCCTTTATATATGCCTCAGGTATGAAGTTTTCGATTGCTCTTTTTCTGGCCGCTTTTCCTTTTTCCTCAAGCATCTGCGGAGTAATGGTTTTAATAAGGGCAACCATTTCTTCTTTAGAATTGCATACCCAACCGCATTCATCAGTAACTCTATCCGGCGCGCCTCCCCAATTATCTACGATGCATGGAAGTCCACAAGCCATTGCTTCTAAAATAACTCTCGGTCCCATATCCATATACCCATTAGGTAAATCGTAAATATACAGATTTCCTTTAGATAAAAAATCAGCTATTACTTTTGGATCCGCAGTTCTCGGATATTTAATTATTCTATCGGGAATTGCATTTACAAAAGAAGGCCCAGGTAATAGATGCATTTGAGCGTTAGGGTTTTGAGTTAAAATTTTCCCCAGACGAAATAGGTATTTGTCCTTGCAGAACTTTGTGTCGCCCTGTGAACTATGCCTTACCATTCTAAGCGGTGCGGAATAATCTATATTCACTTTTAAGAATTCATCAAGGATAGTACAAGGAGGGAGCACTTTGGTTTCTACTATCCCATAAGGACTAACATTCCAAGGTGCTACTTTAAGAAAATCATCCATTTGCTTAGAATTTAAGAACATGTATTTGTCCCAATGCATTGTCCAATCAACTTCGCCAACTCTGCCACGCCTGTAGTTAAGCATCATTATTTTTTTCTTAGAACTTATTTTACTGAACACTTCTTGCATTTCAGGCTTAACGAATTCCCAGACATAATCATCAGCGTACATAAAGAATACATCGCAAGGTTCAGACACCGTATCGTAATTTTCTGTGACAAGTAATCCATGCAGTTCTTCTATAATGCATTCTTTAAATTCTCTGCTGCTTACTTTATTCCTAAATGGAATAAACTCTACATCATGTCCTTCTTTTAACAATGCTTTCATTATTGTAGTAATCGATCTCGCACAACCGCCCCAACCTCTTGCAGTAGAAACGATTTTTATTTTAAGCGGTTTAAAATCTTCTGGGGTAAATATTCCCCCACAATTCTTAAACTCAACTTTGGGAACAGTTGTTGTCTGTTGATACGACGGAGAAGTTTCTAGTACCTCGCTAACCGGAGGAGAAGTCGTTCCTTTTTTCTGAAACAAGAAACTTCCGTTCCAATGGCCGCCTCTGCCAACTTCATCAAATATCGGAAGTAAATGTTCTTTGCAGAAACGAAGCGAATCAACCGTATGCGCATCATGCACCATAACGAGATTAGAAAATTGACTAGACAATTTCGTAGACCATTCTCGTTTAGCACCGCCAGAAGGGCCATCACAAAAAACCATACCAAATTGAACAGGAGGAATATCCGCAGTCTTGCCATCCCATAATCTTATATCGCATTGCGGATTAATTGAATGAACAATATCTACCCATTTTTGTTCTGTTTCAAAAGTAATAACATCAATTCCTTTTTGCGCCATTAACAAAGTAGAAAGACCGCACCCAAATTCAAGTACAGTCTTTATATTATTTTTATCAATCGTATCGCTTATGTATTTCCAATCATTATTATCTATACTTCCGCTATTAAAAGGATAACCGAACTGGTGTCTGAATGCAGTTACTTCATCTTTTCGCTCTTGTCTTTTTACTATCGTAGTTTTTACTTTCTGTTCTTTTGTCGGATGGGTTAAAACTGTATTCGGATCAATCTTATCAACGATGTTTACATTAGTCGGCTTTGCAGATGCAATTCCTTTTCTTAATCTGCCGCCTTGATAATAATATTCCATTGCTCTTGAAACATCTTCAACTGTAATTATGTCAGCGCATCGTGGAACTTTTCTATCAAGCTCAGCTTCTTTATTCATATCAACTATTAAATCTTTACAGCCATTAATATCGCATTTCCAACAAGCAATTATTCCGCAAGGCAGACATCCGTCTGTTGAAAGATATCTATGCCCAGGATAGCGAGTAAACGAAACAGGTTCTCTTGCTCCGGCCACCACAATCGCAGGTTTCTGTAAAGCACCAGATAAATGCATGTGAAAACTAACCAAGCCGATTGAACCTTCTGCGTTTAAAAATAATTTAAACAGATCTCGAATACCAGTAGCTCTGTCTTGAGTTTGCCCGACATGATTAACTACATTATCTCCGGTTAAAATAAGCTGCTTATCTTCCCTTGCTCCAAGTTGGTAAAAAAGAGTATCAGGATTATCATTAACAAATTTCTGCCAACGCTCAAAAGGGAACATCTTGCATCCCCAACCTTTTTCTCCACCAGTAACAATTATCCAGTAAGGCTTTTCTGTGATCCGAGGTGCATTATATTCTTCGCGCGAAAAATAAAGGTCGCCCCAAGGCTTACCCTGATCAAATTTTATGTTTAAAGCATCCTCAATCGAAACTCTAAACGCATTAGCAAAATGCCAATCTAAACGATTTGATGCAGAGGTTAATTTCCCGGGACCAATCTTAACTGTATTTTCTTCTGTGGCTTTAAGACTTCTATCTATATTAGGATTATAATCCCAAATATGTCCGGCAGTAGAAAGGATGTTCACTCTAACATCAGGATAAGCTTTTTTAAAATCCCTTATCCCTGCAGTATACATAATAATATCGCCGATTCTCTGGCGATTATGAAATACGATTTCTTTTTTAGCGAGCAATGGGTGTATCGGAGGCTCTATTTTCTTTGCTACAGTTTGGACTTTAATATCTGTATGGTTTTGAATACACGCCATTGCTTCACTCAATACTTGTTTATCCAGTAAATCACCATGAATATGAGAATGATCTCCGGCAGTCTTAATAAACAGGATGTGTTTTTTAATATCACTCACATCATTTCCCATTTCCTTTTTACAAATCGGACATTGCATTAATTACCAACCTTTCTTTATTGTGTCGCAGATAAAGGCGACGTCTTTGTGCATTACGTTCATGTGTAACGGTAACGAAATATATTTAAACTCAAGTTCATTCATAACAGGTAGGTCGGCTCTTCGTCCGCCAAAAATCTTATATATGTCATTCCTAAGTTGAACGACATTCGTATCGATTCCAGCATCAAGAAGTTTCTTCGCAAATTCATCCCTACGTTCTACCAATATCGTAAACAACCACCAAGTATTAAATTCTCCATCGATTATTTTAATACCGTCAACTCCCTGTAATTCTTTTTTATATTCTTTAACTAAACTTTCTCTATGCTTGATTACGCTCAGATAATACTTTAATCCGGCAATACCCATTGCTGCAGCGATGTCTGTCATTTGCCTTTTATACCCCAGACAATCTATATCGAAAGTCATGGCTCGTTCTTTATATGCTTGCCAATCGTTTTTAATTTTTTTCTCGCGATCTATCCCAAACCAACGCAATAGTTTTGCCTTACGATAAGACTGTTCATCCGGACAAACAATCATACCGCCATCCCCGGTAGTGATATGCTTAATCGCTTGGAAACTAAAGCAATGATAATCTCCCTCGAACACCCCGAGAGCTTGACAAGCATCAGATATTACCGGCACAGGCATTTCCCCTAAAGGATTTGCTATCCCACCTAAATGCACATTAACGATTGCCTTGGTCTTAGGAGTGAGTTTTTTCAATACATCTTTTCTGTCCATGCACAATGTATTTGGATCAATATCTGCCCAAACTATTTTCGCACCTAATCTAAGGAGAGGGATATTTGTGGCAGAGCAGGTAAGCGCAGTTGAGATAACTTCATCCCCTTCAGTTATTCCCGCAAGCTCATAGGCGGTTTCTAATGCTGAGGATCCGGCATTCACACTTACTGCATGTTCAACATTAAAGAGTTTCTCGAACTCCTTTTCAAATTCATCTACTAAAGGCCCCTGGCCAATCCATCTTGATTGGAGAACCTTGGTTACATTTTCTATCGCTTCCTTAGGAATATAAGGATAAAATAGATCTATCATTTTTCACCATCCTCTTATGGTTATGTACATTGTGCATTGACGGGCGTGAACTGCGTATGCTATATTCTCGCTACCAATTAAAATATCAGCATGACTGTGCGATTTTCCGAGAACCTCAAAAACCAAATGTCTCAATGTTTCCTCCGCAGTTGCTTTGAAGTTGCACCTCGCTACCGCCTCTGACTTGTTTTTTAAATGCCCTTTACTCGCATGAACCACTTCCCCGATGTTCGCCATATAATAGCAGTGTTCCAAGCAATTTTTATTTTCTTCTTTGTGCCAATAAAAACTTGGCTCAATACCCTTAAACTTTCTAAAATCATTTATTATCCCTGCAATCATTGTATTTACCTCATAAATGTTTTATCCCCCCACTATCAAGCTGATACGAACCGCTTGCATGGAGTTTCGTTACTGAGTTATTTAAGATAATGCTCACGCTTTGTTGTCCCTCGTAATATTGCACGATGTATTCTATATACCAAGGATTATCTGTAGGAGGGGATTTCTCATTCTTATTAACTTTAAACATACTGACCGTTAAGCAATGGCTGCTTATTTGTTGTCTGTCCGCGATGCGGTCTAGCCTTCCGTCCTTGAGGTCGTACAAATCATGTTTTAAAATCTTTATGCGTTCTTGCACTATTGCCTTTTTTCCCTCAAGCTCGTCTATTTCATCGAGCGTTTTTTTAGTGATATATTTCACTACCTTTTTTTGCTTATTCTTTATTTCGTTTTTCTTTTCGTCAAGTTTCGGTGAATCCATAATTCTCCTTTACGCTTGAGCCTTTTTGATCACAGCAAGAACATCGTCGCTATTAATTAAATAGACGGTTTTTTCGTTGCCATCTTCGCCCATGACTTTAACCTCTGCCCCGGCATATTTTGAAAACACAATGTCCTCACCGACTTCGATTTTTGTAAATGATACTCCGGCAATATGTTGATTATTCTTTAAAAGCATACTGTCTAAAGCAATTGAGAGGACTTTCCCTCTAGTTGGTGTTTTCTCCTTAGAAGTTTCAGGCAAAATAATACCGCCCTCAGTTACTTCTTTTTTCTGTGGCGGTTCAACAACTAACTTCTTATTCAACGGTATTAACTTATCCATAGACTTTCTTCCTTTCTTTTGCGCAGAACTTTCTGCTTCGATTTTTTATTTAACATTTTATGTCTTATCCTCTTATATTTAAGTTTATATCTGTTTCAAAATCTTGTCAACAGCTATTTTGGAAAGCTCTGAACTCTTGTAAATAGACCTCTAATTCAATTATATAGGTAGCGTATAAATTTGGGATCTCGAAAAAGAGGAAAAAAGTAGAGGTGTTGGGTTTTTACAAGTCTATGTCCCTGAAAATCAGTGTTCCAAGCTCAATCTCGGAGAGGTGGTGCGGCATAGTAGAAATTAATTTTTGGACTTTTTTATCCTGCGGTTTATACATTCATACATATTGTATTATGTCAATAACTATTTAAAATTAAAAAATAAATAATTAAATTAATTGTTGACATCATATGTATGTATGATATAATGAGGTATAGTTTAAAAATGATTAACTAGTTCGGTTCATTGACAATTGAATTTAAGAAATTTTTACGAGTGGAGAAAGTGACTAATCAATATGTCACAAACTAAACTAAGTATTGCTCAAATGTTGGAGCAAAGCAAAGCACTTAAAGAAAAACAAGCTCAAATAAATGCCGAGTTAAAAAATCAAAAAAATCAAATGTATGTCATGTTTACTGAAAATTTAACCCAGCCACAAATTGACGCCGAAATTGAACGAGCAGAGAAATTACTTGCAAGTGCTGATGTTAAAGCTCAAGCATTAAAGGAAAAATTCAAACTCGATATGCTTGAGATTAAAGAAAGTGTATCACATGCAAAGGAATTGCTCGACATGGCAAATCATAAAGTAAAAAATAGTTTGCCGTCCCGCACTCCATTAGTATTTACTACTGGAGAAAGTAAAGCGGTTTTTCATCGTGCAGGGATTGAACCGATTGAAATTGATTTTGCAGTAAACAAAGCGGAATATAAGAAAGTGTTTACGGAAAATTTAATCGCTCAAGGCGTCAGCTTTAAAGCATACAAAGGCGATACAAACAAAGCAGGCGAAAACATTGTCAGCAAAGTAAGTATTGAAATTGAAAACTACAAAGCACAAAATAAATAAATTAAACCTCAAGCCACTTAAAAAATTTCTTAAATTTAGTTGTTAAAATAAAAAATTAAAAACCTTAAATAAGGATTAAATAAATGTTAAAAAATGAATTGATAAAATGTTTTAGTATTGCGATTTTCTTAATTGCAAATTGGATTTTGTTTTTTAAAATTGCTAAAATCATTTTGCTTTAAAAATTAAATTGAAAAAATTAAATTGCTTTTTGAAAACTTTAAAAAGATATTGTGTAAAGTAGTACATACAGTACTTAGAGTACTTAGAGTATCTACCATAAGTACTCCATATACCATAGATTAAGATCTCTATTATTTCCGAGCCGAAAACGAGCGACTTAAAAAATCTCGGGATTATTTAAATGAAAATTCTTCTATTATATATAACATATAATATACTTATTATATATTTATATTATATATATAAGAGAGGAGAGAGTAGTATTGTATCTCTAAAATGAAATTATCTTGGGCGGTGGTACGCCACTCGACTCTAACACTCATAGACATAGGGGCTTAGCATAGATATGACAGTCAAGACTATAATATTACATCGAATCAAGAACGACAGGCTACACAAGACTATATTAAGCAAGCCTGTGAGAATGCACATTGATATTCTCGATCAATTATTTGAGAGGGCATTGAAGTGGGGCATGGTTTTAGAGATTGACGAGATTATTGATTCCATAGTGGAGAAATACTAAGATGAAAAACGCTAAGAGATTATATTTGGCACTTATATTCTCCATTATTTTTCAATCTCATGCATTTGCTGCTGAGATATGGAAGATTACAGCATATGATGCTTGCGAGAAATGTTGTGGTAAGAAACCTTCTCACTCATTGTACGGCATATGTGCATCGGGCAAGAAAGCCAAGATTGGATATGTAGCATGTAATTGGCTACCATTTGGCACTAGAGTTAATATTTCAGGCTTAGGCACATACGAGGTTCAAGACCGTGGTGCTAAGTCTCATTTTGGCAGTAAAGAAAATAAAATTTTACATTTGGATATATACTTCAAGACCCATGAGCAAGCGAGACAATTTGGTGTTCAATGGCTTGAGGTTATTATATTAGATTAAGAAAGGAGGGAATTCTCATGGAGCATATAGATGACAAAGTAGACATATATTGTCCGCATTGTCGTTGTAGTCAAGAGATTGAAGATGATAATTGGGATTTTATTGATGATGAACAGCATATTATTATTTGTGAAGATTGCAAGCAAAAGTATATTGTTCGAGTTCAAAGACCGATTACATATGATGTTGGTAAGATTATTAAATTTGTTTAGAAAGGCAGGTGAGAATATATGAGCCTAAAGACAATGGGCAAATCATTATCGGCAGAACGCTTTACTCGTTATTTAGATAAAGTAAAGAAGGCAAAGACTGATTATGAGATCTTAAATGCTGGTTATTTGCTTGTTGAAGAGTATCGAGGTTTTAGATATGCATGGCTAAGTAGTTATGCTAAGAAGTTTATCAATCTATTTTGTGGCAAAGGAGAATACCATGACAGTTAAGAATTATAAGAATTTAAAGATTGCAGTTATTACATTATTTGGTTATAAATTAACTTTAAACTTTAGACCAAATGCAAAAAAAGCATTAAAAGTAGTTAAGGTCTAAGAAAGGAATATCATGGCATACAAGACTTGCAGTAATTGCAGTAAAAAAGAGTGTCACAAGTGTCCGTTAGTTAATATGAAGATAAAAAAATAAATCTTCACTCATAAATGAGCAAAGCTAACATGAAAGAAATAAACCTTGCGGTTACATTTCAGAAAGGAAAGAATTAAGATGGACCAAGAAATGCTTGAGTGGTTATATCCAGATAGTTATTAAATTGCGAAACATAGAGTGTGGGTGTGGGAGAGAGATCTCTCACGCCTAGACTTGTTTATATATGTCTACGGGTTATAACCGTACTGACGAGCAATACTGCTCAAAGAAAGCGAAGTAATATTATGCTCAGACACTTTTAAAAAAAGTGAAACGCACAGATTTCTCAGGTAAAAGAATTCTGGCATGGTTCTTCTGGGTGTGCGTCTACGGATTATATCCGTACTGATGAACTTAAAATATATTCGGTCTGAGCTATCGGTAAAGAGCGAGGTGAGAACGAAACTCGTTAAAATAATGGCAAGATAGAGGACTCTCGCTTACCGAATATTATATTAAAGAGAGGAGGTGAGAAAATGGGTAGTCATTCTTATAGCGAAGATTGTCCGAAGTGTGGGAGTAAAGATAGTTTGATGTGTTGCAGCGAGACAAAATCTGTATACAGTTCTGGAGAATGTCTTGAGTGTGGGTATAATTTTTCCACAGATGAAAGACGTATGGATTTGGAAGTGGTAAATTTCCAAAGACATGAAATGGAATTATCTCCTATTGAAAAGCTAAAGGATTATTTTAATTCTGATGATGAACCGAAGAAGATCGAGACAATCTCTGATGCATTGCGGGAGGCTCGAGACGCAGGTCAATGGAGTGCTTATATCTACACTCAATTCGACATGGTTTTAGATATGCTAGTTAAGAAAGGGATAAAATGATTAAAGAAAAATTCACAGGAGATTATGAAGTGGTAGTTATTAATTCTCAAGGTATCGGAAGTTTTAATTTTCCGATAACTAATACGCCTTACGGGTATAGAGTTATTAGAGACGGAATAGTCTTGTCAAAGGAATTGAAGATTTCTTCTGGTGAGCAAGGTGCTTATGATTTAGGTTGTATTGAAGCGGAAAGATTATCTGATGCAGGAATAGGTATGTAAAGAATAAATAAAGGAGGTGATTAGATTGGATCTTATTAGAGAAAGAGCTGATAGTTTGTTATGTCCTATCTGTAAAAAGGTAAGCATAGATACTAAGACAGTATATTATAAAACAAGCACAGGAGATCTTATAGCGGTCAAGATATGTAAGCATCACCAATATCCAGAAGAGGCGAAAACATGAAAAATTGCGAAAGCCAAGTTATATTATATGCAAAGAATTGGTTTGAAAAAGAGAACACGCTTGATGATTTAAGAAAAATTTATGCCAAGAGAAATCTTTTGGAATTAGAGCATATATCTGATGAAGATATTTACTCAATGCTAACTTTTTTAGTCTTTGATTTGTGTATAAAAGATAAAGATAGTTATCTATTTACAGATTTAATGGCTGAGATTTTTAGATTTCAAGATGGACGATTTGGTTATTCTCAAGTAACAAGCAGGAAAAATGTAATTAAGAAATATTTACTCATGTTGAGATTACTTCAAGTTAAAGAAGTAAAAAACGGAGAAATAATAAAGATCTTAATTGAATTAGATGAACCTGATTATACTATTTTACCAAAAAGAAAGGTTGAGAAAAATGTCAGAGTTCTATGTCCCAAATCTAAAGACAGCCCTAGTTGATTATCTCGGTAAGGCTTGTCCAGAAACAAAACGGTCTGTGTTTGCGAAGATGAAAAAAACAAGACTGTATGCAATCTACTATGCAATTAGGAGAAAGAGAGTTTGATATGTCTAAGAAAGATTATTGCCCTACTGATGATTGTAGAGATTGTGAGTTTTATATACCAATAGTAAAAGACAATGGAAGTTCTTGTAAAATAGAAAGGGAAGAACAAAATGATTAAAGTTAAAGATGTAGAGCATCTAAAGACATTATGCATGGAGCATAAGTGCGATTATATTTTAGTCTTAAGTGGTGGCTTAAGAAGTAGCAAAGATGTTTATTACAATAAAGATTCTAAAACATTCGAGGTTATGAATTTGATTGACGGTTCTGATCAAGAATTAACTGAGGCAGAGTTGTTTACAGAATCTAATATCGGAGAGGCAATAACTAAGGGCAATTTTTGGTGTGAAGATTAGAAAGGAAAAATATTATGTCTCAGCAAGCATTGTTAGACAAGATTATAGAGGATAGAAAAATCTTTGCGGGTGCATCAAGTAGATTTGATACTGTACTGTTTAAGAATTTAACTATTGATTATATTAAAGACAGAAAAGGTGAGCTGTTCTTCATAGAGCCGAACGATTTATTCTTACAAGGATTATGTTTTGATATGCAATCGCAAAATGTATTCTTAAAGATCTATGATACTGTTAGTGTTAAAAATCAAGAGACAATGCGTAATATTGTAATGACAGATGTCTACAGGTTCGCTGATTTTCTCGAAAAGATGTGGGGGTGGGTAAAATGAGTTCTGCGGCACATAGAATTGAGAGTATAGTTTACAAGAAAGAATCTACATTTAATTTATTGTATGATGAAGATTTGGTGATATTCTTAAATCGAAATACTTTGGGCGGTATCTACCATACGCTTGATGAAGAACAATCTGGCATTATTGAGATTGATGTATCTTTACTCAAGAGAGCCTTGGTTGAATTACCAGAGCTTAAAGATTATATCGTAAAGGAAATCAAAGATGATATCGAATGGTCTGAGGCAGAAAAAAATGAATATGTTCAATACTATTGTAATTAGAAAGGGTTGATGTGAAAGTAATCTTAAAGAAAGATAGTTACGAGCAAAAAGCTGGCGTGATAATAGAGGCTATTGAATCTGTGAGCGGAGATATTATATTAATGCCCGGCAAGATGATGCTTTGTTATAAATTGGCAAATTCCAATGAGATTGAAATATTAGAGCCGATAACATCTGAAGAAGATCTTGACATGATGATGGCATTCCGGGGAGAGCATTGGGATTTATGGATTAAATTTTGTATAGAAAGCGGAAGGGAACCTGAAATCTCAAATTAATTAAGCCGAAACCACAAGAGCGTAGAAACTCTTGTGTTCAGCAGATAGTGTCTGCTCTGACGAGGCTAAAACTTCTCAGCAAATTATATCCGAACCAAAAACGATGAAAGGAGGCAAAGTGAAAGACATAACTTGGTGCATTAAGAATTTTATTTGTAATGTAAATATTGTAAATAAGAATGAACCGTTAGACGGTGATGAAACCGAGAAAATCGCAGCAAGAGTTAATCTTGAGTTAGATATTAATCAAGGTAATATTACACATGATGAATTTATGCTTGAACTAAAGAGACAAGAGGAGGGATAAGAATATGGGACACAATCTTAATGAGGGTGGGAGAAGAATGTTTTATTACGGACAAAGACCTTGGCATGGTCTGGGTACAGAATTATCTAACCCGGCTACCGCTAGAGAAGCAATCATGGCATCTCGCTTAGATTATCCTATCGTTTTAGAGAAGGTATTTACTGAAAACGGTGTGGAGATTTTAAACAAGAAAGCTACAGTAAGAGCAGATACAAAGACGCCATTTGGTATTGTTGGAAATCAATATCAGATCGTACAGAATGTAGAATGCTTTGACTTCTTTGATAGTGTAGTTGGTGAGAAGTTAGCAATCTATCATACTGCAGGTGCTTTAGGTGACGGAGAAAGAATTTGGATCTTAGCTAAACTGCCTAAAGATATTATTGTCTTTGATGATGATAATGTTGAGAAGTTTTTATTATTAACAACATCGCATGACGGTAAGTCTGCGTTGAGAATGCTGTTTACACCTATTCGTGCGGTATGTCAGAACACTCTAAACATGGCATTGAATTCTGCTCAGGGTGGTATTTCAATTCGGCACACAGGTAATATCTCCGATAAGATCAATGAGGCGCGGAGAGCGTTAGGTTTAGCATTAAACTTCTATGAGGATTTTAATACTACTGTTCAAACATTTGCTAAGAAAGAAATCTCTGAAGAGTCTGCTGCAGTATATTTCACATCAATATTTTGTACTAATGATGAAATATCTATGCCAAGCACAATATCAACTAAGAAGAAAAATCAGCTTGAAAGTCTTATGCAGATAAATGCAACACCGGAATTTCCAAAGGCAAGAAATACATTATGGAATGCTTATAATGCGGTGACAAGATTTGTAGATCACGACCGCATGTCTGATACCACAGATCCGAAGAAAAGATTGCAGAATATTTGGCTAGGTTCTGGTGCAGATATTAAATCAAGAGCTTATCAAACAGCATTAGTTTTGGCAAAATAGCCAAGATAAGAATTCAAGAAGAAATCAACTAGACTGGCTCTGCTCTTATATATAGGGCAGGGCGGTCTAAGCTAAATAAAAAGAAAGTGAGATCTAAAATGAAATTTACGATTGAAATAACACAGCATACAGAAATAGATTCAATGGAAGATCAAAGAGTTCATGGAGAAAATGTAAAAAAGATCTGTGAAATATTTGGTGTTAAACCGCAAACAGATTGGGATGATAAAGAATATGTCTCGATGATGGTTCCGGGTAAAAAGACTATTAATACTGTGGTGTATAAGCAAGGGACAGACAGTCTTGATTTAAGTAAATTAATTATGATGATTAATAAACCAAAAGGGGGTGAAGAAAAATGAAAACAATGACAGGCGTAGAAATGACAGAATATGCAAGACAGGAAATATTGCAAGAACAACAAGATAATCACATTAGTGATATTAAGAACCAATTAAGAAGAATTGCTACTGCAACGAGAGTTATAACTGTAGCACATAATCAATTGCTTGAAGAACAGAAAGCTCTAACTGAATTAGAAAATAAAGACATAACAGAGATTCTTTAGATCTTGAAATCTGCGAGAAGAAAGGCTCGCAGGTATTACGGTTAAACCGTAACTGATGATAGATAAAGAGAGGAGGTGAGATTGTGCCAGAATGTGGAGAAGTAAGATTAGAAATAACTGAAATGCCGGAGAAATTATATCAAGCTCTTGTAGTTGAGTTTGCTAGACAATTCGGTTCGGGAATATTTGCAGACTGGAATTTAACTGCGGTTAAAGAACCAGTAAAGAGAAGTTTTATCTGCACTCAGTTAAAAACTGCAGTAATAGACGCGCATACTGAGGAAGAGGCTCGAGAAAAGTTCGAGGAAAGTCTTAAAGACGGAATGGTAAATGTAGAAACAATCATTGATTTTAACTAGGAGGAGAGAATGGAAACAATCGAGTATAAAAATTATAATATTAAGATTTGTTCTGATGATATGCCTGAGTCTCCGAATGATTGTGGAGACGATGAAGTGTTTCTTGTTGGTTGGAACATGAAAAGCTTTCGTGTAGAACGAGATGGGTTCACTAGAGAAATCTTTGGTGCTTACTCTAATTTTCCCGGCTATGAATACAAGAAACCAGAGGCTATTAAAATCTCTGAAAAATATTACATCTTTGGGATAGACGCTTATATCCATGGCGGAATATCTTTATCGCTGCACGGAAAAGGATTGCTATGCAAATGGGACACTTCTAGTTATGTCGGTGCGGTGTTTATATTGAAGAGATCTTTCGAGGATGAAAAGTGGGCAAAAGAAAGAGCTAAAAATCTGATCAAAACTTGGAATGCGTATCTCAATGGAGAAGTTTATGGCTTTATTATAGACAACCCAAACGGAGATAACCTAGATAGTTGCTTTGGATATTTTGGAGATTATTCTTCGTCCGGTCTAATTGAAGATGCAAAAGCATCTATTGATGCAGACATTAAACACAGACTTAAACAGAAATTAAATAAATTAAAGGTCTACATCAAACATGATGTTCCTTTGGAAAAAAGAATCTAAGGAGGAGATTATGCTAAGTTTTGGTAATAAGAAATTGCCAGGAACTACAGCTATCTGGAGTTTGCCATGTCAGATTACATGTCCTAATAAGACAAAGTGGTGTACTCGGTGGTGCTATAGCCAAAAGGCAGAAAGATTATATAAGAATACCGTTAAGTCGAGAACAAGAAACCTTGAATATTCTAAGTTGGATTATTTTACAGGCATGATGTCTGGAGAAATCATTCAGAATATAAAAAAGATTTCAGCAATAAGAATTCATGCAAGCGGTGACTTTTATAATCAGAAGTATTTGGATAAGTGGATTGAGATTATGAATAACTTTCCAAGACTGCTCTTTACGACTTACACCAAAAGCATTTTAGATTATTCTAAACTGCCGAGTAATTGTGTTTTATTCTTTAGTGTTGATGAAAGCACAAGACCATCAGATCTGAAATGGTATCTCGCGCAAGGAAAAAGAATGGCGTATGCAGATACAGAGGTCCCGGAGAATGCAATTATATGCCCTGCAAAAACGACAGGGTGTGGAGAATGTAAAGTATGTTACTCAAAATCAAAAAAGAGTGTCTGGTTTAAAAGACATTAAGGAGGGATTATGAAAGTAAGAACCAAAGAAGAAGTAAGACAATTTGTTAGTGGGTTCTTTTATACTGATGTTGGGAGTAAAAATATCTTTTGCGATTATGAAAATCGGACTGTAGAAGAAATAGAAGAAGAAATTGACTCCCAAACAGCTAGCTGGGTTGAATTTCTTGAATTAGACAAAGGAGGAATAAATGTCGAAACAAATAATTCACATTGACGGTTATTGGTTAGATGATAAAGCAACATTTGAAGATCGCAAGTGTGTTGTAGGAGAGCCTTGGAACGGGATTGAAGATAATGAAGATCAGAGTATATTTTATTATTTTCAAAACGAAGAAGAATTAAAAAGATTTAGGGAAACAAAAAAAGACGGAAGAACAGATACAGAATTCGTTATAACAAAAGTCCGGAGAATAGAACCGCACCATGAATATGTTGCTAATTATTATGACAATAAAAACTCCGGAGAATACACGGGAGATTAAATATGAATAAATTTTTTGGAAAAGGTTCGACTTCTTATGAATTACAGATAGGAAACATTGTCTTTAGGTGGTGCTTTCTTAAAGGAGGTCATTGGAAATATTGGTGGCAACTAGATAGATTTAGTTGTAGAAAATATCCGAAGGGAGATTAGATATGAACGCATTATAGGAGAGGAGGTGAGAAAATGTTATTAACAAAAGAAGTTGATTATGCTTTAAGAATCTGTCGTGTCTTAGCACATGACGGAGGAAAATTAACTAGCCGCGAGATATGCAGGCGAGAAAAGATTGAAGGGATTATATTTGTCCGAAGAATTTTACAAAAACTTGTGAAGAATAAAATTGTAAAATCTAAAAAAGGAGTTAATGGCGGTTTTATATTAATTAATCCGCACACTTCCTTAGATATTGTCATAAGGATATTTGTAGAAATGAAAATTAATAGTTGCAATAAATGCAGAGAGTATTGTTCTATCCGCAGTATAACTGACGAGATAGAAAGAGATATTCTTAAAAAATTAATGTTAATCGAGGTGAAAGACTTATGATTGAAATTGCAGGATTAAAAAAAGAAGATGTCGGACTATGGGTAATTTATAATAGCGGACATCATCAAGAAACAGGTAAGATAAAATCGTGGAATGATAAATGGATATTTGTGGTTTTTAAGTGTGGCGGTGATTGGAATAGATTTCAAAACTATACAGGTTGCGCTACTAACCCCCATGATCTTAAATTCGCAACATAAAAGAAGGGAGGTGAAAATGCTAACAAAAGAAATACTTAATAATCTGGAGCCAGGACAGACAATTGCAACCGGAGTATTTCAAGATAATCCATTAGGCATGAACATGATGGGTACCGGAGAAGAACTGCGGTGGGTTGCGGTTAGAGGCCGAGGAATACCAGACTGGACAATCTACTGTCATTGGGCAAAACATCCTGTAGCGTATGTAAAGCGATCCGGAGATAAAGTTCACGGAGAAACAAACATTAAACGATGTGTTCCATGTAATGATGAAGCTTTTAAAATGTATCGTTACTAGAAAGGAGAGCATGGAAGATCATAGTGGGATTATTTTCGGAGTTATTTGGTGTTGCTTTATATTATTTCTAATCATGTTTAGAAATAAGCAAGCAATAGATAAAAAAGAAAAAAAACAAATATGGGGAGAAGATTAATGGAACTAGAAATATTAGCAGTACTGCAGGAAATTTTAAAAAGCACCAACATTCTTATTTTGCTTGTTGGTTGTTTAGTTGGAGTAACAATCTTTAAATAATATAAAGGAGAAAGATTAATGGCAAAAGTAACTGTTTGTGATGTATGTAAGAAAAAAGGAAAGCTCACAGAAACGACAAGATATTATACTGTGAAGAAGAAACCGTATCTTCGGTTAGATTATTGCGAGGAATGTAAAAGTCTCATTCCAAAGCCGATGGTAGATTATGTTAAATTCGTCTATCTAATGACGACCGGGATTGAATTAACAACTGAGCAAGCGCAAGAACATGCGAGAAGGAGTAATTAATGGAAATTAAATTTACATTTGCAAGAGAAACAAAAAAGTTCAATGTTTTTAAAATGGATAATGAAGCAACAGAGTTTTTCCCAAAGTCTATTTATTTAAGCAAAGAAGAAACTGATAATTGTAAAAAAGTTACACTAACTATTAAAGCGGAGGAATAAGAATATGAAATTAGCAATATTAAAGATGGATGCAATAAAACCCGGTGATAATATTAGACAAGATATCACCAAAGAATCATTAGCAGGATTAATGAATTCTATTAAGGAAAAAGGAGTGTTACAGCCGATTTTAGTTAAGCTAAACGGAAAAGGATATGATCTTGTCGCCGGCTACAGAAGATTTAATGCAGCAAAAGCCATTGGGTTAAAAGAAATGCCTGTAATGATTACAGACATGGATAAAAATGATAGAACAAACTATCAGATTACAGAAAACTTACAGCGTGAAGATCTTAATCCGATTGATGAAGCTCTTGCTTATCAATCCTTGGGTGAAAAGTTTAAAGAAAAAGATCTTTGTGTTATAACTGGCAAATCAAAGTACAGGATAAAAAAGATTTTATCCTTGCTGAACCTTTGTGCGGAAATAAAGAAAATGGTTTCAACTAGTGAGCTTTCTGTAGATCACGCGTTTGTAGTAAGTAAACTTCTGAATCATAAAAATCAGAAAGATTTAGTTTCTGAAATAAAAAGGTACAAATATAGTGTGCCTCAAACAGAAGAAGAAATGCTCAATTATTCTGAACACATTGAGAATGCTGAATTTGATAAGTCAGAATGTAAGGCTTGTACTTTTAATGGCAACTTACTTAAAGATCTTTTTGATGAAGATACAGATGTTAAAGGAAAATGTTTAAATTTAGCATGTTTTAATAAAAAGATTCAAGTAGCTCAGAAAATTTTGCAAAAGAAATTAGAAAAAGAAGGTAAAAAGGTAATTGTTTTCACAGAAGATCCTAAGTTTGGTTCAAAAGATTATAAAGCTATGGAAGAATGTGTTGATTTTACTGGATATGAGGCTAAGGTATTCGATAAAGAGCAGTATAAAGCAGAATGCACTAAAACTTGTCCGACTTTTGCCGTTGTTATCACTCCAATGGGTAAAGAAAAACCTGTCTGCATGAATAAGGATTGCTTTAAGCGTTCTTTAAAGAAAGCTAAGTCGATTGAGAAAAAAGCAAATGATTTACCTTCTTCCGGTTGTGTTCAAACTGATAAATCAAAGCAGTTAGAACTTAGTAAGAAAGAAAATCGCGTTGATTTATTTAAAAGATCTTTTTATATTGGTCAATTACTAAATAAAGCAAGCGATTATCAAATTGATCGAATTGTTTTACATAAACTTCTGCAAGGAGAGTCCGGAAACTCTGAAACTATCCATGATTTTCTTAAATTGCCGGGAAAAAAGAAAAAGAGCAACTGGGAAGTTCGTGACATTGAAATGTTGGAAGGATTAACCGCTAAAAAGCTCGCAGACATCAAGAAACAGGTGGTTTTAAGCCGTTTAAATGATTATTCGACCAAAGAGATACAGGCAATG
>Ga0075122_10000774_pt1 | contig 24149 bp, 21 predicted proteins | sample AntAceMetag02UKB_FD_69790 | JGI IMG/M metagenome (GOLD analysis project Ga0075122, IMG submission 69790) | Saline lake microbial communities from Ace Lake, Antarctica - Antarctic Ace Lake Metagenome 02UKB | ecosystem: Environmental > Aquatic > Non-marine Saline and Alkaline > Saline | place...
AATGTTATCAGAATTAACAACCCTAACAGAATCCTTAACAGGAACAACACCGGGACCAACACCCCTAATCAAAGGAAGATTATTCTTAACCTTAACCCAAACCCTAGCATCAACATCAAACACAACCACTCCACCAGAATCAGTTAAATTAGAATAATCAAAATAATTGTTTTCCAAAACATACATAGAAACATTAGCATCCTCAACTTGGTTGCCCAAATGATCAGTAATACTAACAGTAACATCACGAAAAGGACCAGCAAAAACCAAAGAAGAAACTAATAAAAAGCATACAAAAAGTATTACTAGCATTAATTTCTTCATTTAAGTAATAAAGATGTGAAAATACATTTAAAAACTTTTCCAAAGCTAATCACTACGAAGTGATACCTAACTTATTAAGGCTTTTTTTAAGTTAGAAGTTATGTCTTTTCCATTTTTAGTTTTAATGTCTTTTTTGATTGTTATATCAAATTTTAATAACCTTTAAAAATGCGTCTTCTATAAGTAATGGTTATGGGTGTGTTAATTATTTATAAGAAGTTAATAGCTATATTTATGTTGTTTCTTATAGTTTCTTTGACACCAGTCTTTGCATATAATTATGCTATAATCTATGGCTCTGAAAACATTGATAAATTTATTAGGTCAGGAGAAGAATTTACTGCAGAGGTAAATCAATCTGGAGGAATGGTTTATGTAAATTCCTCTGGCGAGCTCTATTCATGTGAGTGTGATGATATTTATAGTATTTGTTATTGTTATTTTGGTCCCCAGTATGAAGCAGGGTCAAAATCTGTTGATATTGCTATAAATGAAAGTGGTGCTTTTCAAAAATATGTATTGACTTATAGTCTTGATTCAAATGCACCTGATGTAAGTTTTACTCAGTCTTTAAATGGAAATCAGTTAACAATAGTTTATAATATTACAGACACGTCTGGAAGTGATGATGTAGAATGCAGTGGGGTGGATAATTTTAAGATATTTGTAAATAATTATTTAGAACATACAGAGGTTGTAAATTCAGGTATTGGCAATTGTTCTGCAGAAGGTGTACTCACTTTTCCAATAACTCCTGAGCCAGTTATTGCAGTTTCAATTCAAGCAAAAGATGAAGTTGGAAATAGTAGAGAAGAAGTTGCTGATGAAGAATTAACAATGGATGCATACCCTCCTGTAATATTAGGTTCTTTTGATATAATGCAAGGAGAAATTCCTCTAGATAAAATCGCACTTAATAATCCTCAAGTTCCAATAGTGGATGTTGTTGTTCTTATTAATGAAGAAAACCTTGTGCAGGTTAGAGGAGACCTAGGTGATTTTAATAATGTACCAATACAAAATATAGGTTATGAAAACAAACTTGCAACTTGTATGCTTGATGTTGAAATAAATCTTAATAGATGTACTTTTAAGAATATAAATCTTCACCCTGGAGACGAATTAATTTCTTTTACTATAACTGCAATTGATTCTCAGAATAATGTTGCTATTGAAACTATAGAAAGAGAATACGAAATTGTTAACGCAGAGAATGATGTAACACACATTGGTCCTGACTTAGAAAGAAACTGTGATTCTGATGGAAAATGTTTTATTGGAAAAAATACAGTTTTATATGTTACAATTGCAGGATCAGCAGATACAAGTTTTAGACAAATGAATGTTCCAATAAAAATATCTCAATTGACTTCAGCGTATAATGTTGCTAATCCTTTTACCTGTGATGATGAGTTAGGAGATTGGAGATGCATTTATACAGTCCAAGTAGATGAAGCGAATAAAGGGTTATCTAAATACTTATATATTGATCATAGTGCATCAGATGATTATGGTAAAGGTTTAAATGGTTTAGATAAATCTTTGGTTGTTATTGATATGCAGGCACCAGTTATTTCTGAGGATTCCAAAGTTCTTTTAGTAAATAATAATGAAGTTCAAGATTATTGTTTAACTTCAGAAGACACTTTAACAGTTAAGTTGAGTGCATCTGAGGATTTGAGTACTGAATTAAAAATTTCAGCAAGCTCTAATCTCACTATTGATCAAGTGCACAGGAATGATTGTGTTCGAGGAGATAGTGGATTTGATTGTGAATTAGACATAAGTAATTTTTTATCTATTGAAGAAACAGATAAATTAGTTGATGTTCGTGTTGAAGACTTAGCAGGTAATTATGCAGATTATGAATTCACAATAGACACTTGCATAGGTGATATGGAAACTGTTCCAACCTTAGTAAGTGCCATTGATATTGGTGAAGGATATAACTCATTTATTGATAAAAGAGTTGCTTCATTTAAACACTGGAAACTTTATATTCCTCTTGAATTTACTCTTGCATCAAAGCAAGTTGGTATAATAGATTATGAAATTGTTAATTGTGAAGCCTATGATGAAGATCTTGGTGATGATTATGTTTATGGTTATGATGATTCATGGTATTTCTTAAATAAAGAACCTCTTTCTGCAACTGCGTCTGTTTTAATTGGTGGAAAAGATATTGTTACAGATAGCAAAGATTTAATTTGCACAATTGCATTTGAAGGAAGAATTAAAAATACTTACTTTCTAAAAAAACAATATATGAACTTCACAGCACCAATGGAATTCTTTGGTCTGAATATTGCAGGTCCTGATGAAACAATAGCTAAGAATATTGATATTCTTAAGGATGATATAAAAGATTTGAATAAAGATCTTGAGTGGAGGGAAAGTCTAAATAGTATTATGTCAATGCTTTGTGATATTGGGAAAACTATGGTCATTGTTAATTCTGTTATTCAAACTGTTGATATTCTTCTAAAAGTCGTGGCAGGACTTTTTCCTTTAACAGCTCCTGCAAGTAAAAGTTTTCATAATTTTGTTGGTATGAAGACTTTGGATTCTGTTGAGAAATACTTTTGGCCTGCAGGAAATATATATTCTAATATTCTTGTAGTTATAAGGAGGATTAGTCCTCCCACAACAGGTGTTGGTATTAAAATGGCTTGTTTTCTTTATAATTGCCAATTTTATGATACTCAAGAATTGATAACTTTTGTTGCTGAACAGAAAGAATGGGATGCTTATTTTGAAGGTAAAATGTTTGGTGATAGTGCTCTTACTGAAGCACAAATTGAGTTAGCTGAGTTTCAAGCACAAATTGAAGAATATGAAACAGATATTGCGGCCTTAGAAGAATCAGTTTATAGTGAGGAAGAAATTGATCGTTTAACTGAACTTTGGGCTGAGCATAGAGAGTTATCTCTTTCAAATGCCCTAGTTGCAAATGATGTGGGTAAGATTGTTGGTGATTTTGATACCCTTTTAGTAGATAATCGTTTAGAATTAGCTACATTTCATTCAGGTGTTTCAGATGAATATTTTGAAGGTTTAAAAATTGCATTTGAAACAAACAGGGATTTAGAAATATTAAAAAGTGATTATTCTTTTTTTAAGGATGATTATTTGGATCCTGCAATTGAAGCAGAATCTAATAGAGACATGATGAAGGCAGATAAATTTAACTTTGATACCTGGATAATAAATCCTTATAAAAGCACAAAGTATGATGGGTTGTGTATGGGTGCTACCTATTATAATTTAAAGAAAGAAAAAGAATTAAAATGTATGCATATAAAATGTTTAGAAATTTCCAAAAATAATGGTCTTGATTCTTCTTATTGTGAAGAATTATATGCTTTTAGAGATTGTTTATATCTTGAAAGTGCTCAAGTTCACCTAAAAGCTTTTGATGAGGGTCAGGGGTTAGGTAACCAATTTATTAAAGCAGCAAGTGCTGCAGTTCTAGGCACCGCAATTTCTTTTGCATTCCAAGGTGCTTGTGGCCAATATTATAATTCTTTAATTCCTATTCCTTATGTTGAGCAACCTTGGAGACAATGGATTTGTGCTGGATTAGTAATTCCTTTACAAGTACAAGAAATAATCTCTTTAAAACAAAGTGTTTATGGTGGTGATTATTTTGGCACTATGAACGCAAAGTTAGGTAATGCTTGTAAAGGTATTGATTTTGGTGATTAATATGAAAAAAAAGATTATTAATAATTTTTTTTATTTGTTTATAGTAATAATTCTACTTTTACTATTCCCTATTTCTGCTAGTGCTGAAAGTTGGTGGCAAAATGAAAATGCATTAAATTTATTCGGTAATGTATTTGATAAAGGTATGGAAAGTTATATGAATCCAGGTACACTAAATTGGTATTCTGTTGAACCTTGGGAAATAAACATCTGTAGTAAAGATTTTAGCACTGAATTCGAAAATAAAGTTAGTATGACTACGTTAACAGTAGATAATCGAAATTATGCATTAACAATTGCATTAAATGCAGAAGTTCAAGAAACTCAGTACACTGATGAGAATCAAAATCCTGAATATTTATTAACTCTTGGTTGGTATATTCAAGGGATACCTGAAGGTTCATCAACTGATAAAACGGTAAAATATAAAGTTAAGTTAGTGCCTGAAAATACTTTTATCCCATTAAGTAGTGATGGAGACCAAGAGATGGAATTTACTGTTATTACTGGAACATCTGGTTTTTATTCAAATTATACTACTAATAAATATAGAGAAGCAATTGTAATAATTGATTCACAAAATTATAGATTTAATATTCAAGGTATTGATATTAATGGAGATGAGAAAAGTTTGGATGATATTTATGGGTGATAATAAATGAGCTATTTTGAAATTCAAAAAAAATTATTGAAGAAAACTTTTACATTTAATAAATATGTAATAAAGTCAGGTTTATTAGATTTATTATCTTTTTTTATGTTCTTCTTAATGTTATTAGTTGTTGCAGCTTCTTTTCAATATTATGCTTTATCTGTTCAAACTTTTGAACAAGATTACTCGACGATATTGCAGGATGGTTCACTTGAAGATTCTTTTAAACTTCAGATTGCAGAAAATTATCTTGCTAGTATTAATATATTAATTACTGTTGTGGTTATATCTATAATTGCAATGTTATTGTTATCTTATATTTTTGGAACTTTTATTAAGACTATTCAATACAGGATGATAAATAAATCTTATTACAAAGGTATTAAAGATTATTTTAATATTATTCTCTTAAATTTAAGAAATACCTTGCCGTTATTTCTTGGCATATTTGGATTAGCATTTTTGTTAGTCTTAATTTTTGGGTTTACGCTTACAATAACAATAATAATTCTAATTTTATTCTTAATATATTGGGCGTTAATACCAATACTAAGGCTTTGTTCATTAAGAAATAGAAAATTCAAAAAGACATGGAAAGAATTTTATAAATTAATTTTGAAATCAATATATTTTATGCCTTTTATTAAGCTTTCTGTATTATTAGGATTAATAATTTCAGTAGTTTTATCATACTTTAATAATGTAATTAATTTAGTTTATGTAAATATTTTGTTAGGTATAATCCAAATTATATTTATTATTTTAATTTTTGTTTTTCTTAGAAAATACTTATTTATTTCAACAGAAGTATTAAGAAAAAATTTATATAAAAATAAAAGAGAAAGATAAAAAAGATGGTGAGAAGTAGGTTTAACAAAAAAGGTCAGGTAACTATTTTTGTTATAATTGGATTAGTATTATTAATTACAGTAGGAATTGTTCTATATGTAACTTCTCAAACAAAATCTGGAGAGAAGGTTACAGAGAGAGAATTAGAATCTGTGCCAGAAGAGTTCAAACCAATAAGAGGATTTGTTGAATCTTGTGTAAAGCAAGTAGCTGAAGAAGGAATAAGAGAAATGGCCCTACATGGAGGATATATTGATCCATTAAATACTGATTACTCTTTTTTTGAGTTAGATTATGATCCTTTTAGTCCGACAGAATCAGATGTTATTGATGTTGGTTTATTTAACAATCCTATAAAAGTTCCTTATTGGTATTATTTAAGTGGTTCAAATGATTGTACTACTTGTGGGGTTGGCAGTTGGGCTCCAACTGTTGAGTTTATGGAATTGCAACTTTCTCTTTATATTGAAGATAACTTAAATAATTGTTTAGATGGCTTTATTGAACTAGAAAAAACAGGGTTTGAGGTTGTAGCTTTAACTTCGCCATTAGTTGATACAGTTATTAATGATAATGGCCAGAACTTTTTATTGACTTATGAACTTCAAGCATCAAAAGATGGAGCTCAACAAATTATAAAAGATTATTATACAACTTCAGAGTTGCCACTTAAGAAACTTTATGATATTGCATATAATATTACTATTTATGAATCTTTAACAAATCATTTGGATTCATTTTCTAAACATTTAATTGCTCAACATGCGGGTCCAGATATGAATTTGCTTCCGCCATTATTTTATAAAGATAATGAACGATTTCAAATGTTTTGGTCCAAATTTATAGTTAAACAAAAAATTCAAAATTTAATTTATTCATATGCTAGGGTTTTTCAAGTACTAGGTACAAAAAACTTTGATGATTCTTTTATCGAAAAAATGCCTGAAAACATCCCAATAGAACAAACAATTTATTTTCAGGGAATCTTGCCTATTTTTAGTCCTGATTCCAATTATAAAGAAGAGGTTTCAGTTGACTTTTTATATTTAAATCAACCCATATATGTTAATGTTTTTCCAAGTTCAGGTGATATTATTTCTCCTGAACATTCTAGTTTTGATGCTAGTAAAATTAATTTTCTTTTGTCTGTTGATTATGAAAACCATTATAATTTTTTTTATGATTTAAGCTACCCTTTAATTATTGAAATAAAAAATTATGATAAGACTAATAAGAATAATGAAATTAACTTTGTATTTGCACTAGAAGTTAATTTAAGGAAAAATTATGTTCCTAATGAATTATTAATTGGTCAAGGACCAATTCCTTGGAGTGATGATTTAGTTGATCTTAAGATAGTAAATACAGATTTATCTTTGTCTTCAGAAAATTCAAACATAATTTATGGAGAGCAAGCTTCACAAAACATTTTCTGTAAAGAATCTCAGATGAATAGTGGTAATATCAGTATGATGGTTAGTGATAGGACAACTGGAGAACCATTAGAAGATGTTGAAGTTAGTTATGGGTGTGGAACCTATGCAGAATGTTTTATTGGTTTAACTGAATTAAAGTATGGTGCAGGTTACCTTAGCTCTAAAATGCCAATTTGCACAAATGGTTATGTTTTATTTGAAAAAGAAGGCTATGAAACTAAGAGAGTAGAATTAACTACTCGTCAGGATACTCCTACAAATTTAGGAAATGTTGCCTTATACAAGAAAATAACTAAGAATATTTCAATACAAAAATTCCAAATAAATTATTTATATAAATTAGATAATAGTTTTGGAATTCCAACAAGATGTTTTATTCCTGGTTTAAATTCTTTATTAATGTTTTCTGGTGATTGTTTTGAAGCTGTTAAACATAAATTAAAAATAAAAGGTGTGGATATAACAAATGAATCAATTATTTTAACAGAAAATGAATCTGTAATAGTCAAATTTGAATTGATTAATAATGGAATAAGCCCAGATCACAAAGTATATACCAAAATTACAGGTAATGAAAGCCAAGAGGTTGAATTAATTCCAGGCAGATATGCCATTGATATTACTTATCTGGATGCAGAGGGTGTTTCAATACCTGAAGATTGTGATAAGGCTTGTGAAAAATGTGCCTGGTATGAAACTTGCACAGTTAAACATTGTAAATATTATCCTCCAAATCAAATTGAATTAAAACCTGCACCTTGGGGTGGTCTTGATTTTAATGAATCAATGCCAGTTTATCTTAGTCCAAGCAATCTTTATAATAATAACACAGAAATTGAATTATATATTATTACTTATCCAGAACCTAATGAAATTGCGTGTTTAGATTCATTAGAAGAGATGGGTAAAAAGACTGAGTACACATTAAAATACAGATCTATGCTGATTCCAAAATTTGTCACAAATTCTTCAACTTAAATCCCAAAGGTTTAAAAACGATTTAGCATTAATGTCTAATATGGCAGAAGAAATCAGTTATGAGCAATTATTTGACCTTTTAAGAAGAGAAAAGACAAGAGAAGATTTACAAGAGATTGATAAAGATTTTTACATAGATTTAGTGTCTTTTCTTAATGAAAAAGAAGAATATATTAAGGTTCAAGAAGCTCAGCATTCTTTGGTTGAAAATCTTTCTTTAGAAAAAGAAAAGCTCGAATGTAGGAATATGAGAAAGATTTTGAATGAGATAATTGACAGAAGACAAAAGAAAATAATTCTGCTTGCATTGTCTAGAGCGAGAATTCCCAGCACCATTGTAAATAATGAGGTTTTTGCTAGTGAGGAAAAAGGTTTATTTGAAAATACAGTTACACTTTTTAGATGCTTTAAAGAAAATCTTGGAAAATCTGATTCTAAACAAAAGAAAATCGTTTGTGATGTTCAGGAAGATAAGAGTATTCCAGAGCCAGTTATTACTGAGGAACCTAAGAAGGAGGTTGAAGCTCCTATTGTGACTTCTTCTGGGCCTGTTGTGGTTAAACCAGATAAGGTTAAAGTAAAGTTTTTATCTGCAATGCCCAAATTTTATGGCCCCAAGAAAGATGTTCTTGGCCCTTATGAAGAAGGTCAAACTTACGAGTTGTCTGAACTTATTGCAAATATTCTAATAAAAAAAGGAAGAGTAGTGAAGGTAGATTAAATGTTTTCTTTAAATGTTTTAAATCCTCAAAAAGTTAAGATTTTTGTTAAGAGGCTGCAGTCTCAATTTGGAATAGAAGATACAAAGATGTTCTCAAAATATTTATTTCTAAAAAATAATAAGAAAAAAGTGTTTATTACAACAAAAACTGAGAAAAAAGATAAACTTCACATACCTCGTCTAGAAAAAGCAGGGATTTATTTTGCAACAATAAATAAAGATGAAACTTTAAGGTTAAGTTTAGAAGGATCTCAATTTGTTGGTAAACATGCTACAAAAAACATTTTAGAATTAGATCATTCTCAAGCAGAAAACTGGCTTAAAGGTTATGATTTTGATATTTCTGTTGGGTCTGATGGATACTATTTGTTGAAGTATAAAGAAGATTTTCTTGGATGTGGGCTAATAAGAAAGAATAAATTGTTTAATTTTTTGCCTAAAACTAGAAGATTGAAAGTGCTGTATGATTAGTATATTACTATATTTCACTAAATCTATATGTTTATTATATAACCTAAACAATTAATCCTGCAAATAGGCTATTCAGTATTCCTGAAGCAAGAATGTACATAAATATTGAGGATGCTAAGAATATAGGTATGTATTTTATACCACTTCTAATATTGCCTTTTTGAATTATTGAAAGTATTATTGATGCAAATACAGAAATCATTGAAATTGCAAAAAAGGAAAATCTCTTGAAACTTCTTGGATTAATTGTTGCTTCTGAGCTAAAAGATAATGGCATGCTTTGAATATTTAATCCTGCAAATCTTTCCATGAATTTTAACATAACATCCAATAACTGATAAGCTAATGAGAATAACACTGGTGAAATAACAATTATTATTGCACTAATAAAAATAACATAAGTTAGGGTTGATGCAGCCATTTCTTGTTTTAGTAGTCTTGTTTTTTTCAGATCTTCAATAACTCTATCCATAAGATCACTAATTTTTCCTCCACTTTCAATTTCACTTATAATTAAGTTCATGGCTCTTCTTATTATTGGTGAGGGGTATTTTATGGCAAACTCAATAAGTGAGTCAACAAGATCACTTCCAGTCATAACTTTTTTAGAAATTAAACCCATTTCTGTAGAAAGAAGTCCAAATTCAGGCCTTATTGCACTCCAAAGTGAATTTTCAAATGACATTCCCCCTTTAAGATTTGTGGAAACATAAGTAAGATAGTCTGCTAGTTTATCTTCCATATCTTTAGACCTGTTGAATATTTTAATGTCTAAGTAAAAATATATTCCTAACATTAGTAGGGCAGAAAGTACTAATGGAATTACAACCCATGTTAGGAAAGTATAAAGTAAAAATAAGAATGGATTAAGCACTTTAATTGAATTAAAAATTTGATAAAAATAAATAATATATGTGATTCCAAGAGTAATATAGAAAAACATTCCAAATAGAGTGTGCGGAACTTTACTATAACCTGCTTTTGTGAATTGTCTTGATATTATTGGAGCTATCTTTTTAGGGATAAATGCCTTACCAAACAATGAAAATATTTTTATACCATGCATATTTTTTCCTCTATATATTTACATTAGGTCTTGCGCCTCTAAATAGGTTTATGAATATTACATTGATTATAATTATTAATGCTCCAAATATCCAAAACATTGCACCTATCATTGTTCCCATATTTGGAAGCATACTTGATATTACAACAGCCATAGTCATGCCCAAAGAGGGCAGTATTATTGCTAGAAGCATGTAAAACATTGTTAGGCTGTTTAATTTTTTACCATAACGTTGAATTTCAATAAGTTGTTCATCTGCAATTTCATCTAGAATAGAACTAAGTGTTTTACTGGCATCAATACCAATTTTTATAGCGTTATTAATATTAAACAATATTTTTTTGAACCTTTTTGATGCACTATAGTTAGCTGCATTTTCTAATGCATTTTCTAAAGGAGTTCCTAACTCTATGTCTCTTACTATTTCTTTAAAATATTTATTTGCTACACCAAAGGTTTTTGATGCATCAACTATTGCATTGATAAGAGGTTGTCCACTATTAAGCTTAATTAGTAGGAATCTTCCTGCGAATAAAACTTCTCTATCAATATCCTTCCCTCTCCTTATTATTGCCATATCGGCAGCTCTAAAGTTCATTGTGTAAATTAATCTTAATGAGATTAATATTGTTATTATCAAAATTATAAGAAAGTTTGGATTCTTGTTAAAGAAAAAGAATATTAGAATTAGAACTGTTGCAACCTCCATTAGTGTTATTTTAACAACACTATTCATGTATTCTTCAGGAGTTTTATTGATTTTTGCAGTTAAGAGTTTCTGTCTTAATTCAGGATGTTTATTAAGCAAAACCTTTATTATTTTTTTAATTTTCTTGAACCTCTTATAATCCAGATTATTCTATTTTTAATTTTTCACTATAATATTTAGATATTATTGCACCAACATCATCAACATTTTCAATATTGTTTTTAATCATCCAATTAAGAACCTTGGCTTTTTTCTTTAAGTCTTTATCAAGAGAATCTTCACTTAAACCAGTATAGAGTTTTAACCTTTCAAAAAGAACTTCTGACGAATTTATTTTTTCAAGTGTATCATTTTCAACATTCATTTGCATTAATATTCTTGGGTTTCCATTAGGGAGTATTTCTGCAATCTGAAGCGTTCTTCTTGTACCGGTTCTTCTATTTCTGTTTTGAACTAGAATTACTGAGACTGCAGGAATCATTTCTTTTGGAATATCAATCGGAGGATTTGTTAATCTAGCAATTGTCTCTTCTGCATTATTGGCGTGAATTGTGCCATAGACACTATGCCCTGTATGCATTGCTTCCATAAGAACTTCTGCTTCTTCTTTTCTTCTAATTTCTCCCATAATAATTCTATCAGGCCTCATTCTCAGACTATTAACAACTAAATCAAGCATGTTTATTCCCCCTTTTCCTTCAGGGTTTGGAAGTCTGGTTTCCATTGGTACCCAATGTAATGATTTTGGAAGCATTAACTCTCGAGTATCTTCAATAGAAATAATTCTTTGATTTGGAGGGAAAAAGTTTGAGATGACATTAAGCATAGATGTTTTACCAGAGCCGGTCCCTCCGGAGATTAGCATTGATAACTCATTTTCAACAATAAGCCATATTAAGGCTGCAGCTTCAACATTGAGAACATTCATTTTAATAAATTTGGTAATGGTCCATGGATCACTCGAGAATTTTCTTATAGTTATCGTGTTACCATCAGAAGAAATAGGGTTTAATGTTGCATTAACTCTGTCTCCTGTTAAAAGATGAGCATCCATTAATGGGTTAAGAGTTGTTATTTCTTTACCGATTTGTCGCCCAATCATAGTTGCATAATGCCTGATTCTTGCTTCAGTATATATTCTAACATTTGTTTCTAACCAACCATGTCTTTTATGATAAACCAAAACAGGAGTTTTATGGTCATTGATAACAATTTCCTCAAGTGCTGGATCTTTTAGCATGATTTCTATTTTTCCAAGCCCAAGATTTTCTTCAATAAGATAATTTGTAAGCATAGTTGTAGTTTTTTTATCAATGTCAGGGAAGTTTTCTTTGATTAAATTCTGAATTTCATTTTTGAATTTTTCTTTAATGTTAAAGTTTTTATCTTCTATGTTTTCTAAATTTTCTAGAGACATTTTTGAAATAAATTCTTCTCTAATTTTCTCAAGAATTAGCTTTGTTGTTTCACTAATGTTTGAAATTGAAATAATATATTGGGGTACAGCTTTTGTTTCATCATTGACAATATTAACTTCAGTAATAATATTATTGACATTTATAGAATATGTTTCTAAAACATTTGATTTTTTAAAATCTTTTTTGTTTAATTCATTTTGAGAACCTATTTTAAGATTTGTCATTCTCTACCTCTTTTATAATTTTTAAGTTAGTTGTTCTAGTCTAATCAATGCAGGTTTGTAATTTGGATTTATACCAAGTATTCTCTGAAAATATATTTTTGCTTTTTCTCTGTCTTTTTCAAAAATCGTTTTTATGCCTTTAGCATATAAATCTTTAACTAATACATCTTTATTAACTCTTTTGACTTTTGGTTTTATTTTTATTTGTTCTATATCTTTATCTGTTAATTCATTTTTTATACTTAAATCTTCCTTTGATTTCCTTTCAATTTTTGGGAAATTTTGATGTAAGTTTTTATCGTGCTGTATTCTTTTTAGTTTTGCTAATCTCTTTAATTTTTGAACTTCATTTTCTCCTTCTACTACATCTGGCCCTAAAGGAGTTTCTTCTGAATAAGATTCCTGAGTTATTGTTTGATATTTATTGTATTCTTCTGGCATATCTCTTGGTGACAATGGAACCTTTTCATCATTCAGTTTCTGTTCAAGTAATTTTTTTTCTTGTTTTATTTTCACAAGTTTTTCTATAGTTTTTCTATAGTTTTCTTTTTCAATTAGATTTGTTTTCATTTTGATAATTTCTTTAGCAAGAACATGAATTCTCAAGTTTATAGATAACAGGTCTGAAAATAATTCTGATTTAACATCTTTTGCCTCATCAGGAAGTGAATAAAATAATTCTCTTAAGGTTTTATATGATTTCACTGCAGTATTAATGTCTTGGTTTCTTATTGCTTTTTTAATATTGTTTTTTATTATACTAATTGGGTCAACTCTTGGCAATTCTTTCTTTCTAGCTATGCTTTCTTGTGGTTGAACAGCACTATTTTTTTCGACAAATTTAATGTTAGAATCTTTTTTCATAATTTCATCTGGAATTAATCTTCTTTGTTGTATAATTTTATTAAACCTGTCTAATTCTGGTTTTAATATCAGTTCTTGGCCATATCCTTGAAGTTGATTTTTTATAATATTGGTGATTTTTTCTAATAAGGTTATTAATTTGGCTGTAACACCTTTATTTAAATTAGGATTAAATTTATCTAGAAGTTCTTTATATAATTTTTTTGCATCATTGACTTTTCCATTAGACATATAATTTTTTATTTTTGATTCATAATCTATATTTGAATTAAATATACCTACTTCTTCAGATCTAATGTTATAATTAGAATTTTGTTTTAATGAAACCTTATAATCAATAAATTCTGTGACTTTTGATCTTAAAAATTGTCCTAATTCCATTTTAATTACTAATTTTTTCAAGAGTTTTTATTTTATTGTAAAAATCATTCCAAATTTCATTAACATTTGAGATTTTTCTTAATCTTGCATATCTAAAGAAATACTCTTTTTGATTTTCAAGTTCTCTTTCAAGCTTTTTGTTCCATAACACATTGATTTGTTCTTCAGGTATGTTCTTTCTTTTTGCTCTTTCTTTGAAATTATTTTTAATTAACTTTAATGATCTTTTTGATATAATTTTTTCTTCTTCATGTTTTGTTCTATTTAGATAGATATAGGGAACTGTAAATTTATATTCAATGCCAATTATTTTTTCCTCAACTAGAAAATCAACCCACTTTTGTAGAACTTTAAAGTTTATTTTTAACTCTTTAGCTGCATCACTAATTGTGATTTTTTCTCTGTTTTTTAGCAGTTCAATTAGGTTGTCAACCCCTGTTTTTATAGTACCAACTATCATAAACCTAATTCTCGCTAGATTAGTATTTAAATGTTAGTAATCACTTGAGAATGGATATAACTAATTTTTAGGTTTTTTATTTATAAATGTTCTAGTCTTCGAATTCACAATAGTTATAAATGGTTGGGATTTTGTTTTGTTTATGGGGAAAGAACTTTTAGTGTCTGTGGTTATGCCTGTCTATAACTCAGAAAAATACTTAATTGAAGCAATTGAAAGTATTCTAAGTCAAACTTATACGAATTTTGAATTTATAATAATTGATGATTGTTCCACAGATAATAGTTGGAAAATAATTAAAAGTCTTTCTAAAAAAGATAAGCGAATTAGGCCTTATAAAAATAAGAAAAATTTGAAGATTGTTAAAACAAGAAATAAGGGCTTATATTTATGTTCAAAAAAGAGTAAGTATTATGCACCCATGGATTCTGATGATATTTGTTTACCTAACCGATTGGAGTTAGAAATAGTTTTTATGGAAAAAAATAAAGATTATGTTGCAATTAGTGGCCATACTTATAGAATAAATGAATTAGGTAAAACAACTGGTTTAAGAAAATATCCTTTGACTAATAAAAAGATTGTAAAATCTATGTTAGCTGCTTCACCTTTAGTCCAGGCTGCATCTCTGATACGAAAAGAAACTCTTTTATTAATAAAAGGCTATGATGAAAAATATTACCGATGTCAAGATTATGATTTATGGTTTAAGTTAGCTGAAAAAGGAAAATTGGCCAATATTGATAATTTTTTATATAAGTATAGATTTACTCAAACTCAAGGAAAAAATGTTGAGTTAAAAGATTCACTAAGGTTTACAATTGATATTCAGAAAAGAAGATTATTTAAGAAAAAGTTTTTTAGTCTTAGAGCATTATTTAACTTCCTTGCTGAATGTTTTTTAATGTTGCTTCCAAATTCATGGGTGTTATTTTTATTTAATAGAATAAGGTATAAAAATGAGTAATATGAAAAAAATATTGAAATCTTATTTACATGTCATGCCGTATAGCCTTTACACAATTGATTTTGTAAAATTTATAAGAAAGAATTTTGAGAATCAAAAACACCAATTTATTATTTTTAAATATAAAAATCAAAAAAGATTAGATAAAGCGTTTGTAAAGTCAGATAATATTGTTATTTTAGGTTTTAAAGATTTTTGGAAAGACGTATTCTCTTCTAATAAAATAATTAAAAACTATTTTAAGAGGAATAATCTGATTTTTATTCATTATCTTAATTGGTTTGGCTGTTATTTGATTGGTAAATATTGTAAAAATAAAAAAGTTTTTTGGGTTGTATGGGGTGGTGACTTGTATAGTTCTTTTAACATTAAATTGTATGATAAACATACTTTGCATAGTTTAAAAAATAGTTTTTTTGTTATAAAAGAATATTTAATTAATTTAATTAATTTTCTTTTAAAAATAACAATAATCAATAGGGTTTCTTACACTTTGACACTATTAGATTATGAGCGTAAATTATTAAAAAAGCAATTTAAAGTTGATTTTTTTAACTTAGAGTTTCATTACCCTGTGTCCACACTTAATTTTATTAAACAAATAAAGATTTCAAAGCCAAAAGAGTTAGTTTCTAGGAAGAAGATTAATATTCTTGTAGGTAACTCTGGAAGTCCAACAAACAATCATATAGATATATTATATTTATTTAATAATTATTCAAATATTAAATTAATTTGCCCTTGTTCTTATGGTAATAAAAGTTATATTAAAAGGGTTATCGGTTTAGGCAATAAGTTATTTAAAAATAATTTTTTGGCTTTAACATCTTATTTTAATAAAAAACAATATATTGATTTTTTAGATAATAATATTGATGTTGCAGTTTTTAATCATATGCGTCAAGAAGGATTCGGAACGATAAAAATTTTGCTTGCTTTAGGAAAAAAGGTTTATCTTAGAAAAGAAAATCCTTTATTTCAGTTTTTAGTAAGTAATAATTTGCGTGTTGAAGATATTTCAAAGCTTTATGATAAGGATAATTTTGAATCTATTTTAGAAGAGTATTCTTTACCTGTGAAATATAGAAATAATAAACTTATAAAAAAGTTGTTTTCGGATGAACATTGTTTAAAAGTTATGCGTAACATATTTAAGGATTAGAAATTCATTAACTATTTAAAGAAATATAAGTTCTATTTATATAATCAAAGGAGATTTAGGGGGATAAGAAATGAAAGGAATAATACTCGCAGGAGGAAGTGGAGCAAGGCTATTTCCAATAACAAAAGTGATTAGTAAGCAATTGGTGCCAATTTATGATAAACCTTTAATATATTACCCTTTGTCTGTCCTGATGCTTGCAGAAATTAAAGAGATACTGATAATATCTAATCCTGAATATATTGAATCATATAGAACCTTACTAGGTGATGGTTCTCAATTAGGTATAGTCATTGAGTATTTGGTTCAAGAGAAACCAGCAGGTCTTCCTCAGGCATTTACTTTGGGTAAGGATTTTATCGGGGATGATAATGTTTGTTTAATTTTGGGTGATAATTTATTTTATGGAACTCATTTTTCTCCTATATTGAAAGAATGTGCTAAGTTGAAAAAAGGTGCAATCCTTTTTGGATATTTCCTTAGCGATCCTAGCGCATTTGGTGTTGTCGAGTTTGATAATGACTTAAATGTAATTTCTCTAGAAGAGAAACCTAAAAATCCTAAGTCTAAGTATGCAATTCCGGGTTTATATTTCTTTGATAATTCAGTTATAGAAAAAGCAGCAAAATTAAAACCTTCTGCAAGAGGTGAACTTGAAATTATAGATTTAAAAAGAGCTTATCTTAAAGAAAAAACATTAAAGGTGCAGCCTTTAGGAAGAGGTTTTGCCTGGCTTGATACAGGGACATATGCTGGTCTTTCTGAAGCCTCTGAGTTTGTTAGAACTATACAAAAAAGGACCAGTTTGTACATTGGTTGTATAGAAGAGATCGCATATAAAAAGGGTTTTATTAACAAAGAGCAATTGATTAAGTTAGCAGGAGATTTATCAAAAACAGAATACGGGGAATATTTACTTGGAGTAGCAGATTTGGAGTTGTTTGAAGAAAATGAATAAAAAATCTTATTTAATAACAGGAGGTGCAGGATTTATTGGAAGTAATTTCATAAAATATATGCTTAGAAAATATCGAGACTCAATTAATTTGATTGTATTGGACAAGTTGACCTATGCAGGAAACTTAAAAAATATTGAACAAGATATGCAAAATATAAACTTTATTAAAGGAGATATCTGTGATCAAGAATTAGTAAATAAAATCTTTTCTGAAAATGAAATAACTTATGTTATAAATTTTGCAGCAGAATCTCATGTGGATAGATCTATTGATAATCCTCAAATATTCTTAGAAACAAATATTTTAGGAACTCAGAATTTATTAGAAGTAGCAAAAAAGCATTGGGAAGTTAATGAAAACGCATATAAAGACGAAGTAAAGTTTTTACAAATTTCTACAGATGAAGTTTATGGTTCTTTAGGTGGTGAAGGCTTTTTTGTAGAAGAAACTCCTTTAGATCCTCATTCTCCTTATTCAGCATCAAAAACGAGTGCTGATTTATTTGTCAATGCATATAAAGAAACTTTTAAGTTTCCTGTTAATATAACTAGGTGCTCAAATAATTATGGTGCATATCAATTTCCTGAAAAATTAATATCCCTTATTATAAACAATGTTTTGGAAGGAAAAGATTTACCTGTTTATGGTGATGGTAAGAACGTAAGAGATTGGATTTATGTCGATGATCATTGTAAAGCAATAGATGTAGTTCTTCACAAAGGAGAATTTGGTGAAGTCTACAATGTCGGTGGACACAATGAGAAACAAAATATTGAGATTGTAAAGATCATTATTGATACTATCCACTCTTTAGCTTCAGAAAATGAGGCATATAAAAAATTATTAAAAATAGATTTATCAAAAGTTAATTATGATTTAATAAAATTTGTTAAAGATAGAAAGGGACATGATAAAAGATATGCAATAGACCCAACAAAAATAAAAAATAAATTAGGTTGGGTTCCTGAGACAAAATTTGATGAGGGAATTGTAATTACAATTAAATGGTATTTGGATAATCAAGAATGGATTAAAGATGTAATAAGTGGAGATTATCAGGAGTATTATGATAAAATGTATGGTGATAGGTAACTAATATTTATAAGATTATGTGAGTTATTTTAATAACTAAAATTGGAGAATGCAACCTCTTTTTGAAAAAAGGAGTTTTGATTATGTGGAAACTAAAAAGGATAAAGAGTACTATGAGTTTTGTTTAGGTGAAAAAGAAGTATCTGATTACCCAGATTACTTGTGTGTTGAAGAAAATGAATAATATATTATTGCTTGATTGGGATTCTGAATTTTTTAAGGAAGCCGTTGGAAAGATTATAGGAGATTTTTTTATAGAAAAAAGTAATATAGCTGATTTAAAAAAAGAAATTGATAATAAAAAAGTTAACATTTTATATTACTATCAAAAATTAACCTATGAGAACTTAGACGTCTTGATAAAGAATGATTTTTCTTTAATAGATATAGAAGTTGATTTTGTTGCAGATTTAAAAAAAGATTCAGAGACTAATTCTGAAGTTGTTGATTTTTTTACAGTTAAAGATAAAGTAGATTTAGTTCTTTTAGAAAATCAGTTCGTAAATTTATCTGTGTTTAGCAGATTCTATAAGGATAGGCGGTTTAGGGAGAGTTCAGCTAATTTGTATAAAAAATGGTTCGAGAATTCAGTTAGTAAAAAGTTTTGTGATTACTTTTTTATAATATTAGATGGGAATATTCCAAAAGGATTTACCACTGCTAAAATAATTGATTCGGAAACAGTGGATTTATTATTAATTTTTGTAGATCCAAAATATAGAAATGAAGGGATAGCTTCTAAATTAATAAATCATAATTTTGGTTATTTCAAAAAACTTAACTATAAAAAATGTTTATCTAAGACTCACTTAACTAATAAACCTATTTTGAATTGTTATATTAAACAGGGATTTAAAATTCAGAATATTAAACAAATATTTCATTATCGTAAATAAAATGATACCTTTTAATGTTCCACTTAATATCGGGAAAGAAGTTGATTATATTCAACAGGCAATAAAAAATAAACTGTTGTCTGGTGATGGGCCATTTACTAAATTATGTCACTCTTGGTTTGAGAATAATATGGATGTTAAAAAAGCATTACTTACTACTTCTTGTACTCATGCCTTAGAAATGGCTGCAATTTTAGCTAATATTAAAGAAGGAAACGAAGTAATTGCACCTTCATACACTTTTGTTTCAACGGTGAATGCTTTTGTTTTAAGGGGTGCGAAGATTGTGTTTGTGGATATCAGACCTGACACAATGAATATAGATGAAAATCTAATTGAGAAGGCAATTACTAAAAGAACTAAGGTAATAATACCTGTTCACTATGCAGGTGTTTCTTGTGAGATGGACAAGATAAACGAAATTGCAAAAAAGCATAACTTATTAGTTATAGAAGATGCAGCGCAGGGAATGCTATCAACATATAAAGGAAAGGCATTGGGCACCATAGGTGACTTCGGTTGTTATAGTTTTCATGAAACTAAAAATTATACCATGGGTGAAGGCGGAGTTTTGCTGATTTATAATGAAAAATATATTGAAAGAGCTGAAATAATTAGAGAGAAAGGGACTGATAGAAGTAAATTTAATAGAGGGCAAATTGATAAATATTCTTGGGTTGATATTGGAAGCTCATATTTACCAAGTGAGTTAAATGCAGCTTATCTATATGCTCAACTAGAGAAAGCTCATGAAATAAACAAAAATCGTTTAAATTCTTGGAATTTATATTATGAAGGGTTGAAAGAGTTAGAGTCTAAAGGATTAATTGAATTGCCTTTTATTCCAAAATATTGTGAACATAATGCACATATGTTTTATATCAAGTGTAAAGATATAACTGAGCGAACTAATTTGATTAATTTTTTGAAACAAAAAGATATAATGTCTGTTTTTCATTATATTCCTTTACACTCATCTAAAATAGGTAAAGTTTGTGGTAAGTTTAGTGGAGCAGATAAATACACAACAAAAGAAAGTGAAAGATTGTTAAGGTTGCCTATGTATTATGGTATTACTGTTGAAGACATTAATTATGTTATAAAAAGTATTTACAAATTTTATGAGTTAATTTAGAATTAAAATGGCCGAGATATATTTTGAATATTATTTTAAGAAGAACTCTTTTTTTCTTAAGCCAGAGATTCCTTTGTTTGCAGATCTTAAAAAAAAAGTTGTTAAAAAACCTAAATTTTATTTAGAGTTTTATGATTATAAGTGGAGAAATAATATTTTTAAAAAAGAAGGTTTATTTCAGATTACAGATGGAGTAATAATCCCTAAGAAACTTATTTCTTCCCCTAAAAATTATAAGAACATAACTTACGCAACTTTTAATGCAATAAGAATTGAGAAAAAGTGCATATCTATAATAAATGATTTATTCGGTTCAATCCCTTCTTTTTATTATCATGATAAAGATATATTAATATATTCTACAAAAATAAAGCCTATTATTTCCAGGCTTAAGAGTCTTAAAAAAGAATTTTCTAGAAATAATGCTGCAATTAATTTTTCAAAGGAAACAGGATATTTTATATCGGATCAAACCTATATCTTTGAAATAAAAAGATTAATTGCGGCTTCAGAGTTAAAGATTAAGAATAATCAAGTTATATTAAAAAGATATTATATTCCTAAGACCATTAAAGAACATTATACTGAAAGACAATTATTTGACACGTTGAATAAAGTTTTTTCAGTGATTTTTTCTGAGATTAAACATAATGTTGGGATGACTCTTTCTGGAGGATTAGACTCAAGATTAATAGCAGCACAAATCCATAGACATAATATTAAAGCTAAAGCTATAACATTTGGATTTAAAGGTAGTTCTGATGTTAAGATTGCAAAAGATGTTTCTAAAATTGTTAATTTAAAATTATTTATTGAAAGATTTAGAATAAAACAGATTTTGCCTTTTTTTACTCAGGATACATTAAATGAAGGTTTTGCAGATCATAATAACGTTTTTGCCTATTTGCTTAAGGATAAAATAATCAATAATAATATTCATTATATGTTTAATGGGTTTTTGGGTGATGCTATTCTAGGGGGTTCTTATCTTACTAGAAAAACAAATTCTTTAAAAGAATTAATTAAAGAATTTTTAATGGAAATAAATCTGGGCGTACTTAAAAAAACTATTTATGAAGCTTCAGAATTTATTATAAGTAGAACTTTTAAATTTAAAGATTCTAAAACTTTTAAAAAGAATAAAGAAATTGTTTTTAAAACTTTAAGTAAAATAAAAAAAGAATCTAACGTTAAGAATTATGAAGATCTTATAAATTTATATTTTATCTATCATAGTGGTTTTAGAAATACTATATATGGTGTTTTAAGCACAAGGCAGTATTCAGAAATTATAGTTCCCTTTATGGCTTATCCCTTTTTTCTGGATCTGTTAAAGATGAATCAACATAAATTTAGATATCATAAAATATACAAAAAATATTTGAGAAAAGAGTTTCCAAAATTGGCAAAAATAAAAAGTAGAAATTGGAAAGTTGATTGTTACAAGTCAACTTTGTATCAAAGATTAAGCGAATATAAAGATGGGTTTGTTGAGAGTGTTCTTAAACCTAAGATAAATTCTTTGTTTAATAAAAACATTTTTAGAAAAGACAGTTACAAAGATTATAATTATTGGTTTAGAGAATCAAAAGAATTTAGAAAGTTTATGGGAACTAAAAAATTTGAAGGATTTGGAAAAAAACAACAAGAAACTATAAATAATATTATTAAAGGAAAACTTTAATTTTTATTAAAATGCTTCTTAATATAAATAAACATTAAAAAGTGTAATCAAAGTTGTAATACCTGCACTTTGAAATTAAAGCAAAATTATTTCTTTTCATTATTCATCCAATTCCAAGAATCTTTAACAATTATGTTTAAATTATCATATAAAGGTTTCATTCAGTTAATTCTTTTATTAATGAACTAGTTTTTCAAACTTTGCATAGTTATTTTTTACTAAGATATTGCTTTCTTCTTCTATGGTGGAAGGTCTTTCGGTATTTGATCTTAGGGTTATACAAGATATTTTAAGAAATGTTGTTTATTTTTGTATCCCTTCACTATCTGTTATCACACAATGGCTATTTGAAAAAGTTTATAAATCTTATTTAATTTCGTTTAGTTTTAGTACTTTTAATTAATTTAATACATTTTAGAACGTTGATAGAATTTATACATAATGTAAAAACTATTTAATATTTAGAAATTATTTCACATATTTAAAAATGAAACCTCACATTTTTTGGATTTTAACGGATGGTGTAAGAAATAAAAAAGGCTATGATAAATATGGCCGTCTTAGTTCTTATTCTAATTTTGATTCTGATTCAATAGTTTTTAAAAATGCTATTACTTCTGGAACTTCAACTTTGATGTCTATGTCTTCTATTTTAACGGGTTCTTTTTCATATGAATTATATCCTGACTTTTCATATCTTAATAAGCAGGGATTAATTTATCCTAATTTTATAAATGAATTGAAAAAAGAATATTTAGTTCATTCAGTTATTTCTTTAGATGCCGCGGGAAGATTATTGTTTAAAGATTTATTAAATGTTAAATTAGGTTCTTCTGAAGATTTAAATTTAGAAAGTTCATATAATAAATTTTTAAGTATAATGAATAATGATTTTAATTATTCAAAAAGTAACTTTGTATTTATACATTTAGCACCTTATTTAGATATGGACATTTTTTCTTCAAAAATTATGAATTTTTTAAAAAGTAAAAATCTTTATGATGATTCAATCATTATTTTTTCATCTGACCATGGTTTTGTTAATCATGGTATCCTTCCTTATTTTGGATTAATGTTAAAACCAAGAGGTCATTCATGTTATATTAATAAAGATACTTATTTTGCTAATTTAAATATTAAATTACCTTCTTCTTTATCTTCTATTAATCATAAAGTAATTAATGAATTTGTTTGTTTAATTGATATTTGGAAAACTATTTTTGATTATTTAAATATAAAATTTAAAAGTTCTTATGATCATTCGATATCTTTAAAACCTTTAATTGAATCTAATAGTGTTAAATCTATTAAGTTATTAAAAAATAGAATAATTCGTGTTGATACAAGATACTTTCTTCAAAACTACAAAAAAACTAGGTTAATTAATTTTAATAATGATTTTTTAATTACTGATGAAATTTTTAATAATCTACCTATTAAATTCAAAAAATTTTATGAAAAAAGCCAAAGTATTGCTATGAATAATGGAATTAAACTTATTAACTTAAGATTTAATGAATCTTTTATTTCAAAATTAAAAATTAAAAAAACTATTTTATATAATTATTCTCATTCTTACTTAATAAAATTTTTATTAAATAAATTTAAAAATAAAAAAATTGCAGTATACGATTTGAAACATATAAAAAAGAATTTTAATAAATTTGATGTAATTATTGCGATTGTAAATAATCCTTATTTTCATAATTATAAAAATTTATACAGATTTTGTAATAAAAATAATGTTAAGTTAATTTTTATTAATTTTTATTTTGAATTGTTGAAATTTAAACAAATTAATATTTTTAAAGATATTTATAAAAACGTTCCTAAAGAAAAGAAATTTTTTTTAAGAATTGGTTATTCTCTTATTCTATTTTTTTCGAAATTATATGAATTATCTAGATTAAAACAAAAATATAATTTTCATAGAATATTTTCATAGAATATTTTCATAGAATATTTTCATAGAATATTTTCATAGAATATTTTCATA
>Ga0075122_10000775_pt1 | contig 24147 bp, 17 predicted proteins | sample AntAceMetag02UKB_FD_69790 | JGI IMG/M metagenome (GOLD analysis project Ga0075122, IMG submission 69790) | Saline lake microbial communities from Ace Lake, Antarctica - Antarctic Ace Lake Metagenome 02UKB | ecosystem: Environmental > Aquatic > Non-marine Saline and Alkaline > Saline | place...
GTAAAAGAAACTGAAAAATTGACTAATACTAAGAAAAAGCAAGAAATAAAGAAACTTAAAAAAGAATCAAAGCAGAACCATTACTTAGACTAAAAAAAAGAATCACTCAAATTGAGTGATTTTTTTATTCCAATATTTTTAATAAACTCTTGCCGTACTCTGTACCTTTTAAATTGAAGTTATCAGCGATGGTTTCACCAATATCTGCGAATGTTTCACTGATTGGTAAGTACTTTCCGTTGTAATCTTTTGCATAAATGAATAATGGAACGTATTCTCTTGTATGGTCAGTACCATGAAAAGTAGGGTCGTTTCCGTGGTCCGCTGTAATCATTAGCAAGTCATCTGGATTTAAGTGTTCTAAAAACACTGATAAATCTCTATCAAACTCTTCCATTGCATTTTTGTAGCCAACCGGATCTCTACGGTGTCCATATTTCGCATCAAAGTCAACTAGGTTCACGAAGCATAATCCAGTAAAGTTCTCTTTTGTAATTTCTGTGGTTACTTCCATGCCATGATGATTTGAAATGATGGAATGATGATCTGTAATTCCTGAGCCGTTGAATATATCGCGGATCTTACCTACTGAAATTACATCAAATTTTGAATCAGCTAAGACATTTAAAACGGTTTTACCAGTTGGATCTAACGCATAATCATGGCGATTTGGAGTGCGATTAAATCCATCTTTTGGATTACCAAGATATGGTCTGGCGATGATTCTTCCAACTTTCCATTTCTCTTGCAACGTTAATTCGCGAACTTTATGACAAATATCATATAGTTCTTCTAGCGGTATAATTTCTTCATGAGCAGCAATTTGTATTACGGAATCTGCACTAGTATACACAATAAGATCTCCAGTATCCATTTGATGAGGTCCTAGTTCCTTCAGAATTTCAGTTCCTGAAGCGGCTTTATTACCAACTACTTTTCTTCCACTTATGCTTTCTATTTCATCGATCAATTCTTTTGGAAACCCAGTGTCAGTAAATGTTATAAATGGTGTGCTTGTTTTAATCCCAACCATTTCCCAATGTCCTGTCATAGTGTCTTTTCCATTTGATATTTCTATCATTTTAGTCGTGTTTGCTCTTGGATGTTCCACTCTGGACACGCCAAGAATATCCGTTAAATTTCCATAACCGAAGGATTCTAAGACTGGAAGGTACACTCCTCCTGTAGCCTTTGCTAGATTTCCAATTGTATTAGCTCCTATATCATTAAATCTATCAGCATCTGGTAATTCGCCAGCTCCTACTGAATCAATAACGATTAAAAATACTCGTTTAAATTTCATATATTATTCCTCTTTTCTACTTGCTCGTGGATGTTTTAATTCATATTCCTCTTGAATGTGTTTATTTGTTACATGTGTATAAATTTCTGTTGTCATTATATCTTCATGCCCAAGTAAATCTTGAACACTTCTTAAATTGGCTCCATTCTCTAATAGATGGGTGGCAAAAGAATGCCTTAAGGTATGTGGAGACATTGCTTTTGCAATCTCTGCTTTCATAGCAATATTTTTAATCACCTTATAAAAGCCTACCCTACTTAGTTTTTCCCCTTTTTTATTTACAAACAATAACTCTTTACGTTTGGGGTTTAACTTTGGTCTACCATCCACTAAATACGTTCTGATAGCGAAAATAGATTCTTCTCCTAAAGGGACAATTCGTTCTTTGTTACCTTTGCCAGTTATATTTACAAGATTCATATTTAAATGTAAATCTGATATTTCAAGATCTAACAGTTCTGATACTCTTAGTCCTGATCCGTATGCTAATTCTACCATAGCTCTATTTCGTAAATCAAGCGGTTTGCCTAAACCATTACTTGCATCAATAAATTTTTCAATCTCTTCTTGGTTCAAAACAACTGGAAGTGTCTTTGGAGTCACTGGTTTTTTGATTTTTGTTGTAACGTCTTTGACAATTATTTTTTCTTCCAATAAATAACGATGAAAAGAATGAATAGAAGAAATTTTTCGAGTGATAGACCTCGGGCTTATCTTTCTTCTAGCTAAACTTTTTATAAAATTATCAATATGTGTTTTTTCTACTTTATCAAATGTTCTTAATTGATAATTTTTTTCAATAAAACTCATATACTCAATCAAATCTCTTTCATAAGAAATGATAGTGTTTTGAGCCAGATTCTTTGTTATCTTCAAATAATAAATATATTCCTTTAAATAAACGTTTAACATAAGTACTCCTATATAATATCTAGATACACTTGATTGCTTAAATCCAAGCCTTTTTCAGAGAATCTTACCCATTCATCATGAATCACTAATAATCCATTATCGAGGTGTTTTTGAAGGTCAGGAAAAGCTTGAAATAAGTCTATATGAAATCTCTTCTTAAAAGCAGTAACATCTATACCTTGTATTTTTCGTAATCCCAGTAATAGATATTCCATTTTCAAGTTACAATCTTCTTCTATTTTGGGAAATTCATGTTGCAAAGTATTTGCAATGTATTTGCTAATCAGAGGCTGGTTCTTATAGCGTTTGTCATTGTATTGTGATGACGCATTCAATCCAATTCCTAAATACTCCTCTAGATTCCAATAAATCATATTGTGAAGAGATTCTTTCTTATTCTTCGCAAAATTACTGATTTCATACCTGTGATACCCAAAAGAGTTCAGAACCTCATGAATATTATCCTTGAAATCCGCTTCTAATTCCTCGTCAAGAGGTTGTATACTGTTACGAGATACCAGATAATGTAACTCCGTCTTCTCTTCTATAATCAATGAATAATAGGAAATATGAGGAACATCCATATTTCTTATAAATTCAAGATCTGATTGAATATCTTGTAACGTTTGCCCTGGTATCGAATAAATGAAATCTAAATTTATATTCGCAATATGATTCGCTTTCAATAATTGAACTGCTTGAATTACATCTTCTTTATTATGAGTTCTTTTTAGAAACTTTAAATGCTTATTGTGAATCGTTTGAACACCTAAGCTAACACGATTAACTCCATATTCAACGAAAATATCAATGATGCTTTGAGTAATGTCATTGGGATTCGCTTCTATTGTAAATTCTTTCAGGGAACTGACAGAAATAGTTTTATGAATCTGCTTTAACAACTTACGAAGATTTCCCTCGCTTAATGCGCTTGGTGTTCCACCACCTATATAAATTGTATTTAGAGAAGACAACTCGGGTTGATAGTATTTTATTTCTTTCATTAACGCATTTATATATTGATTTTGTAAATCTTCATTAGCAACCATTTTACAAAAATCGCAATACAGACAAATCTGTTTGCAAAATGGTATATGTATATACAGACCTTTTATCATAATATCACCAGTATTATGTTAACATAAATCAAGAAATAAAGAAAGAATATAGCTTATAATTGTACTATATTTCGTTATTTATAAGCAGTTCCTAAAACAAATATTCTGCTATAAAGCTTGTGCGCAAAAAAAAATATCATATATATAGATAAAATTTTGTTAATACTGTATAATACGAATAAATGTATTTTCTAAGGAGTGTTGAATTATCAATAACAAACATCTTGTAAACATTAAGAATTTAACATCTTTAATAAGCGTTTTTGGAGTTGTAGTTGCATTAGTGCTACTGTACTTCTCTCAAGCAAACCCTCTGCTATTTCACACAACAGCGGCTTTTTTTATTGTAATTATTGGAGTGGTATCGGGAACCATTGGAATTATTTCAATTGATAATGAAAATAAAAATATTTATAATCGTATGGCTTCAACCTTATTGGCTTATAGTATTCTGATATTTATACATACGATGACTTATAAGGGAATGGATATATTTAGCAATAATTTTTCCGCTAATTTTTCTGTTCAATTACTGGTATCAGCGAATCTATTCTTGGTCATAAGCTTTGTTGTATCGTTTTTTGATAAAAATAATGTAATGAATTATAAATACTTTATTTTTAATCCAATCATTGCTGGTATTTGTATTCTTGTGATACTATCCCTAGATATTTTACCTGCATTTTATATTGAAGATCAAGGCTTTACAACCGTTAAAATTATTTTAGAAGTACTAATCATTCTTATTCTAGTCGGTTCTATTATCCATATCGCAGTTAACAAATGGGTAAAGAATATAGATTATGATATATATTTATTTTTTATTCTAATAATACTGTTAATATCTCAATTCTTCTTCTTAGGTAGAACGGAAGGCAGTACTTTAGTACATTATTTTGGGGTTACATTACGCTACGCTGCATTTTTGTTTATACTGGATAGAACCATTATCTTAAATGTAATGAAACCGTATAATAAAATGTTCTATAAAGTACAACAAGAAAAAGAAATACAAGAAGAACTTTTAAATGAATTGATTGATGAACAAATCAGATTAAATGAAATACAAAGAATTGGACATATTGGAACCTGGATATTAGACTTAGATACGGAACAAGTATGGGGTTCGGACGAATCTTTTAGAATTTATGGCTTACCTATTCCTGATGACCATTTAATCCCATTGGAATATATCCAAGAACATGTTGTTGCAGAGGATAGAATAAAATTGGATCAAGCATTGGCTGACTTAGTCTATGATCAGAAACCATATAATATAACATTTACAATAATCAATAAGTTAGGAGATCAACATTATTTAAATTCTGTAGCTACGGTTGAGTTTGACAATGATAATAAACCAATTAAAGTAAATGGTGTTGTTCACGACATCACAAATCTAAAATCGGAACAAGATAAATTATTATATGCAAGTACTCATGATTACTTAACTGGAGTCTATAACCGAAGATTTTATGGAAATCATTTAGCTACCATTGATGTATCTACTAATTTACCTATTTCTGTAATTATTTGTGATATCAATGGTTTAAAAATAATCAACGACAACTTTGGTCACGACAGCGGTAACGAAGTTCTCAAAAAAGTTGCTCACATTTTAGAAAACAACATCGATAGAGAACGAGGATTTGTTGCTAGAGTTGGTGGTGATGAATTTGTTATCATACTAAAGCATACATCGGAAAGCGAATGTGGAAGCGTTCAAGAACACTTAATTAACATCACGAATTCTACTCAAGTTGGAAAGATTAAATTATCTGTTGCATTTGGCTTTGCTACAAAAGATAAAGTGGCAGACGATTTGAGTAAAAAGACAAAGTTTGCGGAAGATGAGATGTATCGTTATAAGATTGCGGAATCGTCTAGTGTTCGCAATAAGATGATCAACGCATTGCTTAACAGTTTATATGAAAAAGATACGATCAGTGAAGAACATTCCACCAGAGTATCCGAATTATCTGCTGATTTAGCTATTGCATGTAAATTATCTAAACAAAAAATAAGTGATATTCGCCTCGCAGCGAATCTACATGATATTGGTAAAATTACCATTTCGAATGAAATTCTAAATAAGAAAACAAAACTAACAAAAGGGGAATACGACTTAATTAAAACACATCCAGAAAAAGGATATCGTATTTTACATTCGATGGGAAGCATGGATGGATTGGCAAATCATGTGTTGCAGCATCACGAACGGATTGATGGTGATGGCTATCCAAATGGTATTATTGGTGATGATATCTCATTAGAGGCAAAAATCATCTCTATCGCAGACTCCTTTGATGCTATGACATCTTTTCGAAATTATAAAGATAGTCTATCTTTACTAGAAGCTATCAAGGAACTTCGAAGATGCAAAGGTACGCAATTTGATTCGAAATTAACAGAACTATTCATAAAAGAAGTGTTAAAAGAAAAATAGCGTAAATTTACGCTATTTTTTTATTCATCGCTATCCAAAGATAATACCGACATGAAGGCTTCTTGAGGGATTTCAACAGATCCTACAGCTTTCATTCGCTTTTTACCTTTTTTCTGTTTTTCTAATAATTTTTTCTTTCGAGTAATATCTCCGCCATAACATTTTGCCAATACATCTTTTCTCATTGCTTTAATATTAGTCCTCGCAATGATTTTTGAACCAATTGCAGCTTGTACTGGAATCTCAAACAGTTGTCTTGGAATAATGGTTTTAAGTTTTTGACAGATTCGAAGACCTCGTTTATGTGCGAAATCTTGATGTACCAAGAATGCTAAAGCATCTACTGGTTCACCATTTAATAAGATATCAATCTTAACAAGTTTTGATTCACGATGTCCAATCACTGTATAATCAAACGATGCATATCCTTTTGTATTGGATTTTAAACGATTAAAGAAATCAAAAATGATTTCTGATAATGGTAACTCATACATGATTTCTACTCGAACGTCAGAAATGTACTGCATATCCTTGAAGATACCACGTTTATACTGACAGAGCTCCATAACATTCCCTACATAATCGTTTGGAGTGATTATGGTAGCTAGAACATATGGTTCTTCAATACGCTCTACCTGTTGATTTTTTGGCATTCTAGCGGGGTTATCAATTTCTAACACTTTCCCTGAAGCCATATACACCATGTAATTTACCGATGGTGCAGTTGTGATTAAGTTTTGATCAAATTCCCGTTCCAATCTTTCTTGGAAAATTTCCATATGGAGCATTCCCAGAAAACCTACTCGGAATCCAAATCCTAATGCGCTTGATGTTTCTGGTTCGTAGATCAATGAAGCATCACTTAACTTCATTTTTTCAATGGATTCTTTTAAATCCGAATAATCATCAGCATCTACTGGATAGACTCCCGAGTATACCATTGGAGTTAATTTACGATATCCAGGTAATGGTTGTAAACTTGGGTTAATTGCATTGGTTATCGTATCTCCAACATGTACATCTTCAATCGTCCTAATGGTAGCTGAAACCCAACCAACATCTCCAGTTGTTAATAAATTTCTTGATTCCTCTTTAGGTAAATATACTCCCAAATCAATGACTTCATAAAACACTTCTGTAGCCATCATTCTAATTTTATCACCTTTTTTTATTTCACCATTTACAACTCTAATCAAAGGGATTACCCCGCGATAATTATCATAAAACGAATCAAATATTAAGGCTTGTAATGGAGCATCAGAATCACCTTTTGGTGCTGGAATTCTTTCTACAACTGCTTCTAAGATATCTTCTACTCCAAATCCAGTTTTAGCAGAAGCTAAAATACAGTCTTTTGGATCAATACCAATGGTTTTTTCCAAATCACGTTTCACCATTTCAACATCAGCACTATCCAAATCTATTTTGTTAATTACAGGAATGATTTCTAATTCATTATCCATCGCCAAGTATACGTTAGCAAGTGTTTGTGCTTCAATACCTTGAGTAGCATCAACGACCAAAATAGCTCCTTCACAGGCAGCTAAAGATCTTGATACTTCATAGGTAAAATCAACATGCCCTGGAGTATCAATTAGATGAAAGATATATTCAACTTGATCTTTTGCAGTGTATTTTAATTCCACAGAATTTAGTTTGATAGTGATTCCACGTTCTCGTTCCAAATCCATTGAGTCTAACATCTGCGCCTTCATATCTCGTTTTGAAACAGAATGCGTCAATTCTAAAATACGATCTGCTAAAGTTGATTTACCATGATCTATATGGGCAATAATAGAGAAATTTCGTATTACACTTTGTTTTTTGCTCATAAAAACCTCTTTCCAATCTTTTAAAAAAAAGCATACTTATCATATGCTTTTTTAAAACTAAGTTATCTGTAAGCCATGTTCTGTAGCTTTAAAAAAAGCCGGTAATCATTTATCTTCGGTATAACCGTCAGTTACTCGATTCATTTCTCTTGTAACCATGCCCCTACCATAATTTGGGTTTCTAGCTTGAGGGGTTTACCCGTTTCACCCATACATATTCTGTATGATTCGTCACTGTGGCACTTTACAAATACTTTGGCAGTTAATCCATTTCTTCGCCGTCACCTTTTGGGTGCCTACACTTATCAGTTCGTGTAGCACAATCACTACAAGCATCTCAGCTTGTGCTAGCATGGACTTTCCTAACGCTTTCACGCTCGATTACCCGATAACTCAGTAAAGTAGTTCTATTATTTCTTTATGTCTGCAAGTACTGCTTTTCGTGAAAGGTCAACTCTGCCTTTATCGTCGACACCAATACACTTCACTTGAATTACATCTCCAAGTTTCACAATATCTTCTACTTTTTCAACGCGTTTTGTATCCAATTTAGATATGTGAACTAGTCCTTCTTGTCCAGGCCAAATTTCCACGAAACATCCAAATTTTTCAACTCTTTTAACAGTCCCGGTATATACAGTCCCAACTTCAACTTCTCTGATAATATTTTCAATTAACTTCATTGCTTTATCAATAAAGAAAGAGTCTTCATGCATAATAACAATTCTACCATCTTGTTCGATATCAATTTTAACATCGTTACATTGTTCGATAAGTGCTTGAATGGTTTTACCACCTGAACCAATAATTGCTCTAATCTTATCAGGGTTAACTCTCATAAGTTTTACTTTAGGAGCATATTTTGATAATTCTTTTCTTGGTTCGCTTAATACACTATTCATATTTTCAAGAATTTGTAATCGAGCAATTTTTGCTTGAGCAAGAGACTCTTTAAAGATGTCTTTTGTAATTCCTGAAATTTTAATATCCATTTGTAAGGAACAAATACCTTTTTCAGTACCCGCAACTTTAAAGTCCATATCACCAAAATGATCTTCTAGACCTTGAATATCGGTTAAGATTGTATAATCCTTATCTTTCATAACAAGTCCCATAGCGATACCAGCAATAGGCGCTTTCATAGGTACACCAGCAGCTAATAACGCAAGTGATCCAGCACAGATTGTTGCTTGTGAAGAACTACCATTTGATTCTAAAATTTCTGATACTATACGAATTGCATAAGGGAAGTCTTCTTCATTTGGTAACAATTGAAGTAATGCTCTTTCCCCTAAAGCTCCATGTCCAATTTCTCTTCTTCCTGGTCCAAAATAACGACCAGTAGAACCTACTGAGTATTGAGGGAAGTTATAATGTAGCATGAAACGTTTTCCTTCTTCAACACTAACACTATCAATAATTTGTGCTTCTCTAAGTGCTCCAAGAGTTACTGTAGCTAATGCTTGTGTTTGACCTCTTGTAAATAATGCACTACCATGTGTTCTAGCAAATATATCAACTTCAGAAGCTAAATCTCTTAGTTCGTCTGTTTTTCTTCCATCTGGTCTAATTTTTTCTTCTGTAATTAATCTACGAACTTCTTTGACTAAGATTTCTTCTAAAACTTCCTTTGCAAATCTTAATAAAGTCTTTGTTTCATCTTTATCATTCGTAAGAAGATATTTTTCTTCCAGTACCGCTAAAACATCATCTTCCACAGCTTTAATTGCAGCAGCTCTTTCCAATTTTTCATAAACTTGTATAGCTCCTACGATTCTACCTTTTTCCAATTCAAAAACGTCTTTATGAACGCTCTCTGGAGCAACTACTAATTCTACTTCCATTTTCGGTTTACCGCATTCTGCGATAATTTCCTCTTGGAAAATAACCAATTCAATAATTTTTTCATGAGCAAACGCTAATGCGTCTAAGATAATGTCTTCATCAATCTCTTTTGCACCCGCTTCTACCATGTTAATTGCATCTTTAGTTCCTGCAACGATTAATTCTAAATCAGAAACCAGCAATTCTTCTGGGGTTGGATTTAATATAAATTTACCATCAATTAACCCTACCATAACTCCAGCAATTGGGCCATTAAATGGTATTCCTCCCAAGCATAAAGATAGTGAAGCGCCTAGTAAGGCACTCATTTCAGGTGAACAATTTTGATCAGAACTCATAACTGTGTTGATGACTTGAACTTCCGTTCTAAATCCATCAGCGAATAACGGTCTTAATGGTCTGTCTATTGCTCTTGAAATTAATGTTTCATGTTCAGTTGGTCTTCCTTCTCTTCTTAGGAACCCGCCTGGGATTTTACCAGCTGCATACAACTTTTCTTGATAGATTACTAATAATGGGAAAAAATCCAATCTTGAAGGTTCTTTACCTATAACTGCTGCTGATAACACTGCTGTTTCGCCGTAGCGAACCAAACATGAACCAGTTGCTTGTTTTGCAAGTTGACCTACTTCAACTATGAATTCTTTTCCATAGAAATCTTTTTTAAATACTTTTTTCATTTATTTACCTCATTTCGTTAAATTCAATATTCTCATCTAATATTATAACATAATAATATTAAATATGTTATTAAATTAGTTCAAAGAATAAGCACCCAAATCATGGGTGCTTATGACTTATCTTCTTAGTCCTAATCTTTTTATCAAAGCAGCATATCTTTCAAATGAAACGGATTTTAAGTAGTTTAATAAACTTCTTCTTTTCCCAACTTTCATTATAAGACCCCTTCTTGAATGATGATCATGCTTATGCACTTTCAAGTGTTCATTCAAAACGTTGATTTCTTCTGTTAATAGAGCAACTTGAACTTCTGGAGAACCTGTGTCCCCTTCTTTCAATTGATACTCAACAACTAGCTCTCTGACTCTGTCTTTGTTTAAAGCCATTTTTGTATCCTCCTTTTTCTATACTTACCTAAGTCCGCAAAAAGAGTCGGAGTGTCTCTAATTCCAGGTTTAGGCGCGATTAGTATTATATCATAATTTATTTATATATGCAAGCATTAAGTTATCTGAAAACCAGGTGTCAAATACTGCTTTAGACCATGAATTATTTCAAACATAGAATAGGTGTCTTGCTTACAATATTCAAGTAGATTTTGGATGACATTGTCCTGTTCTGTTGGGTCAAGCTTTTCTAGATTCATATATGCTTTATATGCTTGTTCGCCGTCCTTAATTGCTAAGTCTTTATATGCTTCTTCATTAAACACTCGGATAACTTTTTTTAACGAATATGATCCCGATAATTTAGAGCTATAAAAATTGTAGCGATTTGCTTCAAATTCAGATAACCCATGTTCTTTATAGAATCGTTTGCTATTCTTCAATACATCCTTTAAATCAAACAACCGATCAATGATACGCTGTAACTCCGCTTTGTACTCAGGAAAAATAGATTGGAATTCCTTTAAGCGTTGCTGCTCATATGTTTTGTGATATACGATAACACTAGAATTATATTTATTTATCAAAGTAATCATATTTTTGACGAGTTCTCTTCGGTTATCATATCCAGGGTTTGCAATAAATTCAAAGTGATTTTTATCATCAAATTTCAGTTTTCCTTCTATATGCTCGATATGGATGGAATATTGAAATACAGATTGTGTATATGGTGTTTCACCAAAGTATCGTGGTATTAAGCAAGGTACCGCTTCAAAATCTAGATAAATAAGAGGATACTTTAATGTCTTTAATAACATCTCTATTTTCTCTTTGTGTACATGAACATAATCTGTTTCACTGCAATATCGTTGCATCAAATGTTTTTCATCTTTTAACCAAGATATTGGTATATCTAGCAAGTCAACGTCTCCATTATTTAGTAGTTCATAAGTGCTGTGATGAATGTCTCCTTCTTCCGTTGGTTCATCAAAGCCTAAGTGGCTAGAGAAATAATCTAATATTGAATTGTGTTTTGGAACATGTGAGAAACAGAAATTAGTAAATTTACATTCAAAAGAATCTCCCTTACGACATTCCTTCTTCACTAACTCGCATGGTGTAAAATCATTCAATTCTATATGATTAATCATACGATAGATATCAGCTTTGATGATTTCTTTGAAGTATTTATATACATTGGAGAAATCCATAATATGAAACATATTTTTCGTATAAGCTACCCCATCATATATGTAGTCAGAATTCAATAATACAACATATAATTTTGATGTGTTATTCGGATAAATAGTATTGTACAAAAATTGTTTAAAGGCGTAATTATAGACAATTCTACCAATATCTTCTGAGCGTTTGGTCAGTTTAGAAATTCTCTCATCGTAGTTGCTCTCTATTGAGCTACACTTGTTTTGATCGAGTTCATAGATTCCTTGTTTGTTCTTATGGAATAATTGGTATTTATGCCCCTCACAAGCATATCTTAATTTTAGAAATTCTTTTGATGTTGAGGGTATTAAACAATACAATTCGTTTGTAGTATCTTGTTTCATGTTGAAGTGATACGTTTCAAATAGTGTGATATCATTATGAAAATCATAGGATAACGTATAGTTTCTCGTAATGTCGTTAAAATCATCTTTATAATTTAGTAGAAATATATCTAAATAGTCCTGATAGTAATTTTTGGTATGGATATCATATCCAATTCCATAACTATCTGAGCTTGGATCATTCAGACTTGCATATCTTCTACATCTTATGTAATTTAATAGAACATTCGCGGTGACTCTCATTGGTTACTCCTATATTGAGTTTATTAATCCTAAAAATTCTCGGTACATGATTTGCATCCCATCTGGATGATCTGTGTCATGATTATCCAGTATGTCAATTGCATCAAACAGTTCGATCCAACGAACTTCCATTCCTGTTTTTCGCTCTTCTTTGGTTAATTTTATTTTCGTTTCATCTGGCTCATCATTTTTTAGTTTTGCGATAAAGTAATGATTTTCCCAAGAAGAATCCATGAAGTATTCTTTGAGGACTACTTTCTCTTCAACGATTTTAATCGAGTATCCTGTTTCTTCTAAGATTTCTCGTTTCAAACAACGTTCATATGTTTCCCATTTTTCTAACCCTCCACCTGGAAGAGTATAAATATTACTGTTTGTTTGGTAGATTAGTAATACTTTTTGGTCTTTGATGATGATTGCTCTAGATGCTTTTCTCCAAATTTTCTTGTTGATGTCTTCTTTGGTCATATCATCTGCATACAATTCCAAGGTTTTTACACCGAAAAATCGAAATAGAGGATTGTGAATCCTATCAATTACCAACCCTAAAACAAGGACATAGTAAATCGTTGTGAATCCCAAATAGAAATAATATTCCTGACTCTTGAAAAACAACCCAGCAATTACTGTTCCTAATAAAGCAATAAATTCACCAATATATTTTCCTTGACCGAATGTTATTTTAAATCGTTTTGCGATTGCCATGCAAAATTGGTCGAGTGCAGGAAGTGGTAATTCAGTATATACAATAATATTTAATGCAACTCCAACAAAAACAGTAGCAAATGACAAGTAAAGCAGATTCCATAAAAGACTCAACTCTGCAATATTTGGTATGAACAAGAGTTCAAAATCAATTATAGCTCCAATAATAAATGAAATTACAATTGGAAAAAACATAATCAATTTCGGTTTCTTCCATTCAATCAAATATGCAATTCCCACTAAAATAATTGCGGAAATCATAGTTAAGTATTTGTATTCAAGTGGAATTCCTTCATAAAAGTTACGATGCAGTGCATCCCACGCCGACATTCCTAAATTGGTTGATTGAATGAAGGCAACCGAAGACCCTAGCAAGATCATTGCTAGTATATAGAGTGCAGTTTTTTTCCAAGTTAATATCATAATTTTCCTTATCCAAAGCTCAATACAGTAAAAAGCTATCCAATTGTGGATAGCTAAGAACTAAGATATTAAAGCAATCTTTAGTACATCATCCAACTGCGTTGCATAATGAATTGTAAGTTTATCTCTTACTTCTTTTGGTATATCATCCACATCTTTTTCATTTTCTTGTGGGATAACGATTTCTTTTAATCCTGATCTCGCTGCAGCAATCGCCTTTTCTTTCAATCCACCAATTGGTAAAACACGACCGTTTAATGTGATTTCTCCAGTCATTCCAACATAACGATTTACTTTACGATTTGCTAAAACAGAAATTAATGCAGTTGCAATAGTAACACCTGCAGATGGTCCATCTTTAGGGATAGCACCTTCTGGGACATGAATATGGAATGCATTATTTTCGAGTGTTTCTTTACTAATTCCAAGGCGTTTTGCATTGGTCTTAACATACGAAACAGCTGCCATAGCACTTTCCTTCATAACGTCTCCAAGGTTTCCAGTTAAGATAAGGTTTTCTTTGCCTTCATAGTACGTTGCTTCAACTTCAAGTGTGTCTCCACCAGCTTGAGTGTAAGCAAGTCCAGTTACAACTCCGACCATATCTATTTTGGATACTTGATTGTTTTTAAACAATGGTTTTCCTAAGAAATCTTTTAGATTGTCTTTCGTAATTTTAACAAGGTCTTGTTTCTTAATAAGAATTTGTTTGATTGCTTTCCTAATAATTGAACCAAGAAGTCTCTCTAGTTGTCTTACTCCAGCTTCTCTTGTGTAATCATTGATAATAGCTTTTAGTGCACTATCTGTGATTTCAAATCTTTTTCCTTCTAATCCGTGATTGGTAACTTGTTTGTTTACTAAGAACTTTTTACCGATATAGAATTTCTCAATTTCAGTATAAGAACTGAGTTCAATCACTTCCATACGATCTCTAAGAGGCGCAGGAATGTTTTGAAGATAATTCGCTGTAGTTATAAACAATACGTTTGATAAATTATAGTCTTCTTCTACATAATGATCTGAGAAGAATTCGTTTTGTTCTGGATCTAACACTTCCAATAATGCGCTCGATGGATCATTTCTTTCATTCATAACAAGCTTATCGATTTCATCAATCAAGAATACTGGATTTGTCACTTTCGCTTTGATCATTCCATTAATGATGCGTCCTGGTAAAGCCCCAACATAGGTTCTTCTATGGCCTCTAATCTCTGCTTCGTCGTGAACACCACCAAGGGAAGTTTTGACAAAATTACGATTCAATGCATTCGCAATGGATTTCGCTAATGATGTTTTCCCAACTCCAGGAGGTCCTGACAAACACAGAATAGTTTGTGGATTCTTTCCAGTTAACATTTTAACAGAAAGATATTCGATAATGCGTTCTTTGACTTTATCCAAACCATAATGAGATGCTTCTAATTTATCAATTGCAACATTGATATCAGATTCATCCTCTGTTTGAATTGCCCATGGTATCGAAATTAATGTTTCTAAATATGTCCTTACCACAGATGATTCGCTAGATGAAGGTGCTAAATATTCATAGCGTTTTAATTCCTTCAATGCTTTTTCTTTCACTGCCGGAGGCATATCTGATTTTTCGATTTGTTCTCTAAGTTTCATTGTATCATCTTGTTTCGAGTCGCCAAGTTCTTCTTGAATTGCGCGCATTTTCTCTCTAAGATAATATTCTTTTTGATTTTGATCTGCAGATTTTCTTACAGTTTCATTGATCTTTGTTTCAATTGATTGTACATTTTTTTCTTTTTCAATGTCTTCTAATAAATACTGTAGACGTTTGTTTATTGAATTTGTTAATAAATATTTTACACGATCATCCTCAGGGATTTTAAGTTCTGATGAGACGATATCACATAGTTGATCGGATGTGATACCACCCTTCATATTACTTAACACTGTTTTTGAATCTCTAAACAAGTAGTTTGCATTCTCCAAAACTTCTTTTGAAACCATTTTTAACAACACTTGTTCTTCATCTAAATTCTCTGGTTTTAATACCATTGATGTGAAATCGATAAGATAAAATGGTTCTTTCGCCATTAAATCATTTAATTTAACTCTCACCAAAGGCTCGAATTTTATTTTAAAATTACCATTCGGTAATTTGATCTTAACAGAAATTCTTGCTAATAATCCCACTTCTATAAAGTCTTCAAATTCTGGTTCTAAGATATCTGGTTTTCTTTGAAAGACTAGTAATACATATCCATCACGATTGCTTTCTGCTTCAAATACAGCGTTCTTAGAGAACTCTCTACCAACTTCTACGCGTACATCAGTACCGGGTAAAAATATAATTCCTCTAACTGGAATTACTGGTAAGCAATCTGAAAATATTTTCTTTATGTTATACATAACATCACCTCATATTCTTCTTTAATATCTCGCTATTATTTTACCATAGTTATTAAAAAAAACCTAGCAATTTGACGAATGCATCACAAATAATTCATAGGTTTTTTTAGTTGATATTTTTTGTTGTTAGTTGTTTACTACAGCTTTTTCTAAAATGAAATCAACTGCTTTTCCATAAACGATTTCAGATGTAACTGCTGTTTCTGGAATTGCTTGTTTCACTTGCTCTAATGAAACGTTTTGAGCTTTGTATTGTTCTACGATTTCACTATATTTAACTTCTAGTTCTTCTTTAGTAACTTCAAATTTCTCTTGGACACCAATCGCTTCAATTACCAATTGTTCTGATAGTGTTTTAAGCGCTTGTCCTTTTAACTCTTCTTGGAATTGTTCTTCTGTCTTATTCATATATTGTAAATAAGTTGGCCAGTCTAAACCATATTGTTTTATTTGATTTTTTGATTGTTCTGCCATTCTGTTTGCTTCTTCAGCTATCATTTCTTCTGGAACTTCAAATTCAGCATTGCTGATTGCTTGTTCAATTACAGTGGATCTGATGTGTGTCTTATTTTGGTTTTCTTTAGCAGTTTCTAATTCAGCTTTAACATTTGCTTTGTAGTCTTCTACTGTTTTAATTGCTTCATCATTCAACTCTGTAATGAATTCTTCGTTTAATTCAGGAACCTTTTTTTCTTTGATTTCATGAAGTTTACAAGCAAATACTGCTTCTTTTCCAGCTAAAGATTTTTCTTGATAATCTTCAGGGAATGTTACAACGATATTTTTTTCTTCTTCTGATTTCATTCCAATCATTTGTTCTTCAAATCCAGGAATAAAACTTCCAGAGCCGATTATTAGTTCATAATTCTCAGATGTTCCGCCATCAAATTTAACTCCATCAACAGTACCAGAAAAATCGAATACAGCTGTATTTCCGCTTTCTAATGTCCCTTCTTCTTTGAGTTCCATTTCTGCGTTTTGATCTAATTTCTTACTAATTTCCGCTTCAATTTCAACTTCACTAGCTACTGCAGGTATTACAGAAACTTCTAAACCAGTATATTCCCCTAGTTTTATTTCTGGCTTCACTGCTACTGTTACTATATAAGAGAAATCTTCTCCACGTTTGATTTTAGCAGGATCTAAGTCAATTTTAGGTTGTGCAACAACTTCTAAATTATTTTCCACAACAGCGTTATAATATGTTTCTCCTATAACATGTTGGATAGCTTCTTCAAAAAGAGATTCTACTCCATATGTGCTTTCAAATACTTTTCTTGGTGCTTTTCCTTTGCGAAATCCTTTGATTTCCACTTCTTTGTTTGCTTCTTCAAATGCATGATCTAAACCATGTTCGAATTGTTCTTTTTTTATAGTGACTTCAAATTGTACTCTTGAGCCACTCAATTTATCAATTATCATTATAATTCCTCCGTTTTCTCACTTGTATGATTATATCAAAAAAGCATAATTAAATCAATCTTTTTAACTTAAAATATTTTGCCAAAAATATCGGAAAATCTTTTTGGTATTTTCTTAATTGATTCACCAATTACTCTAGGAAATAGAGTCATTGCTTCTGCGAATGCCATACGTTTGATTTCTTTTTTGTTTAAGCCTTTTAAATTCATAAACAAATAGTTTCTACAGATAATACCAACTCTAAGTGATAATAATGCGTTCCCAGAACCTTGTGCTAACGAACCTGTGATTGTTTTTAGAAATGGTATTTCCGCTAAAGCATTGATGCTTGATTGAGGAAATAACTCAGAGAATTTCATGTCTTCCAAGCTTTCTGCGATGATTGCTGAAGTCATTATATTAAACGATAATCTACCCAACGCTGCATAGGAAGGTCTAAACCCACATTTCATTACCAATTCTTTGATTAATTTTAAGTTTATTGTTAATACTGCAATCGCATCTAAACGTCCGTTTTGAGAGATTGCCGTACTAATAAATACAGATTCAGCGTGAGATACAATAATTTTATTTATTTCTTTTTTAATTGTGGAATCAAAGATCTCTGATAAGGCGTTTTTTAACAACACAGGATCATTAATCGCTGCGTTTAATGCTGACTTTTCTGTATCCGATACATAGGATTCTTGTAATAGGTTTTTGGTTACCTTTTTGTACATAGAATAATTCTTTCTTGCATTTTGCTCCTCATTGAAGAGACTATCCATAGAAAAGGTTGGAGAAAACAACACTAAGACAATCGGTCTTACGAATAGAATGATAAATAAGATTCCCGATACTCCATAGAATGCATATTCAACATATGGATGAATTGCGTTTAGCCTCTCACCTAATTGCAACACAGAGCTCACAATAATTAGTATGATAAAAAATAATGCGATGATTCCCAAACCAATCCAAAATGGTTTATTAAATTTTTTCATATAGATTCTCCTTTAATTTATGTTCAACAAATTTGATATCATTTAATATTTGAGCAGATAATAATGCTTCTGTCTCAAATGTTAATTCTGGCCTAAGGTATTCTACAAATTGAACCTTAATCACTTTCCCATACAACTCTTCTTGTACTTCAAATACGTAAGTTTCAACGGTTATTGGTAAATTAAAATAGGTCGGTTTATTCCCAATATTTGTCAATCCATAGTAGCGTTTATTGTTAAATAGAACATAAGTGAAGTACACTCCTGATTTTGGTAGCCAATATGGCATATAATCAATATTCGCAGTAGGATACCCAAGCCTTCTACCGATTCCCCTACCAGAAACAACTTGTCCTTTAATGGAGTAGTAGCGTCCAAGTAGTTGATTGGATAAATCTAGGTTCCCATTGTCTAGGGTTGCTTTGATTCTAGTTGACCCCACTTTTAAATCAAGATACTTCATTTGTGGGATCACGACCACATCAAAATTTTTATTTCTCTTCAAGAGGGTTCTATCGCCTTCGCCTTTGTATCCAAAACGAAAATCATAGCCAATTACAATGGTGTTAGTATCCTCTAGAAATCGAGTAATGAATTCTTTTGCTTCCATGTGTATCACATGCTGATTCACTTTAATAACATAGAGAAAATCTACATCATATTTCTTGCAGATTTCAGCTTTATCTTCAATTGTAGTCAAACAGCGATGCCGTTTATTCTCGAGGTAACCTTTTATGTTGGTTGAAAAGGTAAAAACGCCTAACATTAGGCCTTTTTCTTTTGCTATTTTTTGAGCGTGTGCAATTAAATCAACATGCGCTATGTGCATACCATCAAAATATCCTAAACAAAGTACAAGATTATTTTCGGTTATAAAATCATTGTACTCTACGTATTCAATCTTTAACACCACTTCACCGACATTCTCATAAGATTTTTTGCTTCATCATAATAATAGATTGCTAGCACTTCCTGGTCTTTCGAATAGATAATTGTATCTAATTTTGTTTCGAACAAATCCGGATCCAATAAGCGACCATTTGCAATTAAAGCCCTATAATTCCCTTCTACAGTTATAGAAGGAAGGTTCAAGAATTGAAATGGTTCTTTCACTTCATATTTACCAGCTTTTAAGTCTTCTATTGAAATAGCGTCTTTTAGTTTAAATTTTTCAATTTCTGTACGTTCCAAATCTTGCAATGTCCCAAAACATCCTAACATCTCTCCTAAATCTCTTGCTATCGCTCTTATATATGTCCCTTTTGAAACATGAACCGTTACTTGAAATGTAATATATTGGCCTCGTTCCGTAACGCTAAAATCAGCAAATGAATACACTTCAACTTCTCTTGGGTCAATATCAGGAATGATAAAATCTCTTCTTGCTAATTCATACAATTTTTTTCCTTTTATCTTCACCGCTGAATAGTTTGGTGGAACTTGTTTTTGTTTTCCAAGAAAGGTTTGTAGTGTTTCTTGAATTTGTTCATCTGTAATTCCTTCTACACTGCCTTCATCAATTACTTTTCCAGTAATGTCATCCGTATCTGTTTTCAATCCTAGCTTGATGGTAGCTAAATACTTCTTTGAGTGATTTTCATAATACTTTACGAGTTTGGTTGCTTTGTCCACACACAAAACAAGTACACCAGTTGCATTGGGATCTAAAGTTCCAATGTGGCCTACTCTTTTTGTTCCCAAAGCCTTTCTTGCAATATTTACTACATCATGAGATGTATAGTTTTTTGGTTTATTAATTATTAATATTCCATCCATTTTTAAAACTCCTCTATTTTGCTAAATCGATAATATCTTCTCTATACAATGAACCTTTTATAGTTTTCACAACAATTCCATTTTGCAATAAAATGGTAGTTGGAACTCCAACAACATTATATTTCTTCGATGTTTGAAGATCCGTTTCCACATCAATAATTTGATAATCAGTGTGGAATAATTGTTCTTCTAATAATCTGTTAATTCTCTTCTTAATCGCAAAACATTTTCCACAGTATCTTGCGGTGAAGAATAAGATTTTCTTTGTTTCCATATAAATCTCCTTCACTACTTAAAGTAGATAACTGTAACACCTTTGCCGCCTTCATTTTGCCCGCCGGGCCTTGAACTCTTGATCACAGTACTGCCGCTGATGTATTCCGAAACTGCTTTTTTTAGTGCGCCAGTTCCGTATCCATGGATAACATAACCAAATTCCAAGTTGTTGATCAAACAATTATCAACGAATTTATCGAGTTCATCCACCGCTTCTAAATAACGGAATCCTCGTAAATCCAGTTCCACTTTTGCTTGACTTGTTTTCGTAACAAATCCAGATGATTGTTGCTTCTCTTTGTTTGGTGTTTCAATATATTCTAAGTCCTCTTCATTTAATGTAATGGATAACGTACCCATAAGAACTTCAAATTTATGATTGCCAATCAATTTATTTACAATTCCATTGCGTTGATAAGGTATAACCAATACTTTATCCCCCTCCGCAATATCCGTGTTTTTTGTTTTTATGTATGTGTTATTGTTTTGATTGATGCTCTTTGCTTCATGCTTAAGTCTAGCTAGTTCATGATCTTTGAAGTTTTCATGATCTCTTAAAGCATTCAAATCTTCAATGATTTTATTCGCTTTTTCTTCTAATTTTTTTAGATCTTCACGTTTTTCTGTTTCAAGTTTATCCAATAATTTGTTTTGTCGAATTCTTTCCTCTACGATCAAATCTTCTAATTCCTCTTTTTTCGCATGTAATGTGTTTACTTCTTGATGATAGTGGTTGATATCGTTATCGAGTTGAATACTTTGCTTTTCAAGCTTCTTGATTAGATTCGATACATCCGTATCAAATGAGACAGAAACTTTCTTCGCTGACTCTATTATATCATTTTGTAAGCCTAATCTCTTAGCAATTTGTATTGCATTCGATGTTCCTGGTACACCAATCTTCAGTTTATAGGTTGGTCTTAAGGTTTCTATATCAAATTCTACGGATGCATTTATCGTATCTTCTAAATCAAATGCATAGGTTTTTAGTTCTGAATAATGCGTTGTAATCATCGAATACAGATTTCGTTTTCGTAAATGATTGATAATACTAATCGCTAACGAAGCTCCTTCTTTTGGATCAGTTCCAGAACCGAGTTCATCCAGTAAAATTAATGAGTTTGGAGTTGCGTTATCAATGATGTATATGATCTTTGAAATATGAGAAGAAAACGTCGATAATGATTGCTCAATCGATTGTTCATCGCCAATATCGGCGAAAATATTTTCAAACACAATCGTTTCAGAACCTTCATCTACCGGAATAAGCATTCCCGATTGAACCATTTGAGAAAGTAATCCTAGTGTTTTCAAACAAACTGTTTTCCCACCAGTGTTTGGTCCAGTAATTACAATATGGTGGTAATCTCTAAAATTAATATTATTTCCAACAACATCCTTCTTTGGTATTAAGGGATGTCTCGCATTTAAAAGATTAATTTTTGTTTTTGTTATGGTAGGTTTGTGACAATCGTACTCTACCGCGTATTTTGCTTTCGCAAATACCAAATCTAAATACGTAAAAATTGTGAGATTATTTGTTAGATGATGTGCATCTTCCTTTACATATTCACTGAGTTCTCTTAGAATCTTGTCGATTTCATTCGCTTCTTCTGAAAATAAACTCTGTAATTCATTGTTCATAGTAAAACAACTAATTGGCTCCATGAAGACAGTTTCACCACTACTTGAGGAATCATGCACAACTCCCTTGAAAGAGTTCTTATATTCCGCTTTTACAGGCAATACAAGACGATTGTTGCGTATGGTTATAATCGAATCCGTTAAACGGCTGTTTTCGCTTTGTAATAAGGAAGCCATTTTAGAATCAATTCTATTTTCCGTTACTTTTATCTTTTTGCGGATGTGTTCTAATTTTACGGAAGCACTATCGTAGATTTCTCCTTTAACATCGATCACATCTTCAATTCGATTTTTTAATCCAGGTAGTGTGATTAAACGATCATAATAATCTACTAGTGATAAGCAATCTATTTCCAGTTGCTTCACTTTTTTTATAAATGTAAGATTTCTAGATACTGCTTCTTGGTGACTGACAATTCTTAAAAATTCTTCAATATTTAGAACCGATCCAATTTTTGCTTTCTTAATTGCATCATGAATATTTAATACTCCCGTCATAGGAGTGGAATCGTATCGCAAGATGATTATTTTTGCTTCATCAACTTCTGTAAGTATTCGATTGATTTCCAAAGAATTCGCGATTGGTTCTATATCTAAGACTTGCTTCTTAGCTATATCACTAACGGCGAAATTTCGTAATTGATATAAGATTTTGTCGAATTCGAGTTTCTTAATTTCAGTAAGCATATCATTCACCTTCTATCTCTTCTATTTTAACACATATTATGGTAAAATTAAATTAGGAGTTGAGACAATGAATTATAATTTTCAATTAACCGAACATTTTTTAGAAAAATTTGTTTCGTATTACCATAATTTCATAGAAGATAACACAGATTCAAGAATATTATACTCCTTTAAAAGTCCTGATTTTAAAATCATCATTTACAACTCAAAAAAAGTAATGTTTCAAGGAGTTAGTGGATATGAAGAATATGTTAAATGGGCGGAGTTACTTGGTTTGGATATCATATCAAAGCCAGAAGAAACTTCTTATTCAAACAATCAATATTCTCATAAAAAAATAATTGGTTCCGACGAAGTTGGAACGGGTGATTTTTTTGGCCCTGTTGTTGTTTGCGCTGCTTATCTAACTCCAAAGGATGATGAGCTTCTTGAGTCCTACAACATTCGTGATAGCAAAGCTTTAACAGATAAACAAATTATTGAAACCGTTCCCAAATTAATTGACCATATTAGTCATCATATATTGGTAGTGCATCCAGAGAAATTTAATTCGTTAACTTCCGAAGGCTACAATATGAATAAGCTCAAAGCTTATCTACACAATCACGCAATTAAAAAACTGGTAGAACAACATCCAAATTATGACTTCGTTATTTTAGATGAGTTTTGTTCTCCTAAGAACTATTTTGAGTACTTGAAAACAGAAACCCCATTTACCAATATTCAATTTCATACAAAAGCGGAATCCGTACATAAAGCCGTTGCGGTAGCTTCAATGATCGCTAGGTATCGATTTTTACTTGAGATGGATAAGTTATCTGAGAAAATCCATATAACACTTCCTAAAGGAGCTGGAGCCGCAGTGGACGCAGTTGGTAAAGTAATCTTTATGAAGAATGGAAAAGACATATTTAATTCGATTGCAAAAACAAACTTTAAAAATTTAGATAAAATTACAAAATAACCTCAAAATCGAGGTTATTTTTTTCTATAATTCAGTGTAAAAGAAAACGGTTAATCTGGAATTCTAGTCCATCTTAACCGTTTATTCAAATATTTTTATTCCATCCTTCAATATTTCATTAACTAATTTTTGATTTGATTTTAATTGCTCAACTGTTAATATCTCTACTTTTTTCTTTAGATTCACTCTTAACTCTTCAACTAAGCCATAAAAATCTATTCCAGTTATTGATGTCGAAACAAGTAAATCAATATCACTTTTTTCATTTGCTTTGTCTTTAGCGTATGATCCAAATAAATAGCAGTATTCAACGTCGAACTTAATTAAAACACTATAGCATATTTTTTTAATTTCACTAATAGTTTGAATTCCATGTTCCTCATCTATATATCCATAATTATTAAGTTTTCTTATTATATATTCGTATTTAATAGTTCCAACTTTTCTATTTTCATTTTCGTAGTCTTTGTAAGTTCTTAAAGGTATATTTACAAACTCTGAAGCCTTTTTTTGTGTTAATTGCTTAGATTTTCTTAACTCTTTTAGATTCA
>Ga0075122_10000780_pt1 | contig 24048 bp, 30 predicted proteins | sample AntAceMetag02UKB_FD_69790 | JGI IMG/M metagenome (GOLD analysis project Ga0075122, IMG submission 69790) | Saline lake microbial communities from Ace Lake, Antarctica - Antarctic Ace Lake Metagenome 02UKB | ecosystem: Environmental > Aquatic > Non-marine Saline and Alkaline > Saline | place...
GTCATATATTCCGCCATTATAAATAGGAAGAGTAAACGATTCAGAATCTATTGTTGTTACTACCGTAAATACAAAACCTAATGTTGTTATTGCAACTTGTTCTCCATAAACTGTTCCAAATGAATTTGTTACATATGCTCTTACATAATATATTGTTTCTGCGGATAGTCCTGTTATGCTTGAAGTAAATGGCCCAGTTAATGAAATACCACCTTCTTCTGTTTTATAATCCAAAGTCGTTGGAAATTGTGATACACTCCAGCACATGCCGTGTTGAGTTATGCTTGCTCCACCCAAATCAATTATATTTCCATTGCCAGTGGCAGTTGTACCAGCAATATCACTAACAGCCTGAGTTGTAACTTCTGGAATAGAAGTTAATTTAACCTTGGATTCAGGTTTAGCAAATTGAGCTCGCCATTGTTTTTCAAATCGTAAAGTCATTTTCTTTTATCGTTCCGTCCCAGCGGTGTATTTTTACCCCTATTATTAATTGATCTTTTCCTGGATCGCCTTGTCTTTCTGTTTCGACCACAATCTTTGCAGCGACTCCGTCGTCTATCATCCATTGTAAAGCCTCCTCTGCATATTGTTTTGCTTTAACTAAGATATCTGATGTTGTTTTAGACCTATCTAAAAGCCATAATCTTGAACCAATTTGATCTCTTTCTGAAACTAAATCACCCCACCAACCTCTTTTATTTGGATTATTTTCATCTGGTAAAATATCATCATCTGCTGCTCGTCTATCAGAAAATAAACTTATTATTACTGCAGTTTCAAGACCTTCATCTGATTCAAAATCTTGAATACTTTCATCAAAGGTAAAATCCCCTTCTAATAAAGAATCACTCCAATTTATTTTAATATCTTTCGACATTATATACCTTTAACCTTTGCTGTTGCCTGATTTGCTTCTGAAGCAGGCACTGTAGGTTTTTCTGTTTCAACTTGACTATTTCCATCACTATCATTGCCTTGTGCATGAGTATGATCGTTAAACAATGTAATGAATCTTGAATCTATCAATGTCCGTAAAGCAGCAAAACTATCCCCACCTAAAGAAACCTCTGGAGAATCAATAATATGCTCTGTCGCGTTGGTGTGTGTCTCTGACGGTACTATTATTTCTTTACTTGTATCTATTGTTTCTTCTACTTTATCCCCTTTTATATCAAAAATTCTGTTTCTTTTAAGATGAATACGAAAATCATCTGTTCCACTATCTTCATCTGTATATAATGCCACTTCACCTTCAACTAAATCTGTTGGCCTATATCTTTCATCATGAACAACTAAAGCAACTCCATAGTCTCTATTCCCGTTTAGAAATCCTATAAATACTTCGGCTTCGTCATGAGGATATGTTTCAAAACCATATTCTTGAAATCTTTCAATATCACTTATTATTTCATCGCTTAAAGCGAGCACTTGTAATTTTTGTGTACTTTGAGAAAAATTAGAATCAGAATTTTCAACAGCCTTTAATACAGCACGACCTAATAATAAAAATATTTTATTAGTTATTGGCCTAATCAATCTTTTAAAATCATTAAAATTCATAATTTATTCTATTTCACCAGCAAGTCGAGCTGCCTGGGCGGCAGCTAAAGCTACAAAATCAACCCCGCTTGAAATTTCTTTTGTAGGATTATATGGTGGCAATTCAAAAGTTTTTGGATGAACTAATGTTAATCTTGTTATACTGCCTGTATCTTCATCAAGAGAAAATCTAACATTAGAAATTAATAATTTTTCATCAATTTCTAAAAAATCATCTATTACAATCACCTTTGTATTTAATGGCCAAATATCACCATTTGATTGTTGCCATCCTTGAACTTCATAAAAAACAGTCCTTGATTTTCCTGCGCGATTGACACATTCCCATTTTGCTCTGTCTTCAAGATTCTTTTGTTCTACCCCCGATTCTGCCAAAAGAATAAATGGCCTATTTCTAAATATTAATTCATCTATATATTTGCCTTTTGGTTGATCAACGCTTTCAGCGGATTTCCAAAAAGCCTTTTGTTTCTTGCCAATGCCTTTAACTATATATTTCTGAAAGCGATCTCTATTTGATTGTTCAATATCTCCTGTTTTTATATTTATCCCTAATTCAAGAATATCGTTTGTTATATCTGATCCAGTCCCCGTTAATGTTAATTTTCCATCACCATAACTAACAGCTAAAACCCCTGCCATTATGCAAAGTCTTTGAATTGAATCAAAAGTAGTTTCACCTTCATTTACTGTAAATGTATTATTTGGTGTTTTGGCATTTACTTGATCTTGTACCGAATCATCGACTTCAACATCTATATTAAATGAATTACATAATGCTTTAATCACAGATAGAATAGTTTGACCAGTCCATGTTTTTGCATCTTCAACAAATGAGCAATCAACTAAATCGCCAGTCCTATCTCTTCCACCAAATTGTATACTATGATTTTTATCATCATAAGACATATTAATATCTTCTATATATCCATTTATTAAAATCTGATCATCAATTGCAATTTGGCACTCATCACCCATTCCAAATCCCCATTTTTCAAAATCACCAGGATAAATATTTGTTCCTTTTAATGCAAATGTTCCTGACATTTGATATAAAGATTTTTCAACAATTATCCCTGTCCAGCCACCATATTGTTTATCTTTAATTCTGAGAATAATATTAGGCATTCAAGATTTCCAGTTCCTTTCCATTCGGCAAAAAACCTGGATGGGTAATTATTGATTTATTTCTATAAATAATTTCTGCCTCTCTATCTAAATCTTTATATTTATCATAAGCAACCGTTAATGACGAAATAACATCTGCATTTAATTCATATTCAATTATATCTGTTAATGATGTTCCAAGGGATAACATTGATTTCGTAAATATTTTTTTTAAAGATTCCAGCGACTCGTAACTTTTAGGGCTAGAGATATTTATATTATAATCAATATAATCTGTATTATTGGCTTCATTTCCTAATTTTAATAATTGTTCATTAAGTGCTTCAATAATTTCATCCATTATTTCAATAACCGTATCATGACTTGTAAAATTAATACGAATTGCGGATTTCATTGCAGTTGATATACCTACAAATCTTACCATATTAACAAGTGCAACTTGATTTGCAGATTCTCTGGCTCGTGATGCTGTAGTAATATTTATATCTGTTAATGTTCCACCATGAGAACTTGCATCTAAACTATCTGGAGATTCGCCAAAATTAGTTAATTTCAATACAGCTCTAGTTACAGAAAGACCATAATCTTCCCCTATTACAGCAGGATTTGATATTGTACTTGCTACAAATCCACCAAATTTTGCAGGATTTCCAACTTGTGCTCCACCCCAAGGGCCATTGGATAATCCACGAATAGCTCCAGAACATTCACCCAACAATTGAGACTGTAATATATCACCATAGCTTCCAATTAAACTTAATAAACCATTGCCCATATTAAGAATACCACTTGCCATAGAACAAGCATTTGTAATTGTAGACAAAAGATTTGCATCTTCATAACCATTTGCCAATGTAGTTAATGCATCTGATATCTGTGCAGGAAAGGCACCTTGTATTGCAATAGTAACCGAAGCTAACATTTTATTTAAAGAACCAAGAGCAGAGGAAACTGAATCAACAATAAAATTAGGCTCATCTTCTGCATCAAAATTCTCACCAAAACTATCTATTTCATTGTCTTCTGCATCTGAAACAGCCTCATCGGTAGCGGTTACATAATTGTCAATAGCTTTTGGAAAAGGTGCTGATTCTTCTTCTGCTCGAATAAAAGTCATTGAAAATCGAGCAATTCCACCTTCCTGAAAAGATTCTGTAAGTTCTGCTTTACCAACTAAACTTACAGTAATAATTCCTAAAAAGGGATGCCATAATTGGCCAGGACCTTCTTTTTTAAGAGCTTCTATAAGGGCATTTCGTTCCTCAAAATAATTCTGATCATTTTCTAAATTTTGAACAACATATCCCTGAATAGTAAATTGATCAGTATCGGATCCTATATCTTCAATATAAGGTGTGTTCCTTTTAGGGTATTGATGAATAATATTTCTTCTTCCGAAAGATGTACCAGTGTCACGAACAAAAAAATAGGCATCTCTAAAAGAAGCTTTTCCTTTGAGTCCTCCTTCATCATAATGCATTGTAAGTGCATCATGCCAACTTAATATTGTATTTTCTGCCATTATTGTGTCTTTCCTACAAATCCATCTGTGATAAGATTAAATATAGATTTACCTTTTGATTTTATTTTTTCTACAATTGCAGAAGTTCCAGGATCCGCCTTTACTTCAATGGTAACTTCTGTTTTAGATAATTCAGAAGTATTTTTTGGAATATTACCACCAACTTTAAAAATATTTTTATTTTTGGATTCCAATGGACTTATCCCATCACCAGCATATTGTTGAAATCTACCTGGCCTAGATTTAAGTCGTTTAAGGGATTTAAATTTATCTGCTATAAAGCCTATATCTTTTATTTCTTCTAATCTTTTAGATCTTTCATTTAATCTTTTATCTCTTTCATTTTCCCGTTCTTTTTTTATTTCTTCTTTTGTTTTAAGTGGATCTGCCCCATCACCAGCATATTGTTGAAATCTACCTGGTCGAGATTTTTTTTGTTTTATTTCTTTATTTGTTTCATTTAATCTTTTATCTCTTTCGTTCTGATCCATTACATACTTTATAGGATTTTGAACAAATGCATTAAAGTCTTTAATTCTATTAATAACTTCTTCTAATTTAACATATTTTTCTGTTAAATCTACAATCCATTCTGACCAATCTTTCCAGATTAATTCAAGATCATCCCAGTATCTAATAATTTGAAATATCGCAGCACCTATTCCAACAAAAGCCAAAGTAACTGCACCTATAGTTAATAATGCACCTGCTACCGCAGCACCACCAAATGCAGCTAAAACTATTCCAATAGCTGTTGCTAAAGGACCTAATACGAATACAAATATTCCTACCCCAATAATTGCTTTTTTAATATCAGTATCTAATGCTCTAAACCAATCCATTAACGGTTTTAAGGCTTCGACAGCTTCTAAAAGACCAACTTTTAAAATATCCCCAAATGAGACAGCGGTTTGTTCGGCTCTATTTTTAGCTATTTTTAATTGTGCTGCAGTATCTTCTAATCGTTTGCCTAATTCTTCCAATAAAGCTGTATTTCTTTTCCATTCATCGGATCCTTTTTTTATTGTTTCTCGAAATCGATCACCGGAGCCGGATGCTCTACCTAATGCATCAGCTACTCTTGTAGCATCAAATTTTAATGCATCTAAAACCACTTCTATATCTGGCAACCCTCGTTTTTTAAGAGTTCCTAATCCCTCAATAAATTTAACTACTGCACCTAATGAATCTTCTTCCCATGATTTTTTAAAATCTTTAGCACTTTGATCAGAAACTACAGCAAAACCTTGTACCAAATCACTGTTTAATGCAATTTCTTTTTTCATTTTTCTCATAACTCTTGAAATAGCTGTACCACCCATTTGAGGCTCAAGCCCTAATTCAGCTAAAGCAGTGGCAAGACCAAAAATTTCAGATTCGGATGCACCAATTTGTTTACCTGCAGCCGCCAATCTCATTGACATATTAAGAATAGAATCCTCGGTAGTTGCTGAATTATTTCCAAGAAACACCAAGGTAGATGCCAATTTATCAAAATTACCTTGAGACATTTGAGTTATATTTGCGAATTTAGCTAATTGTATTGCTGCTTGCTGCATATCTAATACAGGAGCGGCAATACCAAGGGCAGCCATAGTTTTAACAAATCCTGGAATAAAAGGAAGTTTAATATCTAATTGGCCAGCAGCCTCAGCAATGCCAAATAGCTCATCGGTAGCAACAGGCAATTCTAATGCTAAATCCATTAATTCTTTTTTAAGCGTTTTGAATTGTCCTTCAGTTGCATCAACAGTTTTTCGAACGCCAGTAAATGCGCTTTCAAATTTTATGGCAGATCTAGTTGCCAATCCAGCCAATATACCCAATGGCAATGATACCTTTAAAGATAAATTCTGACCAATACTTTTCATCTTAGTACCAACTCTATTTAAAGTTTTACTAAGTTTTTCAAACTTTGTAGTTGTTTTGGCAGTATCTTTTCCAAGTTTTTCAAATTCTCTTCCAATCTCTTTAAGTGGTTTAGAAGCCTTATCAATAAGGCGCATTATTACCGAGAGATCAAATTTTTTATCAGCCATTTTATTTCATCCAAGATGATACTTGTTCTGAACCTTTATTCCAAAAAATTATATCGTCCATATCCATTTCCCAAATTGATTCGGGTTGAAAACTAAATGTAGAAGCAATATCCCAAATTACTTCTTCCCAGTTTCCAGGGATTGTTCTAAAAAACCCTGCAGAGATTCTGCTACCTCTATAAGGTCAGACATATCTATTTCATCAACAGCTTCAATAGGGATATCTGCCAACCCTGCAAGAATTGGCAGAATATCTTGCGGGGCTAATTGTCCTTCATTATCCATAAAATTATCTGGCAAGGATCTAAGATGCTTTGCCTTTAATCTTCCAAGTGTTAATTCACTTATATTAACAAATCCGCCACCCTCTTTAGGAATAGGAATAGGATATTTTAATTGAACTATATTGCTTTCTTTTTCATCCGTCATTTAATTTTCCTTTATGTTATACTTATGTTGCGCTTTTAGTTTCTGTCCAAAAGTTTCCTTCAAATACCAATGGGGTTTCGCCTTCACCTGCTGTTACTGTAAAATTCCTTAAGCAAGTTGCCCCTTCCATTGTATAAACTTTACCACCATTGGTTGATCTAAAAATTATAGTGCCATTTTCTCTAATGGTCGCATAATCAGTCAACATAATGTCATCACGATCTGTAATAGTAACTTCACATCTTGCCATAATTGGTTTTTCAATATAACCATGATGCCCACCATCACCTTGAATAGATTCTAATTCAAAATTTGGTTGTCCAGAAATACCAATACCAGATGCGGTTGCGCCTGCCTTGTTTAAAAGAAGTTCATTATTTACTAATACTTCTACTCGACCTGTTATCCGTGCCATGTTGATTTCTCCTTTTTAGTCCTAATTTAAATAAAAAGACCAAATGTTATCGTTAAATAACAGATGGCCTTCTGAAAATATTGCCCCGTTCTGTTTTTATAATTATAAATTATAAAACTATAATTTGTTTACAAAATGAACTGTATGTTACCTGCAATAATCCGAAACTGATTAATCAAATCAGCAGGAAGCAAACAATTCACTCGGTTTCTATCTGTTGCATCACGTTCCACAATGAGATTAGCTATAAATTCATCTAAATTTTCAATCAATCCTTTATCCCTAAGTAACGTAAATAATGCAATTGTCTCGGCAAATACATCTTTAGGTCTTGCGACCTTACTACCGGGTTGTGCCGGAAACGAATCATCTGCCAGCTTGAATCGAGGTGCAATAAATCTGTTAAGCATCCTTGTTTTATACTGATACCTAATTTCTCCAAGTGTTGCTAATGTCTGAATATCAAGGTAACTTGTATCAGGAAATCCAAGATCATTAGTTTGATAAGTTGTAATAGACCTTTCAATCAATACCTTTCCAGCAGAAACAATCCATGTTGCAATGCCATCATATAATGCTGCTTCTCTTTCTGCTCTAGTATATCTTTTTTCAACTGGAGGAGGTAAAATACCCTTCAACTGTAAAGTATGTAATGGTCTTGCAGGATCATTATTCAAATTCCATGCCGCAACTGCTCCCCATGCTGCTGCCCATTCTTCCGGACAAGTTGGAGAATCGTCAAATGCAATAATTGTATTATGCGGTGAATTTCTTGCATTGCCTAATGTAGCGATACTGGCAACTGTCGACATCCTTGCTGCAGTAAATCCATGTCCCTGAAGATCTTCTAATGGCAAGAATCTATCATCTAATTCGTCTTCAATTGCAGTTAAATTGGCAGTAGTAATCCACGGTTGAATGATATAATGAAATTGTTCATTATCAATTACTGCCCAAACATCATCTAGGTCAGGATCAGTTGCCCCACCAGTCATCGGACTAAAGAAAATTCTTGATGCCAATCCACCAGAACCTACTGTCAATGGACCTACAGAACCAGAAACAAAATGATCTGGAGTTGTTTCACCTGCATAATAATTTTCACGCACATCGATATAATTTCCTAATGTGCCTGAACATACAGCGGTTATATCTACTTTTCCGACACTAGTTCCATTAATTGCAGCAGTAACAGGTAAATTTGAATTTGAATTAACAGCAGCAACTAATCTAGCGACAATTGATCCAAATCCCATATCAGAAGTAATAGGAACATCAACATTTTCTCCATTGATCATTAAATACCAAGTGCCATTGCAAGATACAGCTGTGCTATAAAGCATACCTTCAACATCTATTGAGCATCCTGCAGCTGTTCCGGCATCTCCAGAGCCAATAGCCATTGCAAACAATTCAGTGTTTGGGTTGTTCAACTTAAATGTATTACACATACGTGCCAGAACGGATCCTCGGCCAAAAAATCCATCAGCCAGGTTATCCCTTGATATAGCATATAGCACGTCTAAATCGCCTGTTGGTGTTGGTGTAGTAAGTCCTGTTGCTAATTGACCAACAATCAAAACCTTGTGAGGATTCTGAACAAGACCTTTTAATGCCCTGGAATTATCAATCTCTACGTAGGTTCCTGGGGTTCGAGTAGCCGTGGGAATATTGTTAAAAGTTATGGCCATGATTAATTCTCCTCATTTGTTTTTCGAAATTTTGTTTGTATTTTCTTTTGTACATTCGTTTTGTTTTGTACGCTTGATTTCTTTTGTGCACTCTGTTTCTTTACTATTTTCACAGAACCTTCTTTAATTCGACGTCTCCAATATCGACCCTCTTTTCCAATCAATGATTTTACTTCTCCTTTTGGAAGCATAATTTCCATTGTCATTGGATCTCTTACAAGAAGATTAAATTGTGGCACTAAAAACACAGTGTATTCCTTCATATCTATTTCTCCTTACGGTTTATACACATCAAATACAATTCCAAATCCATTGCCAAATGGACCATCGACATCTTTATTAGAGGTAAAATCTATTACCTGAGACATATCAGGATCTATAACCGATACTGGTAATCCAGGAGGCCCTTCTTTAGCATCATTTAATTTAACACTCGGTGATAAAATATACTGAGCATATATATCATCAAACATATCTAAATCATCAACTCCATCATCAACTCCGTCATCATCATCTAATCTTGTTCCGTAGACAAACTCAAATTGGTACCAGAGGTAGGCCCTATTTAAACCAGCAGTACGACCACCACCATATGAAATAATACTTTCTGCGTCTTCAACTTGCCAACCTAAAATGGCTGAAAAAACTTCAGCTCTTACATCATGCAAACTATCATATGCAGTTAATCCAATCTTATCTTTATCAGAAGATCCATTATCAATGGCAACAAGTACTGCAAATCTTTCTGTAATTTTTTGATTTATTCCATTATCCATATTATTATTACTTACAGTTTCAGACAAAGGGATAATAAAAGCGGATTCTGCCATTAATGTAAACTCTAATGCCGATGCCAATTCTGCACTTCCAAATACACGATTGTTAAATCGAGTTTCTGCAGCACGGATTTTAATAGCTATCGGACCTAATTTCATTTCGTTCCCTCAAAAGGTTTTCCAATTATTTCAAAGATTCCTTTACCAACATTATTAACTATTTCATCTTCGTGTTTTTTAACAGCCGGATCTAACCAAGGTCTTGCATCCATTTTGTCTGTACCGAACTCAAGAAAAGTTGGATAAGCAGGAATTTCTATAATAGATCCAACCTCAACTTCTAAATCTCTGGCATCAAATATAATTGACCTTATTAAATCCCCACTATCAATTGCAGGTGGATTACCTTTAGATGAAGACTTATGAGTTTTCTTACCTCTTTTATAATGTATCCCATTCTTAGGTGTATTTCGCATTGATAAAATGATAGTATTCCGAATTTTATTTGCACCAATAACTAACCATTGAGTGACTTCATGATCAATAGTTTTGGTTTGTTCGATAAGCTCATTGCCTATCTTATGCAATTTCTTATTTAACTTAGCTAATTCTTTTGAATCCATCATACTGCCCACCCGACCCCACGTTCTTCAATTTCTTCTGCTCGAATGTTTAGATATTCATTTTGTTCTTTATTATTTGTAATAGCATGAATTTTAAATAACCTACCTTTTACTGTTGATCCTTCTTGTAAGAATAAGAAGTAATCTGATTTTAAGTTTGCAAGATTTGCCATAAATTTGAAAGCTATATTAAAACCAGATGCAAATTCTTTCCCTAATGTCGCTACAGCAATTTTTCTACATTTAAATTCATGTGTAATTGCTTCATTAACCTGTTCGCCTCTAATATATTTAGCACCTGAATTTTGGAAACTTACTGGCTTTATTCCCATCCAAATTTTTAAGACTGAAGCAAGATTTTCAAATTCACTACCTGCAAATGCTTCTCCAGCAGGATTACCAAATTCTAAATCACCTCCACCAGCTGCATTAGGTGACAACTTTGGAATTAAAATCTGTACTCTCTTTGATAAAGATGCTGCAAGCCATGTCAATTTATCACCTAATTACTACTGATGTTTTTTTAAATAAACTTAATGCTGCTTGTACTTCCGGAGGCGGATTCTTCGGGTCAATTGCTCTTGTTGAATATATTATAGTTGCCCAAACCATAATTCCATTTTTTAATTGCTGAGGAACATCTGCAGCTAATGTTCCGTAACCATGAACTGACCGTATTGTAAATCTGGCAAAATCACGAGCTGTATTACTTGGTAAACTTGAATTTCTTTTAATTATTATTTGTCCAGGCTCGGCATTTGTATTAAGATAATAATTATCAGAATCATATTCCGTTTCATCTGCATCTTCATCGGTTGCTACAATTTCTGTTACTGAAATTAAAGGTGGTCTTGGTAATTCAACTATCTGCGCTGGCCAGAAATCTAAAATTGTAGTGATCGTTTGGCTTATAAATGCCCTTCCTAAGTATTCTTCTGCTGCCATACGGGCCGTTTGAATAAAGCCTTCAATTAAAGTATCTTCTTCAGTTGTATCTATTCTTCCAAATGTCTTAACTTCATCAAGAGTAACAGGTTCAACAGAAGGTTGAGTCGTTACTTTCCAAGAACGATTACCATCTTTAGGCAATTCTCGTGCAAACAAAGTACCTGTCTTTCTTGGTAATCCTGCACCGTCTTGATAGTTGTATACCATATTAGCCTTTAAAGATTACTCTTCAATTTCTTCTGTGATTTTCTTAACTTCTGCATCAGTTAATCCAGCCTGAGCAACAGAAACTCCAATACCTAATTTATTAGCAACATCTTTAACTTTTTTCCAACCAACACCTAAATCTCTTGCTAATGAAAAAACCCTTGTGTTTTTAGGTTCTTCTTTTTCTTCTGGAGCCACTTCTTCAGCTAATTCACCAGATTCAATATCTTCTTCCTCTTCTGTTAATACAGCTGGTTCTGGAACATCTTTAATTTCTGGAGCCACTTCTATAACTGTATTTTCAGATGGAGTTGGATCAACAATTGGCTTTCTTGTTCGGATATATTTAGCAACTTTCATATCATCAACAAATGATTTTGCTAAAGCGTCAGTCAAATCATATTCTTGATTGGCTAAATATAAATTTACAGTAAAGCCATCTTCACTTCCTGGAGTCGGTCTTATCATTTTTACTTTAGGCATTGTATTCCCCTTATTTACACTGCTTCGTTAATATCACCTCTTGAGCCAATAATCGCCCAAACATTATCATGCACAGCCATGAGATGTACTAAACAACCACTATTGCCAGAGGCATTCATAAGAAAATTACTAATAGCTTTACCTTCTGAATTCAATATGATGCATCCAGATGTAGAAACTTCAACCTGAGTATCTTTATTAGTAAATGTACCCGTCGAATCCCCTGCAAGGCCAAGCCAACATTCTCTTCCAGCAGAACATGAAGTCATCCAAAAAGATGTACTAACCATAGTAGCAGATGCAGCAATCATATGCACATCATGATTTTTTGGCATATTAAGTTGAAGAAGTTTTGTTGCATTAAGAATTGGAAGTTCACTAGTTGCAACTCGTTCACTGACGATCAAACGAGTTAATTCTTCTGGACTAAATCCTGTACCAGCGATTCCAATAGAAGCACCAGTCACTATGCTTAATGTCGCCCCTTCTTGTAAAGTAAGGGTGCCGCTATCGGCAACACGCATAGACCCACCAGATTCAATAGCAAGTGTTCCACCGGAGCCTATGACGTGGCGATCCCCACCATTTTCATGATAGGTAATCGTATTGTAAGTTTCGTCCTGAGCCATATCATTTCTCCTTATGTTGTCGTGATATCCAGACTCGAACCAGCGACAGCCCAAACATCATCATAAACTGCTTTTAAAATAACCCATGTATCATGATCGGTAGAAGTTTCCAAATGTATCTCAGTTATAGCTCCACCCACTGAATTTAACATAATACATCCAGAGGCTTGAAGGCAAACTGATGTATTATCGGCGGTAAATGTTCCGGTTTTGTCACCAATACATCGAATAAGAACTTCTCGACCCGCAGAACAAGTGCCAACATGCAAAGATCCAGATGACATAGAAACTGCAGCAATAATATTGGCAATTCTGACATTCGCAGGTACATTTGAATCAGCCAATAGAGATTCAGTTGCCGTTGCTGTACCAGTAACAAGATCTACAGCGGTGCCCCATTCACTTGCAAGCAAATGACGCATATCAGTTAAATTAATATCTTCGCCAACCAATCCCAAAACGGCATCTTCTTCAATACTTAATGCACCACCAGCGATAATATTAATCGTTGTAGAATCTGCCATGAGCATTGATCCACCAGATTCTACGGCTAAAGTTCCCCCGGATCCGGCAACATAACGATCGCCTTCCCGCTCATGATATGTTTTTGTTATATATGTTGCATCCTGAGCCATATCGTCTCCTTTTTCAATAGCCAGGGAGTTAGATTACTCCCTGGCATATAAATTAATCAAAACTTCTTATAGATTTTCTGCAAGAGCGACAGGCCATTGTCCAGGTCTACCGAGCATACAGAAAGGCATAATTTCAGTACTCCCTACACCAGCAGTTGCTGCTGTAGACTGACTAAATACCAATCGAACCCAACGCTGTTTACCCACATAAGCAACAGTAGGCATATGACTCTCAGTTGTACAACTTGCCTGACTAGTTACAGAAATTCCAATAAAAGTAAAACAACCGGATACAGCGCGAGCTGTAGTTGCTACATCAGGAGCCATCGAATACAGATAAGGTTCTCTGGTCAACGGATCCAACGCCAACCAAGAATCCATAGTCAGTGTAGAAATCAACCGATAAAAATCCTGGCCATAAACATCCGTAGCCGCACAATCACTCCAAGAACCAAGAGTGTTAATTCCGGTAGTAGAATTAGAAGCATGCTGCATACGAACATGAATCTGATCAGCAATAGAACCTACACTCATCATAGAACCATGCATCCAACCAAACGTTACAGTATCATAACCCTGTGTATCAATTTGTTCAGTGGTCACGGCTTGAACATCGGTATCATGCGCCCCTGCTTGATTATCAAACATAACCGCATTGAAAAATTTAAAGTTATTTACGTCTTCTCGAATAGTCATAATAATCTCCTTATAAAATAAAATATTTAAGCAGCGATATTGCCAAGTTTAATCGCCTGATAGTTGACCACATCTCCACCAACTCTGCGCCTGGTGTAGAATTCTACCATAGGTTTAACCGTAAATGGGTCTCTCTGAATCGTGATACCAAGACGGTCAACGATCATATAAGCTTCTTTCCAATCTGCAAGAGCAACAGCCTGTACACCGGATGCAACTGCTGGCATTGTAGTACTCATGCGTACTGGCAAACCAAGGATCGAAGAAGTTGAATCATCCTGAAAACCTGGTTTCCAAATATATCGACCTTCACCATCTTTAAGATACATTGCATCACGAACCGTTGTACGATTCATCAACCATGTGCAGCGAGCCAGATACTGTTCAATAAGGCTATATTTAACTGCAATAAAACCATCTGCGGTCAAAGCAGCAGCAGCTTGCATATTTGTTCTTTCAATAGTACCATAACCAGAACCATCAGCATAGGTCAGAAAACCCCTTGGGAGGCCAACACCAGCACCAGTCACAAAGGCAGCGGCTTCTAACCGCATAAAACGATTAGCAACCTTATCTGCCAACCATGCTTCAATATTAATACCAGAATCTTCGAGCAAAGTCTGACTTGCCTGAGGTTTAGCATACTGAACATGAACCGGAATTCGTTTTTTGAAGAACTGAGGTGTATCTGTCTCAGCACCAGCAACTGTCTCTGCTTCCCATCCAGCGCCTGCCTGATCAAAATCAACCATCCATTCCAGAACACCAGTAGTAATAGACTCAGATGCAGCCAACTGACGAATAGGATCAGACTCAAACAGTCTACTTATAATCCGATTACTCATCATCGGGGTTACAGTATAACCACCATCTGGATCTATACCAGCGGACAATGCTTTAACATGAGCAGGATCGATCGATTTCGGAGTACGATCATTCACCCTAAGAAAAGAAGGAAATGCTTTTTTGTAATCAGCATACTCTTCCATATTAACATCTTCAAGTGCATCAATTTCAGTAGGAGTTACACCTTTGTCCTGTGCCTTAACTGCCATATTGTTGATACGGAATTTAAGAGCATCCTTTACTTCCAAGGCTTGCTCATCATGTGTCAGATCAGAACTTTTGCCAGTACGCTTCATGGCAATTTCCATATCGTCCATACGAGTATTAGCAGTTCTGATATCTTCCGCAGTAGCCGTTTCAGCAAACTTAGCATCAATTGCTTCCTGACGAGTTGTAACATCTTCTGCCAATTTAACAAGTTTATCATCAACAATAGTATCAAATTCGCCTTTGACTTTGCCATTCTGTTTTTCAACTTCAGTCTTAAACTCTTCGAGACTTGTATTGAGTTTAGTATAATTTTCCTTTATGGCATCTTGACCATCACCCATTTTCTTAATTTCTGCTTTGACTTCTTCTACGATTTCAGCAGCTTCTTTTCTATCAGCCATTGTAGTTCTCCTTATGCGTTAATTTTTTGTAACGAGTTTAGGATTTCATTTGTTTCGGTCATCTCGTTAAAACCTTTTAAGCCATCTAAAAGATCGGATAACGAACCTTCATCAAATTCTTGTTCCTCAGATTTTGAATCCCTCAAAACCGTTTTAATCAAACTAATAACATGCTGGGCATCTACTTTAGAAAAAATATCTGACTCCCTCAGAGCTTTTTCTAATTCCCGTTCTGTTGTAGCTTGTTTTATAACTTCTTTAAAATCTTTTACTTCTGTTATTGTTGCTTTTAAATTTGCTCCAAAAGTAACTGGGCTAATTTCCCAAAGTGCCACTTCTTTTAAATAACGAACACCTTTTTTCTTATCTATTTCATCAATAATAGAATCATAGCCAATGCTTAATCCTTTAAGTGCGCCCATCTTCATTAATTCATATGTTTCTTGGCCATCTTTAGTCTTCATTGCAAGTTGGCCTTCAACTCTTAATCCTTTGGCATCTTCTGCAAGCATGTTCCATACACCGATAGGTCTACGGCTATCATGCTGAAGGAGCATTGCCACACCGTTACCATTTCTTCCATTTTTTAATATTGTTTTAGTAAATGCACCAGGCATTACTATATCATAATGACTATCTTTATTGCCAAAAACAGAACCATACCCTCTAAAAATTCCATTTTCTTCAATGTCTTCTTGTTTTAATTCAAACGAGAAATTTAAAGTTTTGTTTTCTACTGCCATATGATCCTCCAATTAAAAAAGAAAAAGCCAAGCGAAAATAACCCCGCATGGCTTAAAATTTTTTTATGATTGTCTTTAATTGATCAGATTAAGGACAAAACTATTAATAAAAAACATTATATATTAATTCTTATAAAAAATCAAGATTTATTTTTAAAACTTTTATAATTCCTTTATAATATAAAAAAGGAGAAATATCATGATACATCCAGAAGAAGACTATCCCGCTGACACGTTCAAGGGCGAAGAGTTTTACGACCTGAGATTTGCCATCAGAGAAGCCGACCGAAAACTTGAGACTCTACAAGAGCGTCATAAGAACCTAACAGGTAAACGACATGTTTGGTTTAAATAGTCAAAGGAAGGGAAAATGACATATCCGAATGAAATTCAAGATGCATATAAATTATTAAATTTAAGAAAAAATAATACGCTTGGTCCTTTGTTCATTAACCGTAAACAAATAATACCTTTAAATATCTGGCTAAAAGCAGAAAATCACCCAACAAAAGGATATGCACTTAGACCAGGATGGCATGTAGCACTTAAACCTTATGCTCCTCATTTAAGTTTAAAGAACCGAATATGGGCTAAAGTTCAAGTTAAAGATTATGTAGAATTAAAAAGGCCAGAATCACCAGGCGCAGAGTTGGTTGCTTGCCCAATGGATAAAAATTATTAAAACTATCTAAAATAATTAATTTTAAAAATCTATGAAAATAGCTGAAAATCAATGATAATAATTTTATGGAAAATATAACTTGTTAATATTGTTATATATTTATTTTTTAAGTACTTTTTAATTAGGTTATTCCAGGGTTTACATCTTTTAATATCTATATTATATTAAATCATAATGAAGAAAAACAAAAACATAGGAAATAAAAAAATGAATAACTCAATGGCCAAACTCGGATCAGCAATGAAAAAAAGAAATGAACATTTCAAAGATGTTGAATTTAATTATAATCCTTTAGGTTCTTACAAAGAATCTGAAATGAATTTTCTTAGATCTGGTAAAGATAGCAAAGGCGAATATAACGAATACGAAAAGAAAAACGGTAAAGTTAAAAAAATATATTGTAAAAATTAATAATGAAGAAAAAAGAAAACATAGGTTTTAAAAAGGCCAGTCAAAACAAAACATCAAACGGTATCCGAGCAGCTTATAAACGAGGTGAACATCCAAAAACTCACAAAAAGCTAGCCGAAATGATGGATAGACTTTATGATATGGATTATATTAAACGATACTACTCAAAGCTTATTTAGAAACCCTTCCAAATACTTCTCTCCTAATACCGTTTTTATCAAATTCTAAAATTCTAACAAAAATTGCTTTCTTTTTTGTTGTTGGTTTTAAATTTTCATCCATAAATACTATTGATCCTTTTTTTGCCATTAACTTGATGCTCCTTTTACAAAATCTTTAAATATTTTTGCCTTTATTGGAAATTGTTCTAAATATGGTCTAGGTTTTTGAAAAGGTAAGAAAAAAGGCTTTGCATAAGCAGAAGAAATAAAATCTGCAAAATCTTCTACATCTGTATTAGAACGTAAAGCATAATCGGATGACCATCCTTCTGCTTTTCTTGCTTCTTTCCATCCCTTCGGAACATATTTGCCCTTGCCTAATGTTTTTTCTGCAAAAATATGACCCATTTCATGACGAAGATGACTTGCACTATTTTCTGCGGGATCAGTTAATGATTTTTTAAAATATACAATTTGTCCTTTTTCTTTACGAAATCCGCCAGCAGCAACAGATTCAAAATCATCAATATTATATTTTTTCATCCAATAAGAATCTGTCGGGTTCTTTTCATTTAATATTAAAATTTCATCAATAGAATTTAATACTTTTGGATCAGCTAATTCTGACAATCGATCTATTTCTTTTTGTATTTCTTTTTTCATATTAACAAAATGGGTATCATCTGCGGCAAGAGTTTCAGAGCGATAAATTCTTATGTCTTTATGGGTATTATTCAAAACACCAGATACTTTATTACCTAATCCAACATCAATTTCAGTTGTTAGTCCTTCCGGCACATGTGGTTTTAATTCATCCATTCTTTTAGCTGTATGGTAGATAACAACGCAACGGCAACGTATGATATTTCCTACACTCCCAGATGGATCTCCTGGAAATGATAATGCTTGACCTGTCTTAACAAACTTTCCATCTTGTGCTACTTTTTCACCATCAGGACCATTAGGAAACTTTGCATAATGTTCCCATTTACCTTTCTTACCTCTTGTCCGTGTTCGTTGATCTTTAGATGAAACCCATTCGCGCATCATCGTTATCCTGGTCGTGGCAACGGCAGCATCCACACTTTTCACTGATGCGGTATGCGTTTCAGTTAGTGCTATGGTTCTCGCTCTGTGCGGATTAATCTTGGCACTTGTCTTTCTAATTCTCTTGGCAATCTCTCTATGAGATTCACCTTCCTGCATACCTTTATGAATTACATTTGCAATAGTTTTCTTCGTAGTCTTCTGAATCTTCTGAATCTTACTTGCCGCTTGGGTTCTTGCCCAATTGTTTACTGAATTCCAGAATTCATCTTTAGCTGTTTTAAATTCGTTTGGATCCGCTATTGCTTGAACATCGCGATGAGTTAAAGAAGGAATTGATCCACCTTTATATGCAGGAGAATCTAAAAAATCTTGTTCTTCATAATAATAAAAACTAGATGGAGCTATATATGATTTTTTCTTACCTTGTGACTTATCTATTATATTATAAGCCTTACGACCGAATACAGTGAATATACGTTTATAATTTTTCAGGAATATGTTTATTAGTCTTCGACGTCCAAGGTCAACGGCGTGATCCACACCATCAACACCAACTCCTTGTTGTACTAAAGACGCAGCATTATAATACTGTCTACCAAGAAGAGGACGAAGATCCTTATAGAATTGATTTGCCAAGACATCCATTTGACGATTGAATTCTAAAGCATACAGACGTTTGGCTTGTGGGTTTGTAATATTAATCATTTATATATTATAAGAAATTATTGAAGTTTTTAATTAAGGCCAAGAAATTGATTAATTTCAATTTCGGTATAACCTTGTCTACGCATATATTTTTTAAGATCTTCTTCGGTTTCTCCTTCAGTTTCTGTAACAATCTCTGTTCCGAGAGGAATTTTTGATGCCTCAACATAAATCTGAGATCCCGGAGAATCATCTGGTTCATACTTATCCATACCTACCATTTCTCTTTGTTCATCGACTGATAAAAAAGTGGCCTTAGTTGCTCTTTCCCAAAGGGAATCTCTCTTGATTGCTAACGCAGGTACATCGTCGAGAACGTAATCAATAAAATACCCATCATTATTTTCTCTATCATAAAGCCAATTATTGAGTTCCCCTTTTATATAATTAAGGTAATAAAAAATCGTACTTTCCCAAAATGCCAATCTTGCTTCTTTATAATTGGCAAATGTTGCTTCGCCAGGAATTCCAAGTATCATCGGTGGCACTCGATATCCCATAGCAATCTTTCTCATTATTCTTAGATCGCCTTCGCTCCAATCCATCTCTGCTGGCGATAAGCCATACGGCTCTGCCTTCGTGCCACGTTCACCAGTAATAATCATATTCTTACCGACGTTCTGTACACCGGCTTTTTCTACTCTTAAATACTGATCAAGCTCCTCTGCAAATTCTTCACCAACAGCGCCTACTAATGTATAAATCATACCAGGTCGACCAGAATTCTCCAATAGATTCATATTCCAAGCAGATGCTGCATTAGATGTGTCAATCTCTCTTGCTGTTGCTTCTGTAGGTGCAGCTCCCCACCAATCATCAAGTGGATGAAATGTTTTTAAATGCAGAATATCTGATTTGCCAGTTATAGGATCAACATCCCATTCAATTTCTCTTCCGTTCACTTTATAAATAAATTTCTCTAAAAATCCTTTTTTTGGATTAATTTTAAATTCAAATCTATCAGGACGCAAAGCATATAGCTCTTTTGGATCACCTTTATTCGGACCAGTATCTGGCCCTAATTTTTCAAAAAATGTATTACCTGCCATAGCTAAATATGCCGTTGTACTGAGCATTACAAATTCAAGACTTTCTTTTGGATTTGGTCTTCTTAATAATTCTGAAATTGCAGAATCAGTTACAACTTCTCTTTTATCATCTTTAGTTCGTCTGTATTCTTTCCAGGGAACTGAAGAAACATTAGTTGCAATTTCAAGGATTGCCGCAAATGCAGTTACATTCTTTAAATATGTTTCTTTAGCAAACTGATCATAACCTCTTTGTGGTGCTATTTTTCCAGAACTATCTGGAGAAGAAATGATCGAAGCCGTACGGCTTTCTTTCTTGCCAAAAACAAATTCTTTTAATGATTGTAATCGTCCCATTATTTATCCTTTTTAAATTTCCTGTATTTCTAACCAAATATCTAATGGATCTATTCCGGCAGAATCACTTTTTGATCTTGCCTTTATTACTGTTCCTTTATTAAATATATGTTCAGTTCCAGATGGAGCTGCCGCCCCTTCTCGTCTTGTGGCATCAAACATTAAGTCATCGAAATATGTTACCCCATCATCTGCCGTATATTGTAATCGATGCCATCCAGCATTTGTAGGCACCAAAGTTGTGCCAATAATACGAAATGGACTATCGCCTGCATTTGTATAAACCGTAACTAAAGGGGTTGTCCAAACATTGGTTCCATCACCAGTATCTACCCCTACACCGGTAAAATCATCAGGGGTTAGAGCAATATCAAATTGCCCATGAATATTACTCCAAGTTCCATCACCAACAGAATCGACAACATTATCTGATACATTATGATGAAAAGTAATATTTTCAAAATGCGCTTCGTTTCCTGCAGCAATTCTTATTCCAGTATCACAATCACCTACATCACAATTAGCATATATATTATCATCGCTTGTTGCACCTAATTGATGAATGCCATCCAAACATTTATGAATGTGCATATTTTTAAATTCATTTATCCTTGATGCATTTATATATAACCCTGTTGTTCGACCAACATGTCCAATCAATTGAATATCGTCTATAATTCCACCCTGAGTCATTGCAGCAGAACCATCTATATGAATTGAAGTAGCAGCACCAGTTAAACCCTCTGAATTAAATCCACAATGTCTTATTCTAAAAGCATTCTTGGTAAAGATAACACCATCGACAATCCCCTGTTGAAATATAGCTATGTTTCTTAAAGAACAATACCCAGTGAACTTCATAACCGCTGTAGCACCAACGGCAGTATTTCTTATTGGTGTCCATAATCTATGAGCACCCATAATTTCATAATTGCCTGTCCAGGTAGGATCTCCTGCTGTATCTATATTATATAAAGCTGCATTAGGAGCTAATAATATAAGAGTTAAATCTTCTGCATCTGTACTTGCGGCATTTAAAGCAGCCGGCAGAGTTGTATAAGCATTTTTCCAAGATGATCCATCATAGTTATTTCCATTTGGTGACACATGTAATTTAGCTGTTACAGGTCTATTTGCTGCAGCAGAAGATATGGCATTTGCTTCTGTATTGATATTTCTTAATTTTCCAGTTTCATCAATCATATTTATACACCAAAATATCTACGTTCTTTTTCAAAAATATTTAACCATTCAGAAGCAGACAAAGATCTCTTCCATAATCTTGGTCGCCACATTTTGCCTTTATAAAAATTTGAATCTTTTGTATATCTTATTCCAATAACCATATCATCGTTATTTGTTTCTGGATCAACTAAGCCTCCGGTTGCCATTGTTAATGCAATGCCATTTCGATAATGCTGTGCTTCTCCTCCTCCTATCCTACTTATTCCAGCAAAAAACCATGTCCCATATGTCCAACCAACAGAATAACAAGAAGACCTTGCATTAACACCAATGAGAGTGCCAGCATGACTGTGTCTCAGCGTTAAATAATATGTTGCTCCATAAAACGTTAAATAAATTTCCCAACCAGATACATTTAATTCATATCGACCTATTAATATTTGAGAAGCATCTCCGCTTTCCCAATTAAGCCAAACTCCATAACTATAATCATTTGCAATAAAATCAAGATCAATAGAATCTGCATTATCTAAATAACCATATTCAGTTGTTCCATTAAACTCTAAAACAACTAATGGCACTCCAGATTCAAATCCTGTCCCAAAGCCAAAGTCAAATTCAGATTCTAATCGTTCCCAAGATGGTGTATTTACCAATGTTATATCTTGATGGTGTGCTTTTGCTTGATCTCTTGTTATTGTTCCTCCACCTTCATAAAAAGGAAGATCCAATAACATAGAATCATTTTCTGATCTTTTATCATATCCTATCATATCTTATATATCGCTTCAAAATCATAAGCTTTATTTGTCCCTACCGATTTTTCCATTGTAATAGCAAGTCCAAAACGATTCTTTTCTAAAGAAATTGTCTTTAATGGTTCTGCCTGAACACCTGTAAATGCAGTTTCATCTTTTAATTTAACAGTTCCACCTTCTTTAAGTCGATAATATTCACGAACTATAATTGTTTCAGTGGCAGTTTGATTGGTAAAATCAATTTGGACAATTTTAGGGGCAAAAACTCCAGCAGGATCATCATGGACATAAACAATTTGTTCAGTTCCATCAGTTGTTACCGTGCCACCAGTTTCTGTTAGAACTAAAATGGATGACAATAAATTAATAACGGTATCATAAAGCTTCTTAATCATCCCAACAACAGAAGATGTATTCGATGGAATTACAGAAATATCTTCTTTGTTTCCAACAACATCTGCAGGTGTTAAATTATCAGTTGAATCTGCAGCAGGAATAGTTCCAGCATTAGCCGAAATATCTTCAAGGCGTTCTAAAACAGATCCATCGGAATTGGCAACAATTAAAGGACTATCAAAAGTATTATCTGCGTTATTGTCGCCAACAGCAGGCACTCTATTTATTTCTTCAGCATCAATTGTGAGTGACATTCTTTATCCATTTAATTATTCGTTTAAACCAAGAAAGTTTTTCTACATTTACTTGAAGAACACCATCTACAAATAATCTTGATTGAACCCTGCGCATCGTCATCCTGTTATCTGCCATCCAGATACCTCCAATCCATAAGCATTTGCAGCCGACATTGCCATTTGAATTGAAAATGTATCATTATAATGAAACAATCTATTTGGCTCTGCCTGAAATAAGACATCCTTAACACCAAACATAGCCTGAGAAACAAGGATTTCATTATATGCCGAATCAATATGATGGGACAAAGTAACAACAAAACTTACAACAGAAACATGAGTTGCATTCAAATGAATACGAATTTTATCAAGAGTAAATGGCCATGAAGCAGAAAATTGCTCATCCAATGTCAAGTCATCATCCGATGCTATATCTCCAGCTGTTGCAAAGAAAGTAAAATATCTATGTTTAGAAACAGGCAAGAATTTTTCAGTAAATGCCATTTATTAATTCCTTATTCCTTTTCGCTTTGTCTGTGCAATTATCTGATTTTTATCGCTTGAACTTTTGCTGGATCCAAAGAAATATGATTGTACTTTTTCAAAGCTTGCTATTAAAGCGCCAAATAATAGAAAGATTACATTACTTGATCCTTCTGGCAAAGTAATAAACATCAATCCACCAAGCGAGCTAAAGAAACCGATCGTAATTAACCAAGCCAAAGCATATAGATTAGTATCTTTTTTACCAGTAACTTTTTCTGAATCTGTTTGTCTTGCCCTGGCACTGCCGACATCAGTAATATACATTTTGTCTCGTTCTAATGACAGTTGCTCAAAAGTAATGGCATGATTTGATTCTATCTCTTTTAATTTAACATATGCATCTGGATTTGCCTGCAAGATTGACATTACCTCATCAGGTGTAGGGTTATCTGATTCTATTCCAGTTGCATCACAAATCATTCCAGCAACTCCACCAAGCCCTTCTCCTAATAGAGAAGCACCAGGAATTAATGTGCCAATTAATCTTCCCAATTTAGGGGCTGAACTTTTAATTGCTTTTGCTACATCTTTCCAATCCATAATAGATCT
>Ga0075122_10000782_pt1 | contig 24018 bp, 23 predicted proteins | sample AntAceMetag02UKB_FD_69790 | JGI IMG/M metagenome (GOLD analysis project Ga0075122, IMG submission 69790) | Saline lake microbial communities from Ace Lake, Antarctica - Antarctic Ace Lake Metagenome 02UKB | ecosystem: Environmental > Aquatic > Non-marine Saline and Alkaline > Saline | place...
AAGTTTTTTTCTATGCGATTGTACATTTCTACTAAGAACTCTTGCATATCCTTCTGATTCTAGTTCTGGCGTCAAATCTAAATCAAGCTTTACTTCAATATCTTTTTCTGTTTTTAACACTTCAATATTTTTAACATTCAATTGCTCCCTTACAATTTCCAAAAACTCATCTGAAAGCTTTTCGTTAATTTTTATCAAAACTTTATTCAATGGCCACTTTAAACCAACTTGATTTCTATCTCTTTCTCTTAATCCCAACGAAACAATTTCTCTTGTCAATTCCATATCCTTATCAAGAATCTCGTCAACCCTTCCTTTTTTAGTTGGCCACTTTTCCAAATGAACTGATTTATCTTCTCCATTAATATCTTGATAGATTTTTTCGGAAACAAACGGCATAATTGGTGCCATTAATTTAGAAATCCTATCGAGAACATATCTTAATGTTTTACGACAATCAATATTGTCTAAATTAAATCTATCTCTGGAATTTCTAACATACCACGTAGATAAATCATTAACAAATTTTTTAATTTCCAAACATGCTTTAATTGTATTATAATCCTCCAAATATTTTCCTACCTTATTTGAAACGTCTTCACATCTAGATAAAATCCATTTATCCATTATATTTTTTGAATTATTTTTTTCATTATCTGAATCTTTTTTATATGTAGAATAAAAATTTGAAACATTATATAATAACAATAAAACTTTTTTATAAACTTCCTCAACACCACTATTCAAAAAATTAAAATTATCTGCATTCATAACTACTGAAGACATTTCATAAAATCTAAATGCATCTGCACCATATTTATCAATTAATTCCATTGGATCTGTAAAATTCTTTTTTGATTTAGACATCTTCTGCCCATCTTCTGCCAAAATTGTTCCAGTTGTAACAACATTTTCAAATGGAATATCATCAAACAAAATAGCTGACAAAGCCAACATATAATAAAACCATGCTCTAATTTGTCCTATGTATTCTGCAACAAATTGTGCTGGAAAATTTTTCTCAAAAAACTCTTTATTTTCAAACGGATAATGAAATTGAGCAAACGGCATCGACCCTGATTCAAACCAACAATCTAAAACCTCTGGAATTCTTTTAAATTCTTTTCCATCTTTCTCTAAAATTATCTCATCTAAAAAATCTTTATGTAAATCAATTTTTTCTTTCGGTAAATTTTTAGCATATTTTTTTAATTCTTCCTCGCTTCCAATAACTAAAATTTCTCCATCTTCGGATTTCCAAATTGGCATAGCTGTTGCCCAATATCTATTTCTTGAAATATTCCAATCAGGAGCAGTTTCAATATTATATTTTACTCGACCCTCTTTCAAAAAACCAGGATACCAGTTCAACTTTTTATTCAATTCCAACATTCTAGGTTTAATTTTTTGAATATCTACAAACCACGCTGGAATAGCCCTATACATTAACTTCGTATCACACCTGTAACAGAACGGATACTCATGCTCCATTTTTCTAACTAAAACAACTTTCCCTTGGTTTTTTAAAAATTTGATAATATCTATATTTGAATCATGAATATAACCACCTGCAAAATCTATAACCGCTTTTGTAAAATTTCCCTTTTCATCCACCGAATCAATTATTGGAATCTTATTTTTACGACATATATCATAATCTTCTTCACCAAAATTTGGAGCAGTATGAACAATTCCAGTACCATCTTCAGCTGTAACAAAATCTGCTACTAAAATTTTAAACGCATTTTTAGTATTTTTAAAATATGGGAACAATGGCTCATATTCTATACCTTCTAGATCTTTACCAAGTACTTCTTTCGTAATTTCATATTCACTCCCTTCTTTCCAAAAGCTAGAAATCAACTCTTTTGCAAGTAGATAAGTTTCGCCATTTTCTTTATCTTTAATATACGAATAGATTAATTTTGGATTTACGGCTAATGCCAAATTAGAAGGCAAAGTCCAAGGAGTCGTCGTCCAAGCAATCGCATAGGCATCCTCATCTTTCAATTTAAATTTAACAACCATAGTTGAATCTTTAACCATTTTGTACGAGTTATCCATTGAAATCTCTGACTTAGATAATGGAGTAGAGCATCGAGGACAATACATTAAAATTTTCTCACCTTCGTAAATATAACCCTTGTCATACAGCTGCTTAAACGCCCACCAGACACTTTCTATATACGAGTTATCCATTGTCTTGTAAGAATTATCAAAATCGACCCAACGACCAAGTCTTTCAATCACACCACCCCATATTTTCTCATATGCAAAAACCTTACTTCTACAAAAAGAATTAAATTTTTTAACACCCATTTTTTCAATTTCATCCTTAGAATTAATTTTTAATTCTTTTTCTGCTATATTTTCTATAGGTAATCCATGACAATCCCAACCCCATCTTCTTGCAACATGGCGCCCCCTCATTGTCCAAAATCTTCCAAAAAGATCTTTAACAGTTGAACCCAGCAAATGTCCATGATGGGGTGATCCTGTAGCAAACGGAGGCCCATCATAAAAAATATATTCTTTCTTGTTTTTAGTTTGCTCTAAAGATTTCTCAAAAATCTTATTTTCATTCCAAAACTTCAAAACCTTTTCTTCAATTTCCTTAATGCTTGCCATATTATAACTTACAAAAAAGGTTTTTTAAATTCTTTGAATATATTTGAAAACTACTTAAATTAACAAAATTAAATCCAATCATTACAAATGGTATCCAAAAAAACTATATGATAAAAAATTATTTCTCGATCCCCTATTTCAACCCTTCCCCTTCCTGCCCCCTCCCATTTTTCATAAATTTTTGAGTTTAGACAAGACGGAAACGTTCGTGGCGTAGTTATCTACACGAGAATTTCTCCAACGAAGTATAAATCAAAAAGAATAAAAAATTCAACTAGGGGTTTAGTCGAGTAGGCGTACGCGGAAACGGAATAGAATCTTTTATCGTATCAAAACCACAAATCCATGCTGCAAACCTTTCAATACCCAATCCAAAACCTGCATGCGGAACTGAACCATATCGCCTTGAATCCAAATACCAATCGCTAGAACCCAAATCAATTTTTGCTTTTTTTAATCTTTCAACAATTTTATTCAAATCGGGCTCTCTTTGTGAACCATCTGTAATTTCACCAATCCCTGGAGCTAATAAATTAAAATTCGTTCCCGTGCCTGGATTTTTAGAATCTTCACCATGGTAAAATTTTAATAATTTTAATGGATAATTTGTAACAAAAACAAATTTATCACCATAATATTTAGCCAAACTTCTTTCTTCTGCTGATTTAAAATCATCGCCCTGTTTTATTTTATACCCATTTTCCTGTAATTTTTCAATAGCTTCATTGTATGTAATTCTTTTAAACGGTGCTTTAATTTTTTTCAACCTTGAAACATCAACCTCTAAAATTTCCAATTCATTTTTACATTCTTTCAAAACTTTTTCAATAACATAAACCAAGCATTTTTCTGCAACTTTCATATCATCCTCTAAATTCATCCACGCACCTTCTAATTCAAAATGCCAAAACTCTGTAACATGCCATGGTGTCTTAGATTTTTCAGCCCTAAAAGATGGCGCAATTGAATATGCTTTTCCAACAGCATTAATAAAATTCTCTGCATAAAATTGCCACGACTGCGTCATATAAGCTTTCTTCCCAAAATAACCAAGTTCAAAAACCTCTGAACCACCCTCGCTTGCTGCTCCACTCATTGATGGCGCATGAATTTCTGTAAAACCTAATTTATGTGCACATTCATGCAAGGCAAATAAAACAGTCGAACGAATTTTCATACTAGCCGTCATCTTCCTTGATCTCAACCACAAATGTCTTCTATCTCCCAATAATTCTTCGTTAACATCTTTATTGATTGGGTAGTCTTCCGCAATTTGAATTATATTAATCTTACTTACTGAAATCTCATAACCTGTAGGAGCCCTCTTATCCTCCTTGATACTTCCCTCCAATTCAACCGAACTTTCAATTTTTAATTTATCAATTTCATCCCATTGTTTTTCAAAATTATCTCTCTTTAAAATACATTGAATAATATTTGTTGAATCTCGTAAAACCAAAAATTTCATTTTATTGCTTCCACGTTCCCTATAGATCCAACCATGAACAGCAACACTACCCTTACCTTTTTTTATAGCTTCTTTTACTGATATAAATTTCATTCTACGGAGTCAACCTCTTTCGATCTCGCGGAAATAATGTAACCTCTCTAATATTATCAACTTTCATAATCGCTTGACTTAATCTTTCCAATCCTATACTCCACCCTGAATGTACCGGGGCCCCAAATCTAAACGCATCAATATACCAATCAAAATCCTTCGGCTTCAACCCCTTTGCTTTCAATTGCTTAATTAAAATTTCTGGATCATGAACACGTTGACCACCTGAACTAATTTCCAATCCACCATAAAGCGCATCAAAACCACCTGAAATCCCCTTATCCTTTGGCCAAATATAAAACGGTTTAATTGAAACAGGCCATTCATATGTAAAAACAATTGCATTTGGAAACAATTCACAAAGCTTCCTTTCAGCTTCAGGTTCAAAATCATCACCATCTTTCATGCTAAATCCATTGTCATTCAATAATTCAATCGCCTCTGCATATTTCAAGTATTTTGCCTTCGGAATTTTTAAGTCTATTTTTAATAAATTCAAATCATCTTTATGCTTTTCTAAAACATTTTTAACAATAAACTGAACACTTTTTTCTAAATACTTCATAACTTCCATATCGTCCGCAAATCCAACCTCAATATCCATTTGTCTAACTTCATTTATATGACGCGAAGTATCATGCTTCTCTGCTCTCCAAATAGCATTTGTTGAAAAAACTTTTTCCATTGAAATAGCCATCAATTGTTTATACAACTGAGGGGATTGTGCCAAATATGCATCTTTTTCAAAATATTTTATTTTAAACAAATCTGTTCCACCCTCTGTCGATGTTGCAATAATTGCAGGTGGCTGAATTTCTATAAAATTCTCATTATAAAAAAATTCCCTAAAACTATTAATAATTGTGGATTGAATTTTAAATTTAGCTAAAACCTCTGGCTTTCTAACATCTAATGATCTATAGTCCAATCTCTTTGATAAATCTGTATTTGTTGTTTTCTCATTAATATGAATCGGCAACCTTTCAGCTTTGCTTAAAATATTTATTTCTAAAACTTCAACTTCAACATCACTCCTTAAATTATCAGCCTTAATCTTTGCCTCTTTAACTATCCCTTTAATTTCAATAACACTTTCCAAACTTAATTCTTTAAATTTATTCATCAAATCTTCACCTTTCAAAACACATTGAACAATACCTGAAATATCCCTTAATGAAACAAACGCCAACTTATTTAAATCTCTAATTTCATAAACCCAACCTTTCAATAAAACTTCTTTTCCTGATTTAACATCTTTAATATAACTTCTTTCCATAAAACAAAATACAAAACTCCATTTATTAATTTTGTTATTTAGAAAAATCTTTCAATAATATTCATAACTTCCTTACCTGAAATTTTACCTTTAAATTCCTTCATAACTAACCCCATATATGCATTCGGATTCAAACCCGGCTTCCCTTTAATTATTTTCATAATCTTTTCTTCAATATCTCCTGAGTCAATTTTCTCAAACTTCATCGCACTCTTTAAACTTTTTCCATCAATAATTTTTTCCAAAATATATTTAACATCTTCCTCTTTTATTTTTCCATCTTTAATAAAATTCAAAATATCAACAAAATAATCTTCCAATATTGAATAAACTTTTCCATATTCAATTTTCTTTTTCTTAGCAATCTCCTTTGGAAACATTAAAAGAATTTTTGCAATCAAATGAGAACGCGGAATAACATTAAACAAATCCCTAAACTCTTGAACCAAATTCAATTTAAATAATGTTTTAATCATTTCTCGCGTCAAGCCTTTACTTTTCAAATCTTCCTCAATATCTCCCAAAAGCTTAGGTAGATCTTTTTTCGCCTCATTAATCAAATACCTTGAAATTTTAAGCAAAGGTAAATCTGTTTCCGGATACATTCTAGCAGCACTCGGCATTGGTCTTAAAAATTCAGAATCACCATTCGGCAAAACATTTCTAACTTCCGACTTATTTGTTTTCTCAGTTTTTAAAATATTTTTCTGCCTATCAACTTCTTTCTCAACCGTTTTAATCATAACTTTCGGATCCTGAAAACCTTTCAATTCAACTCTATTGCTTCCTTTAATTGAAATATTAATATCCTGTCTAATTGTCCCAATTCCTCGACGAACCTTGCAACTTCTTAAAATTTCTCCAATTTTCAAAGCTGTTTCTTTTGCATGTTCTGCATTTTTTACATCTGGAGCTGTTGCAATTTCAACCAATGGAATTCCCAATCTATCGATTTTATAAATTACAACCTTTTCGTCCCTACTTACTGGACGAGCTGAATCTTCTTCTAAAAAAACAGCATCAACACCAACTCTTCCCTCACTTGTTTCAAGATATCCATCACGCGCAATCATTACCGTTCTCTGAAATCCAGATGTATTAGAACCATTTAAAACCGTCTTCCTCATTATCTGTGTTGTTTGAATAATTTTACAATTTAATAAAATACAAATCTGCAAAGCAATCTTTAATGAACTCTGATTAATTTTATGCGGTGGCTCCTCGTCAAGTTCAACCAAGCACGTTGTATCATACCCCTGATAAACAAATTCTTTATTCTGTTTAATCTCATGTTTTGCCGCAACATCAACCTCTCCACTTTCTCCTGCAACAACATGTAAACGACGACGAACTTCAAAATCAGGAAAGTCCTTTCTTAAAACAGAATCACAATCACAAAATAATTTCTTTGTATCTAATTGCTGATGAATCTCTAATCCAGATTTAAAACCTATTTTTTTATAATCAATTTTCATAAAAAAATAAAGAGTAACAAAATTATAAACCTTTAGGATCTCATATTAGCAAGAAAATCCAAATTCTCATTATATCTATCAAAATTGAAATCATATTGACCAGCCGACACAAGCTTTGCAATAGCAACAAGATCATAACAATCTTTAGATAATTTATACTGACTTTTAACTTCAATATTTTTAGTATCAACAGACAAAATATTTTGTGCATTTTTAATATTAATAGCCATACTTTCCAATGGAATTTTAGCAACTCGCTCCAGACCTTCCATAGTTTCCAAATTTGTAAACATGTCAGAATAAAGGGAATTTTTTCCCATTCTCCTAACTCTTCCCACCTTCAAAGGAGCTAATTCCTCTAGAGACTGTACTGGAAAAATAACTTCTCCATCCTCAAATGGGACCTGTAACTCATGATCAAATTGCTTATGAAGATATGGTCCAAAATAATTCAATGTTTTATCTTTATGATATTCCAAATTAACAAAAAAATATTTTGAATCAGGCCTATTTTGACTATCCATGACCTTCAAAGAATATACCTGATTTCCCTTCTTGGCCTGAACCTGATACCCCTTTAATTTCATATCCTTCATAAAAGGTTTAAAACTATCACGAAAACTATCAAAACTAAAAGTATCTTGCGAAATTAAATCTAAGTCTAAAGTTCGTCTTGAAATATCTAGACAACCCTGCCCAAAAAACTGTACTGCTAATCCACCAACTATCAACAAATTACCATTTTCAAAATCAATACTCTTTAATGAATCTTTCACAATATCATCTTCCATTCTAAAATAACATTCTGCCATCTCTTTCAAAACAATTTTTCTTATTTAAACCTTTCGCTTATGTAATCACCTTAAAGTTACACTACAACATATCAAATATCAAAAACTTTTATAAAAAGATAAAACATTAAATCATCATGAAAAAGAGTTTAAAAAAAATTAAAAAAAATTCACCAACCTTACCAAGAACATTTGGACAAAGAGCTGCAGACGGAATAGCAAAATGGGCAGGTAGCTGGGTTTTTATTTTATCATTTTTACTTCTTTTAATTATATGGATGGGAATGAATATTTACATGTGGGTGGGTGAATGGGATCCGTATCCATTTATTTTATTAAATCTTGTTTTATCATGCATAGCCGCTATACAGGCACCAATAATTTTAATGAGTCAAAATAGATCCGGAGAAAAAGACAGACAAAGATTTGAATATGATTATGCTGTAAACAGAAAAGCTGAACGTGAAATACGTGAAATGAAAAATCAATTAGAAAGAATTGAAAAAATTGTAACAAAAAAACCTCATAAGAAAAAATAATTATTCAAACAATCTTTTATTTAACTCACCTGAAATATTTTCCAACATTTTTTCTTTAACATCCCAATCTTTATGTCCCAAAACCCAACCAAGTTTTACAAAAGCCGTTTCGCTCAACATATCTTCCAAATAAATTACTCCTGTTTCCAAAATTTCACGACCATTCGAATAAACCAAAGGGTTCAATCTTCCATTAATAGTCTGAGCTGTTGCACAAATAACCAGTCCTTTCTTCTGAACTTCTTTCAATTTTTTAATCCAACTCTTTCTTGATCTCTTTGTTGAAACATGTCCTAACCCTCCTACTTCTAAAACAATTCCCTTATACCCTTTATCAAAATAAAAATCCAAAATATCTGGATCTTGCCCAGGGTAAAATTTAACCAACGCAACTTTTTCCTCAAACTTCAAATCAAGTTTAATTTTTCCCTGTTTGCGAATATTATAATCTGACATTTTAACAATTTTATCCGAATCAATTTTTGCAAAAGGTTTTGCATTAACAACTCTAAAAGCATCTCTTCTCGAAGTATGTAATTTACGAACTTTTGTTCCAGGCATAGCATAACAAAAATCATCATTTTCTGAACCATGCCCAACAAGCATAACTTCCGCAATATCTGAAATAGAAACCATTGCTGAACATTGCAAATTTAAATTAGCATCAGACGAAGCTCGATCAATACTTCTTTGCGAATATGTTAAAACAACTGGCTTATTCAAATCTTTCAAAAAGAAACTCAATGCCTCAGCTGTATAATGCAAAAAATCCGTACCATGTGTAATTATAACACCTTTAATCTCTGAATTATTCAAAAGTTTTTCAACAACCTTAGCAATTACTTTCCAATCTTTAAAATCCATATCCTCCGATGCTTTCATAAACGGAACTTCAACCTTAGCAATATTAACTTTATCAAAAACATTTGGATAAAATTTAAACAAACTCTCTGGAGTATCCAACCAATCAACGCCACCTTTTTTGGGATTCAATCTCGCAGCAATCGTCCCACCTGTAATAATCATAGCAATATTCGGCAAACCATTCTTACTTTTAATTTTAAAATCATCACTCTGCTCTTTGAATTTTTTCAAAACTTTTATTTCAACAACATCCTTTTTATTAAAACCAATATTATAACCCGAATCCAACTTCAATAAAAAAATCCCAGACTCAGAACTCTCTAAAATAATACCTTCATAGATTTCCCTCATTAAATGAATTTCAACACGATCTCCAAATTCAAACTTCATAAAATAATAAATATTAGATATGTTAAAAAGTTATTGATTAAAAAAAATAAAAAAAATAAAAAAAATATTGATTTACTTCCTGCCCCAAAACTTAAACTTGCTAAAAAAACCTTTCTTTTGATTCATTTCTTTATTTAAATTTTTTCTAGGACATTCTCCATCTTCACAATTTTTTTCTGGCATACTTTCTGCAAGCTCTTCTTTGATTTCTTTAACTCTCTCAAAATCATTATTTTCCCAAGCTTCTTCTAGTTCTTCCATAATTGCTCGTCTACTATTCATTTCATTATGTCGTTCAACCATCATATTAAAATTGTCTTCAGTAATTCTAGATTCCATCAAGGATTTCCAAGCTTCATAATCTCCCGACTCAACCGTTAAACGCATAATTTCCCTATCTTCTGAAAAAATTCCGTTTCCGTTTTTCATACAACCAGGTCCAACAGCACTAACCATTCCAACAGCTAAAATTGCAACAACAACAAAAGCCATTAATCCCATATTTACTTTATTCATTTTTTACCTCCCGTTTAAATTTAATTAACATATCTAATAAAAAAGAAAACTCTTTATAAGAAAAATGGACTTCAAGTCCACTCATATTTAAATATTAAAATTACCTGTAATATTTATGTCGCCTGGAATGATGAAATCTATCGCAATGCAACAAGCACTTAATTTGGATATTCTTTATTCTTTCATAATAATATTATGTAGCCTAATGATTTATTTTGGAACAAAAGAACTATATGACTTAAGTTCACATAGGGGAATTAAATATTTTAGACTTGCATTTTTATTTTTTGCAATCGCATATTTTTTCCGATCCTTCATTAAGTTTATTTTAATTTATTTTAACATCCCCGAAATAATGCAACTCTCACCAAAAGCTTTCGGAACATTAACCATTATGGCATTCATGTATTTTAGCATCATGGCAATTTTCTATTTACTATATAGTGTTATTTGGAAAAAAATAAATTCAAACAAAATATATATCTTTCACATAACTGCAATATTAATGACCTTTGTGAGTATTTTTTCTCATTCTCAATTAATCTACCTCTTAATCAATCTTCTAATTTTAATCATCGCTATAACAACCGTATTGATAGCACATAAAAAGAAAAGAAAACAGAATTATACTTATCTCGCATATATTCTATTATCTTTCTTTTGGGCATTAAATATTTTAGACATATTAATCCCAGATTTTTTTAGGAATACCCAATTAATAATTTATCTTGTGTCCTCTGGGATATTTTTTATAATACTTTATAGAGTCCTAAGAAACACGGGAGCAAATTGAATGACAAAGCGAGGACGGCTAGAAATAATAAAAGATATACTTCAAATAATACAAAACAATCGAGGAGAAATCAATATAACACCTTTACTTAGAAAAACAAACTTGTCATCAAAACAATTTTACAAATACTTAGAAGAAATAAAAAATAAAAATTTCATAACCGAAAAAACACTTCTTCAAAATAAAAAAATACTTCTCACAATTAGAGGAAATAAATTCCTAGAAAAATACAAAACCATAATTAATTTTATTCAAGAATTCGAATTGTAAAACGAACCGGGGAGGAGTCGAACCTCCGTCAACAGGGCCGAAACCTGTTATTCTATCCATTAAACTACCGGTCCAATATTTTTTTTATGAAAGTTAAGTTTTTATATGTTGGGTTTCTAATACTCTTGAAGTGAAATGGCATTAAAAAAACATCACAAAATTATAATAGGAGGGGCGAGCTCCCTTTTAATTCTATTTATCATTGTGAGCAGTATTTTAACGTACACTCTTTTCGCACGTCAAGAAATTAATTATATAAAATTAAATAATCATTTAAAAGAAATTCAAATTGACACTCAATCAAAAATAAACGAATTAACATCCATCCTTACAAATACCCAAAAAGAATTAAAATCTCTTGACACTCAATTAGGATCTATAGACGAAGAATTCGAATTATTAAAAGCATCAGCCGGCGAAGACTTCTCGGGAATAATTGACAGCGCCATAAAATCTGTTGTAACAATACGAACAGATTTATCTCAAGGAACAGGATTTATAATTCACGAAGAAGGATACATCGTAACAAATTCACATATAATGCAAGGAGCAACATCAGCAGGAATAATTACATACGACGACACAATGCACAATGTAAACTTAATCGGAGAAAACGCCGCAATGGACATAGCACTTTTAAAAATAGACGGAAACTATGAAATACTTGAATTAGAAAATTCGGACAATATACAAATAGGTGAAAAAGTAATCGCAATAGGAAACCCATTAGGCTTACAATTTTCAGTATCTGAAGGAATTGTCTCCGCAATTAATCGACCTGGATTAAATAATATTGAAGCATATATTCAAACAGACGCCGCCTTAAATCCAGGAAACTCAGGCGGACCTTTAATAAATAAACAAGGAAAAGCAATCGGTATAAATAATTTCAAAATCGGTGGAGGAGAAAGTTTAGGATTTGCACTTGAATCAAATTATATAAAAGACATATTAAATCAAATTTCACAACAAGGTTTGAATATGAGCTTGATTGGATAATTTTAAATAAGTATTTTAATTATATCTATCATGGCAAAAAAATCTAAACAAGGTTTAACATTAAAAAAAGAAGATAATTTTACAGAATGGTTTACTCAACTTATTATAAAAGCTGAATTAGCAGACTACTCAGCAGTTTCAGGATGCATTGTTTACAGACCAAATTCATATTCCATTTGGGAAAAAATAAAATATGAAATAGATAAAGAATTTAAAAAAATAGGTGTTAAAAACTCATATTTTCCCTTACTGATTCCTGAAAAACTTTTATCAAAAGAAGCTGAACACATCAAGGGATTCACTCCTGAAGTTGCATGGGTAACACAAACAGGAAATAAAAAACTAAATGAAAAACTTGCCATACGCCCAACTTCTGAAGCAATCATGTATGACTCATATTCACAATGGATTAGATCCTATCGAGACTTACCTCTATTATTAAACCAATGGAATAATGTCGTAAGATGGGAATTTAATAATCCTGTTCCATTTTTCAGGGGACGAGAATTTTTATGGAATGAATTGCACACGGCCTTTGCAAGCGAAAAAGAATCCTTAGAGCATGGCGAAGATGTCATAAAAGCTTATGACAAAATTACAGAAGATTTAATGGCTCTACCTGGAATATATGGAAAAAAAACAGATAAAGAAAAATTCGCAGGCGCAATTTTTTCTAAAAAAACACACCATTATTTACCAAATGGAAAAATAATTGAAGGAACATGTTTTCATTATGATGGACAAAATTTTGCAAAAGCTTATGATATAAAATTTGTAAACCAAAAAGAAAAACACGAATATGTATTTCAAAACACTCATGCAATATCTACTCGTATGCTTGGAGCAATGTTTGCAATTCATTCCGACAACAAAGGTTTAGTTATTCCTCCAAAACTTGCAACAAATAAAATAGTAATCATACCTATCATTTTTGATAAAACAAAATCAAAAATACTGGAAGTAGTTAAAAAATTAAAATCTAAACTAAAAGAATTTGAACCAATTTTAGACGACAGGGAAGACATTTCTCCTGGATGGAAATATAACGAATGGGAACTTAAAGGAATACCAATACGAATTGAAATTGGACCAAAAGATCTAGAAAAAAAATCCGCAATGGTTGCTTTGAGAATTGAAGATAAAAAAACATCTATCAAATTAAAAGATCTAGAAAAAGAAATTCCAAAACTTCTTAAAGAAATGCAAAACACGCTTTACAAAAATGCTGAAAAACTTTTAAAACAAAATAAAAAATCAACAACAGACAAATCTGAATTAAAAAAATTCATTAAAGATAAAAAAATGGTAAAAATTCCAATGTGCGACAATGCAAACTGTGAAGAAAAAATGAAAACCGAAATCCCTGGAGTTAAAACATTATTTATTGATTCTAAAAAAATCACAAACGAAAAATGTATAATTTGTAACAAAAAAGCTAACTATTGGGCTTGGGCTGGAAAAACATATTAATTTAAAATTTTAACAATAATAAATTATTAGAAAATTTATTCAAAATAAACAAATGAAAAAAATACAAAATATAATTAAAAAACTTGGAACCCCTCTATATATTTATAGTAAAAAAGAAATTAATAAAAATTGCAAATTAATAAAAAACTTCATCGCTTATTCAAATATCCAAATTCATTATGCCATGATGTGTAACAATAACCTAGAAGTTCTTAAAACAATAAAAAGCCTAGGATTATCTATTCAAATTAATTCTATTTATGAATTAAGTTTAGCACAAAAAATTGGATTCAAAAAAGAACAAATTTCATTTACTTCAACTGGATTAAACATTGAAAATTTAAAAATATTGATTAAGGAAAAAATACTAATAAATTTAGATTCAACAGAGGAGGTAGAAAAATATTGCAAACTCAATACAAAAGGAAAATTTGGAATACGAATTAAAATGAAAGAAGATATAATTCTTCCAAAAGGACATACAAATTCTCCAAAAGATTCTGATATTGGAATTGATGAAAAAGATTTTAATAAAATAAAATATATAGCAAAAAAATATAAATGCAAAATAAATGGAATTCATGGATATCTAGCATCAAATATTTTAATATCATCCCCCTTCTTAGAATCTTCAAATTACTTAATAAAATGTGCAAAACAATTTCCAGATTTAGAATATATAAATTTTGGAAGCGGGTTTGGTGTACCAAGTAATTCAAAAGAGAAACAATTTAATTTTAAAAAAATAGGAAATCATTATACCAAGCTAACCAATGAGTTATCAAATTATTTTAATAGAAATATTCAGCTAAAAATTGAACCTGGACGATCACTTATGGCAACTGCGGGGATTCTTTATGCAGAAGTTACCAATATCAAAAAAATAAATAAAAAATTACAAATAGCAATCAATGTAGGATTCGCGGAATTTGCAAGACCAAGAATTTATAATTCATATCATGAAATTAAACCAATAATTAAAAGAAATAAAATAAAAACATATGATATACGAGCAAACACTGTCTTGCAATCTGACTTTCTTGGAAAAAACAGAAAGCTTTCTGAAATAAAAGAAAAAGATATTTTAGCAATAAAAAATACAGGAGCATATGGAAAAGTTATGTCTTCTGGATTCCCTGGGAAAAACTTGCCAAAAGAAATTTTAATCTAATTCAAAAAAACTTATTAAAATTCCACACTACTATCTATAAAAATCTCTCAAGAAAAAACAATTTAACTTCTACCTTTAAGATTATATGCTTCATTTTCTAAACGCAATGTCAACTCCATAAGTTGACTCAATTCTCTCTCAACTATTTTTTTTTCATTTTCCATCATGATTTTTTCGGATTTCAAAATATTTCTCCATCCAATAGCTCATCTAAATTAATAAGAAATCTTCCCTTAATTCAGATATTTTCTGAACTAATAGGAAATTTTAATTAATGTAATAACTGATTTAAAACCCTTCGCTCCACCAATCAGACATTCATTACTCATATTGAAATAAACACGCTTTTCTTTATATAACTATGTAACTTCTCTTAGATAAATTCAAAAACAGAATTCCTCGACAATAACTACAATATCAATCAAAAATTAATTTTTCTAATCGTTCCTGAAATACACCTAAATCATCCACACTCACTTGCGCGCCAACAGCATTCTTATGCCCACCACCTGAAGCATTTTTTAAATTATGCAAAGCATCCAAAACAAATTCACGAACACCAACCCCTCTTCCTGAAACATTAGCCTTAAATCCATTAACATAAACAACAACTACAATCTTATCTGGAAATAAATAAGTTAATTCATTCGCCAAATCTGCACTAATACTCATACCACCCCCATATTTAAAAAATAATAATTTTCCCGAACTTCTTTCTTCAGTGGCTTTCTCAATAAATTTTTTATATTTTTTATTTAAAAAATTATACCTCTCATGCATTGATGAATTCACAGGTGTCTCTTCTAAAACTTCGTATGGCGATTTAACTTTAATTAAAAAATTAGACATTTTTACAACATTACTAATACGATCTTTCAAGCCTGCGCCAAACATTTTCGCAATCTCACCAATCTGAGACTTATATAAAATTTCCAAAGACGATTTTGTATCAATTCCAAGATCTGGATATTTCTCTAAAAAATCAACATAATATTTTGGAACAAATCCATCTGCAATGCATCCAACAACCGCCAACCATAAATCATTTTTCTGCTTAACGATATTATAACACAAATCTGTAACGGGCTCATTTGTTTTTTCTTTATTGTAAATAGGATTATAATATTCAACTCCATCTGGAACATCACTCTGTAATTCATGATGATCTATCCAAACAACTGGGATATTATATTGCTCAACCTCTTTCCAAAAATCATCTGAAACAACTGGCTTATCTAAAATAAAAATATAATCTGAACCAAGTTCCTCTGCTTTTTTAAAATATTTTTTATCTAAACTTGGATATGACTTTATTGCAACACCTTTACCTTTTCCCGAAAACCTTCGAAGAAGTAAAAAACTACAAAGACCATCTGCATCATTATCATAAAGAAAAAGAGGATTTTGTGCCTTGTCTAAATGTTCACGAATTTCTTTTATCTGCTTTGATGTCAACATTAAACTTAAACAAAATATGATTATTTAAGGGTTTATATCTTCTTTCCCACCAATATCTTCTCTCTTAAACTTTCCAAATCACGCCTCAATGAATCAACATTCTCCTCATCTTCCAAGGCTTCGATCAATTCAGATTTATCAACTTCAAAAATCTTCTCCAATGTTTTAAATCTATCAATCAAAAGCTTTACATTTTTTTCGTCCAAATTGGTTTTACTTAAAATCCTTAGTCCTTGTGGGGAAATAGATTTATCGTGAACTTCACCAAAAAGTTCTTTTGATAAATTCGAAGTTTCCAATAAATCATCAAAATTCATTTGTGTCAAAATTCTCTCAGATTGAATATCTGCACCACCAAAATAATCCTGCAAAATCATCAATCTTTCTTTTTTTAAATTTTTAGTCAACTCTTTCAATCTCATGCTTACAATAATACCTTCACGCCCAAGTTCAACTAAATATCTTTTAACCTTGTTTGAAATTCTTTTAACCGCCTCAACTCTTTGTAAAACATTACAAACATCACTAATTGTAACCAAATTATTAATCTCCAATATATTTAAATTAGAAATTGAATCATCTGAAATCTCTTTCTGTTTTTCTAAAATTTGCAATGTTTCAGCAGCACGCCTTAAAATCTCAGAACTTCTTTCAAGAACATAGCAAATATCACCCCAATATAATGTTATTTTATTTTTTCTTTCTGATACTGCAATAACCAACGTATTAATTTGTTTAGATGTTCTCTCCGCGGCCTTATGTCGCGTACCTGTTTCACTTGTACCAACTTTCATATCTGGAACCAACAATGTGTTTGCATATATTATTTTTTTCAAATCATTAGAAAGAATAATCGCCCCATCCATTTTTGCTAACTCAACCAAACGCTGCGGACTAAATTTACAATTAACCCTAAAACCACCATCAACAATATTAAAAAAACCTTTTTTATCAACAGCTATCAACGCCCCCATTCTAGCACGCATCATATCATCCAACGCCGTACGAATTGAAGTACCTGGAGAAAACAACTTCAAAAGCTCAACCAATCTCTTTTCTTTCTCTTCTGCTTTATTTCTCGCTTGATTTGACTTTAAGTCATTACTAAAAAAAATCAAATCACTACCAACATCTCTCACCATATAATTAAACAAAATTAAACCTATTTAAATTTTTAGGAAATTTTTACACATTTTCTCAAAATATAAATAAAACATTATCATTTAATCATAAAAATACTTTTAAACTCAAAAAATCTTAAAATACTACAATGAATAAATGGCTAGAAATTTTAATTGGATTAATTTTCGTAGTTGTAGCTGTATATGCCTGGGGTATGAACTTCTGGGGATTCGGTGCTGCGGCAGTTAGCTTTTTCAAAGGTGGATTAATTTGGATGATTCTTGGAATCGGACTTATTTTTCTCTTACTTGGAATTAGCGACTTAAAAGATTAATTCTATTGAACACTTAAACAAATTAGCTTCAAGTAGCTATGCTAATGAAAATTATTCTATTTACCTCTGTTGTCTTCCAAAAATTTTTCTTCAATTTTTAACATTGGACAGGGCAAATTTGCTTATGACGTAGTTCTCTATACGAAAATAAATTTAACGGAGTATAATTCAAAAAGAAAGAAAAATTAAACTTCCTTCAATAATTGCAGCTACTATCAACAAGGGAATTACTATTAAAAAAAACACCCTTAAAGAATTCCATAAAAAATTCTTAAACGATTCAGACTTATTTTTTGCAAAGAAAAATGTCCCAAACTTTAAACCAAGCCCTAATGATATAAAAATAGCTGGTAGTTCAAATATTCCATGAGGGAGAATTCTCCACAAACTTAAAATTCCATCACTTTCAACAGCCATTGATGCAACAAATCCAATCATATATCCATTAATAATCGCTCCAAAAACAGAATAAATTCCAAACAAAAAACCAAGCGACAATCCAAAAAAACTACTCATAACATTATTTGAAAAAAGAAAACTCATCCAATCTAAATGCGAAAATCCTTGTGTTGATTTAATAATTTCTTCTAAATATTCTAAAATATAAATTGTAAAAGATTCGGGAGCAGGAATAAAAAAACCAAACAAGGCAAAAAAACAAAAAATACCAATAATCCAATATATAAATTTTTTAGAATTTTTTAAATATTCCCAACATTTTTTATACTGATCCTTTAGATTAAATTTATTATCTTATTTCTTCATTTTATCTTTTTAATCATATATGTACATAAATTTCTAAATTTATTTATTTTATAAAGTTCTATTGCAGAAAAATTATTACTATCAACATTTAAAGCTAATGCATACGCTTTTTTTACCTTAGCCCATTTCTCAAACTCTTTCATTAAAATCTTTCCAATATTTTTTCTATGATATTTTCTTAATACTGCAATATCATTTATCTGTCCAACTCTCGGAGGACTATCTGACCACTGCCAAATAAAAATATTTCCAATAATGTATCCAACAATTTTTTTATTCAATTCAGCAACAAAAACTACTTCATTTCTTTTACTAAAACTTGAAGAAAAATTTTTCTCCCATTTTTTCTTAAATCTTAAAGTTATTCCAGAATTATTCATCTTTGAAAGCATTTTTCTTAATTTTTTATGATAAATTCTACTTTCAACCTCCAATTCCCATATTTGATCAATATCTTCCCTTTTACCTTTTCTTAATTTAACCTCCTTTAGATTAAACTCCTCGACTCTCTTCATATTTTAAAAAACATTTTCTTATATAAAAAACTATCTAAATTTTCTCGACAAAAATTTTGTTTTATTTGGAAATTTTTTCCTAAGATAAAAACCATAAATTAAACCAATAATTAACCCACCAAAATGCGCACTATTTCCAATCGGCAAATTAACAAATAATCCTATGATTGAAAGTGGAACGATTGCAACAATTGGAAGAACCCACATTGGCAATTCTAATGGTATTGCAAACTTTCTAAATGATGTATTAAATGAAAACAATGCAAAAATCATTAATATGATTAAAATATTAATAATCATACTTACAGCAGAAGCAATCCCTGTGGGCAAAAACGCCGCACTCAAAACCTCAACAACAATTAAAATCAATGGTCCTATAATTAAATAAATTCTAGAAAACGGAACAATCACCGCAAGTAATCCCAATAAACCAAAAATTGCACCACTAGCACCAACAGCAGGAATACTTGCACCACCTAAAAATACCGTCGATAAAACATAAAAAAGCCCACCTGTTAATCCCGCAATCATATAAACCCAAAAAAATCTTTTTCTACCAATCAATTTCTCAACAAAACCACCAAGAAAAAACAATGAAAACATATTTGCAAAAATATGAAAAAAACTTCCATGCATAAACATACTTGTCAAAAAAGTCCACAACGATTTCCCTGCCAAAACTAAAGACGGGGTCAATGCCAAATTTTCTACAAAAAACTTTTCACCATAAATTCCTAAAAATAAAAAAGACACAAAGTACAAAACAACATTCAATAAAATTAATTGTGTCGTTAAACTCAACCCTGACACAAAATTCCTCTTCTTTTTTCTTGAAGAAATATTAAACACTTGAACCATTTTATTTTTTCCTTACTTTTTTAACTACTTTTTTTAATGCACCTTTCAATAAAGATTTTTTCTTTACGACTTTCTTTTTGACAACTTTTTTCTTTACGGTTTTTTTCTTTACGACTTTCTTTTTGACAACTTTTTTCTTTACGGTTTTTTTAGTTAATTTTTTCTTTGCATCTCTCAATGCTTTCATCTCCTTTCTTTTCTCTTCTTTTTCTTTAGCAAGCTTTACCGCCTCTCTTGCCTTCTTTTTTTCAACCTTAGCCTGTTCTTTGCCTAATTCCACATCTATAAGTTCAATTTCCTCTTTCATTTGATCTGATCTTTTCTTAAGTTCTCTCAATAGACGCGCATTATTTTTAATTGTAAAAATTCCCCCACATTCATCGCATGTAAATTCCTGCAACAGCGCATCGTCTTCATTTAATTCAATACCACACCTCTTACACTCATAAAATTGCTTACTTTCTCTTAATGAAGATTGTTGGTTTATGTAATCAATTCTTTTGTTTAAAATATTTTTCAAAAAATCCAAAGATTTTATTGTTTCAATTTTCCAAAAATATGTATACCAACCTTTCTTCTTATCTTTTTTTCGCTCTGAAAAAACCAATCCTACATCTGAAAGCTTATATAAAATATTTCTTGTCTGATTTATTGTAATATCCATTTTTTTAGCAATCAAAAATTCATTCACCGGTTTTTTACTTAAAATTAATTCAGCAATCGGTTCAGCCGGTTTACCGACGACAAGAATTACAACATCTGCAAGAAGTTTCTTTAACATTAAATTAATAAAAAAAATTCAAATATATACCTTTCGGTTTCTAAAAATAAAAGTTTTTAAAGCCAAATCGATTATAAATATAAAGAGTGAAATAAAATGGGGTGGTTTACAAAAGAAAAAAAAGAAATGAAGGTTCCTTCTTTACCAGAATTGCCAAAATTACCCGAACTTCCATCTATTAATCCAAGAGCTTCTATAGAAAAACCAATACATCAATTACCTAGCTATCCCCAAAGCTCATTTGGAGAAAAATTTTCCCAAAACGCAATAAGGGATGCTGTATCTGGAGATAATAAAAATATAAAAGAAGAAAATATTTCTGAAAAAAAAATAGAAATACCAAAGCTAAACGAAAGATCATTTACTGAAAAAATATCAAAACATACAAGTATTCAACAATCAACTCAAAAAATAGAACCTGTTTTTATTCAAATAGATAAATTTGAAGAAAGTTTAAAAATATTTGAAGACGCAAAAAAGAAAATCCATGACATGGAAAATATGCTAAAAGATATTCAAAAAATAAAACAAGAGGAAGAAAATGAATTGGAATTTTGGGAAAATGAATTAACTGATATTAAAAATCAAATTAAAAAAGTTGATAAAACTATTTTTTCAAAAATAGAATAAAATGAAAACACATAATCCAATTCATATTCGAATAGAATATTCTGAAGCTATTGAATCTAAAAAAAATCTTTTAACATCTATTGCCAATATGATAAATTTAACAAAAACTATTAATAATTATAAAAAACTTAGAACAAAAGAAATTGGAATTAAAATTAAATTAAAACGAAAACTAAAAGAAACCTTAACAAGTATTAGAAAACTTCAAAAACATCTACCTATTCCAAAAATACCATCAATCTTGAAACATGAAAACGAAACAATTTTTGAAGAAAAAATAATTTCATCTCAAAAAAACAAAATTAACATACCAAAAAATAGCTTAGATTACGAACTTCAACAAATACAAAACAAATTAAAAAGTCTAGGAGAATAAAACATTTTTTAAAACCCACTTTCGTTTCCCAATTATGATAACTCGAAAAGAATTTATAAAAACATATATCAATTATTTTAAATCCAAAGGACATAAAGAAATACCTAATTCAAATTTAATACCTGAAAATGACCCAACAGCATTATTTATAATTGCAGGAATGCAACCCTTAATTCCCTATTTTACAGGGGAAAGACATCCACAGGGAAAAAGATTAGTAAATGTTCAAAGATGTATCCGAACCATTGATATCGAAGAAATAGGAGATGCATACCACCACACAATGTTTGAAATGATTGGAAATTGGTCCCTTGGAGATTATTTTAAAAAAGAAGCAATTGAGTTCACATTCGAATTTTTAACAAAACATTTGAAAATACCTTTAGATAAACTTGCGATAACATGCTTTAAAGGGGATAAAAATATTAAAAAAAATGAAGATGTCTCAAAAATCTGGGAATCATTAGGGATTTCAAAAGAAAGAATAGCATTTCTAAAAGAAAATTGGTGGGGACCAGCTGGAACAACTGGGCCATGTGGACCAAACACTGAAATTTTTTATTGGAAGCCATCATCTAAAGCACCAAAAAAATTCGATCCAAATGATGAAAAAAATTGGGTAGAAATAGGAAACAATGTCTTAATGTCTTACAATAAAGACAAATTAAAAAAACTAACAAAATTAAAAAAGAAAAATATAGACTTTGGAGGAGGAGTTGAAAGAACACTTGCTGTACTAAATGGGTTCAATGATAATTATTTAACAGAAATATGGCAACCGATAATTAAAGAAATTGAAAAATTGTCTGGAAAAAATTACAAAAATAACAAAAAAGAAATGCGAATTATTGCTGATCATATCAAGGCAGCAACATTTATGATTGCAGATGGAATAACCCCTGGAAACACTGATCAACAATATATCTTACGAAGATTAATACGAAGAGCAATACGAAACTTAAGAAAAATTAATGTTCCAATTTTAAAAATTGACGCAACCCCTAAAATTGCAAAAATAGTAATAAAAATTTATAATGATTATGAAAACTTACAAAACAATAAAGAAAAAATATTATCTGAACTAAAACAAGAAGAAGATAAATTTCAAAAAACTTTAGACAAAGGATTAAAAGAATTTAACAAAATGTGTTCAGATAATAAAATTGATTCGAAGGAATGTTTTTTACTCTTCCAATCATATGGATTCCCAATTGAAATGATTAAAGAATTAGCAAAAGAAAATAATGTTAAAGTTGACGAAAAAGGATTTTGTCAAGAATGTAAACGCCATCAAGAACTTTCAAGAACAGCATCGGAAGGAAAATTTAAATCAGGATTAGCAGACAACTTAGAACAAACAACAAAATTACATACTGCAACACATTTACTCTTAGAAGCTCTAAAGATTATTCTTAAGGATGAATCAATTGAGCAACGTGGTTCAAATATAAATCCCGAAAGACTTAGATTTGATTTTTCATTTCCAAGAAAATTGACAAACGAAGAAAAGCAAAAAGTTGAAGATCTTGTAAATACTCAAATACAAAATTCATGTGAAATATTAAAAGAAGAAATGTCTCCAAAAAAAGCAAAAACTCAAGGAGCTTGTGGAATATTTAATAAAAAATATGGAGATAAGGTTTCAGTTTATTCAATCGGAAATTTTTCAAAAGAGATATGCACAGGTCCACATGTAAAAAACACATGCGAAATTGGAAAATTTAAAATCAAAAAAGAAACATCATCATCATCAGGCGTCCGAAGAATTAAAGCTATTTTAGAATAAAATCACGGCAATTTCCATTTAGATAAAGAAGTCAATTTCGACATTTCATCTCCCGATAACCTTGAATAATCTGACTCAACAAAATCACCAAATTCATGATGCCTAAATAAACATAATTGATTCACATTTCCAATTTTTAACAATAAATTTTCAACACCCTTTCTTTCTTGTGTAATTTTTTCAACCAATGGAATATTTTTATTAACAACTTCTCGCAATTGGTAATCAAAAATATTTTTATAACATTGTTCTGATAAAATATAAAATGAAGAATCATTTGGACCTTGAATTTCAAATCTTTCAAGATATTCAACTTCAGGATAAACTTTTTTCAAAAGCAACATTCTTTTCTTTGCCTTTTTATTACCTCCACTGCCCCCATTAAAAATATCCGAAATATCTTTAATATGAATATTCTGTATATTCTTTCCATTAGATTTCCTTTTTCTATAATCCTTATTTTCTTTCGATAAATCTCTTAAAACTACTTCTTTCATTTCACCAACAGTCTCCACAATATCTCTTTGTTCTCTTAATGATTTCGAAACAGCATACAAATAAAAAACTAATTCATTTGGAACAAAAAAACAATCACTATAGCTTAATTTTAACGCAGAATATTCTGAATCAAAATCTCCAATTTTAAAATT
>Ga0075122_10000783_pt1 | contig 24004 bp, 18 predicted proteins | sample AntAceMetag02UKB_FD_69790 | JGI IMG/M metagenome (GOLD analysis project Ga0075122, IMG submission 69790) | Saline lake microbial communities from Ace Lake, Antarctica - Antarctic Ace Lake Metagenome 02UKB | ecosystem: Environmental > Aquatic > Non-marine Saline and Alkaline > Saline | place...
TTCTTTTTTTCGAATTGGGGATATATGAAATATTGACTCTGCGTTGCCTAAAGTCTTCAGAGTTTATTATTGCTCTCATCAATGGGATGTTGGTTTTGATTCCATCGATAAAAAAATTATCCAATGCAACCTTCATGCGGCTGATTGCTTCTTTTCGCGAAGCTTCCCTGACAATTACTTTTGCAATCATCGGATCGTAAAAAGTTGCAACAGTATCGCCACTGAAAACGTTGGTTTGGACATTGATACCTTGCCCGAAGGGGTAGTAGAAGCGGTCTATTTTCCCGGGGGAAGGTGCAAAATTGTTATCGGGATCTTCGGCGCATATAGAAACACTGATGACGTGTCCATTTGTTTTGATACGATCTGGCTTGATACTCAAAGGATACCCGGCAAAGATTCTTATTTGTTCTTTAAGGAGATCAATTCCAGTTAACAGGCTTGTTCCGGTGTAAAAAGGCTGTATGTAGCCATTGACTTTCAGAAAGTAGGTCACATCTTCATCGACCAGAAATTCCACAGAAGCAAAGCCACAAATATCCAATTTGTTGATCAGTTTTCGAATCACTTGTTGCAGTTGTGCTCTTTTTTGGGCTGTGATTATTTGAGATGGGGTTTCAACCAGTTGTTTTTGAAAGCGTCTTTGTACAGAACACCACTGTTCGGGGAAGATCGCCACATCACCCGTTTTATCTCTTAATATGGGAAATTCAATGTGATGGGCTTTGGGAAGGAATTTTTCAATGAATACTTCATTTGAGTTCATGGAAAACTTATGACATTGTGACTTCACAAATTCATAGGTTGATCGGAGTTCCGAGGCCCGTTCCACGACTCTAATTCCCTTTCCACCGTATCCATGAGTTGCCTTTATCATCAGCGGATAGCCAATTGAATTCACTTCCTTTTTAATTTCTGAATAGTTCGAGAAGTTAGCTGACCCTGGCAGAACGTATAGTCCAAGTTTCAGGGCCAGTTTTCTAATCAAAGCTTTATCAGAGAGGTTGTGGATCCCTTCCAATGTGGGGGCGATGGTCGTGATTCCGATCTTTTGTAGTTTGTTTATAAATTCTGCATTTTGAGATAGAAACCCGTAACCTGAAAGCACTGCGTCGACCTTGAGCTTTTTTGCGAGTTTAACGATCTGGTCAACATCCGCGTAAGCCCGTGTAGCTGATGAATTTTGAATTTCATACGCTTCATCAGCATTTCTAACCCCAGCATTGTTTTCATCTTCTGCTTCATAAATAGCAACAGCTTTGCCACCCAGTTCCTGGACCGCCCGTACATAATTGGCCAGAATCAGTCCTCGATTAGCGATTAATACCTTTGAAAACATTACAGTACTCCGAAATTATGAATTAACGTTATTTCTTAAAAATACACTAGTGTGGTGTTTTAAATTGATAAACGGTTTTGTCGGTTTCAATAGGTGTGCATTGTTCAGCAAAATATCCGTCGAGGGAATTCTGATTCAAAACACGCATGAATCGATCTGTGGAGCTGGCGGAAAACGTCGTGTTTTCTGTCGTTTTGAATCACAACCCCCTCGACTCTGATTCATTCAGGAAATTTGTCTTGTATAATGTCGAATCAATTTGAAACAGACCACTAGTTTTACAATAAAACTATATTTAGAGCCGTCTTTACGGGCATGTAGAAATTCTTAACCCATTAAAACAATGAAAAGATGACACCTAATATTCAAGTCTGTTCAAGTGTATTACAGTGGAATATTACCGTGTTTACGCTTAGGGTGTTCAATTCGTTTGCCTGTCATCGATAGTAAGTAGCTTCCCACGATATGCCTTGTCTCACCGGGTTCGATCACATCGTCGATATAACCTTGAGAAGCTGCAATTTTGGGATTGGAAACGGTATCCATATACGTTGTTTCACATTCAGCTGCCTTTTTTTCCGGATCTTTGGCTTCACTGATTTCTTTTTTAAAAACAATATTCACAGCACCTTTGGGTCCCATGACTGCGATTTCAGATCCGGGCCAGGCAACAACCATGTCAGCTCCCAAGTGCTTGGAACACATACAGATATAGGCACCGCCGTATGCTTTGCGTAAGATCACGGTCAATTTGGCAACGGTTGCTTCACTATAGGCATACAGTAACTTTGCACCATGCCGAATGATTCCTGCATACTCCTGATCGGTTCCCGGTAAAAAACCAGGTACATCAACGAAAGTGAGTAGTGGAATATTAAAAGCGTCACAAAAGCGAACAAACCTGGCTGCTTTATCTGATGCGTTGACATCAAGGCAACCTGCAAGTTCTCTCGGATTATTTGCTACGATTCCGATTGGCTTTCCATAAAGACGCGCAAAGCCGATCAGGATATTTTTAGCGTATTCAGATTGGAGTTCTAAAAACGACATGGGGTCTACAATCGTGTTGACGACCTGAAATACGTCATAAGGTTTTGTGGTATCAGATGGAACTAGGTTTTCTTGAGGGATTTCAATGTTCAATTCAATACCGGCTTGATTCCCTACCGGAGGAAATTCCAGATTGTTGGCAGGTAGATAGGAGAGAAGTTTTTTAACCCAATCCAGCGTCGACTCATCATCGTCACCAGTATGTGTCACCACACCTGACCGAGCCATATGGACATCCGGACCCCCAAGTTCATCTTTACTAATAACTTCTCCCGTTACTGATTTAATGATATCCGGGCCGGTAATGAACATATTTGAAGTGTCTTTAACCATCACGATGAAATCCGTTAATCCCGGAGAATATACGGCACCACCAGCACATGGGCCCATGATGACGCTAATCTGAGGAATAACACCAGACGCCTTGGTATTACGGAAAAAGACTTCCCCATATCCGGCAAGTGCTCCGATACCCTCTTGTATTCGGGCCCCAACTGAGTCGTTCAGGGTTATCATCGGTGCACCATTTTGAATGGCGAGATCCATGACTGCCGCGATTTTTTTCCCATGCATCTCTCCTAACGATCCCCCCAGGACAGTAAAATCCTGTGCTGCAATGTAGATCAATTGCCCATTAACGCGACCGAATCCGGTAACCACGCCATCACCTGGGGTTCTACTTTTTTCAAGACCGAAGTTTTCATTGCGAAGTTCAATGAAACTGCCAGACTCAACGAAAGTACCCGGATCTACGAGGTACTCAATTCGTTGCCAGACCGTCATTTTCCCCTTCACATTTTGAGCTTTTAGGCGAGCTTCCCCACCTCCAAGTCTCATGAAATGCTTCTCTTCTTTTAGATTTTTAATCCGTTCTCTGTTTATTTTATCTATTTGCAAATCATATCTCCAAATCTAGGGTCGCTTCATCTCAATAAGTTTTATTCGTGCAGTGGAAAGTTCCGTTTTGATGATTGTTTTTTGAGAGCCGTAATAATCCATAAAAAATATTCGTTGGGAATACTTATGTCTGTTTTCTAATTGTTATAGAAAATGGCTATATATCCGTAAACCGTTTTTTTGATTTGAAAAAGCGTAAACTCGCGGGTTGGTTGACTTATCCTTCGATTGAGGGAACTCACAAATTTTCTTGAATGGCCTTCCTATTCTGAGCAAAAGGTTTGTTTTTAGGTAACCGATAATTTAGGAATATAACAGCCTGAATCGAACAATACAACAATTGCGCTTTCGCTGTTTACCTTATCTTGGTATATAAAAAAAGATAAAACAAACTTTAACAAAGAATCGATTTCAACAACTATTTTTACGGAGAAGACGTATGTCAATTAGAACATTTGGTGTTATTGGGGCAGGACAGATGGGTAATGGGATCGCACAGGTTGCTGCAACATCTGGTCTTGATGTGATCATGAACGATATTAAAACGGAATTTGTTGAAAAAGGGAAATCAAATATCGAGAAAAACTTATCCCGGAGTGTTGAAAAGGGTAGAATGACTGGTGAAGAATCCAAGACGGTACTTAGTCGTATCAAGACCAGTATTGATTTAAAAGACTTTAAAAGTGCTGATTTCGTTGTTGAAGCTGCGACTGAAAATGAGAACTTAAAATTAAAGATCTTTCAAGACTTGGATGTTATTTGTCCACCTGAGGTGATCTTGGCAACAAACACCTCATCCATTCCCATTGGTCGTATTGCGGGCGCAACTTCCAGGCCGGAGCTCATCATCGGCATGCATTTCATGAACCCGGTCCCAGTGATGAAACTGGTTGAGGTGATCAAAGGACTGGCAACATCTCAGGAGACATTTAAAACAACATGGGATCTGTCACTTAAGTTTGGAAAAACACCTGCAGAAGCCAACGATTTTCCAGGATTTATCGCCAACCGGATTTTGATGCCGATGATTAATGAAGCTGTGTTCTGTCTTTATCAAAATGTCGGAACAAGTGAAGATATTGATACTGTAATGAAATTGGGGATGAACCATCCCATGGGACCATTGGCATTAGCCGATTTAATAGGTTTGGATACATGCCTGGCTATCATGGAAACCCTTTATGATGGCTTCAAAGACTCCAAGTATCGGCCCTGTCCTCTGTTAAGAAAATATGTTGAGACTGGTTGGCTGGGTAAAAAGTCGGGACGTGGTTTTTATCAATATGACTAATTTCACGGTTACAATTTCAACCCGACATGGCATAGGAGGTAATTGTTTTATTCATATAATCCCAAGAATTACGGTGATTCGGCGATTTTGCAGCAAATAAACTTCAATCTCCCAGTCTCATACGAAGTCGCCAGGGTGGGTGAACCCTGGTTGAATAAGCTTGAGGAAGCACATGTCGCTCTCGAAGAGATCCAGAGGCGAATCAGGCGAAAGCAAGGCTGCACACTGTGCGACCATACACAGCATTATCAATCAAAAAATATTTCTACATTAATATATATCATCATTTTACTCACTAACCTGCTTGGACGGTACAAAAAATCCATAGCAAAAATGCCAACAAATTTCGACTAACCATGAAGAGCAAGAATCAATCCGAACCTCCATTTGTAGATATAAATTTCCTTAAATCAAGGAAGGATATTGCGGATTCATTTCTTAAAAATATGATAAACGTATTCAACAGTGAAGCTCTCAAATTAATAGCTGAGCTGAAAAATCGCCGCCAATTGGGCGCTGTTGAGGATGTGAAAAGCCTCGGACATAAATTGAAAGGAATGAGTCTTAATTTGGGAGCGTTGAACCTCAGCGAGCTTGGAAGAGAGATTGAAGAAGCTGACCCGGAAATTGTCAATTCAATTATTGATCGTCTAGATAGTGTATTTGAAAAAACCCGCTTGGCATTGATTGAGTTTATGGATCACATATCATAACACCCACCGCCAGGTTTTATCCTATTCAGGCTTAAAATTGGGTTGTCCGGTCGATTCCAGGACGTTCACCCAGAGTCTTGAACTGGGGTGGAGCCTTTTCCGATCTTTAATTGCCAGTGCAATTGGCAATTGACAATATACTCCATGCCAAATAGAGACTACCATTTCTGATTTGCCAGCCATGGCTGCATGAACAGCGTTCTGTCCCAGTATGGCACTGAACAAACCGTCATTTGTGTTTGCAGGTACTGAACGGACAATATAGCTGGGATCGATGTATTTTAAATTTGTTTCGATATTCAGTTGCTGGAAGTAATTCTGGATACGATGTTGGAGGTATTTTCCAATATCTTCTAGCTTTACATTGCCGGATTCATCGGTTTCCTCCTGAGGTGACTCAAAATATTTCTGTCCAGCACCTTCTGCCACCACAATGACCGCGTGGGAACGTGCTTCGAGACGCGCTCTCAGCACTTCTAAAAAACCATTGGGGCCTTCCAAATCAAAATCCACTTCTGGAACCAGCACAAAATTGACGTCTCTTTGGGCAACTGCTGCCGTAGCGGCAATAAAACCGGAATAGCGACCCATCAGTTTTACCAGACCAATTCCATTTGGATAAGAATGAGCTTCTGTATGCGCACACTGAATTGCCTGCGTTGCTGTATCAACGGCCGTTTCAAAGCCAAATGATCGGGATACACAAGAGATATCATTATCGATTGTTTTCGGAATGCCGACGACAGAAATTTTAAGATTACGATCTGATATTTCTTTGGAAATTTTTGCTGCTGCGTTCAATGTCCCATCTCCGCCGATAATGAAAAGCATGTTCATGTTTTGCCTTTCCAATGCATCGACAATATGTTCGATGGATTGGGCTCCTCGGGAAGAGCCGAGCATTGTGCCTCCCTGCTCGTGAATATCAGCAACCACATCGGGTGTTAATTTGACCAATGGATGGCCGTATTCAGGGATAAATCCTTGTAAACCGTACCGGATACCAAATATACTTTTCACATGATACCCATGGTAAAGACCAAGAACCACTGAACGAATAACATTGTTGAGACCGGGACACAGACCGCCACAAGTGACAATACCTGCCGTTACTTTCGTGGGGTCAAAATAGATGAAATTTTCGGGCTGGGATATCTCAAATGCAACTTGCGGTTCCTCAAAATCTAAACCTGGATAGGGGTGAAACAGGATGTGATCATTTGTTGAGATCCCGGATGCAATTCTTAACGGGGATTTGATAGTCGCCTTACCAAGTTTTTTTATTTTTGTATCCTCGGCCGTGAAATTGGGTTTCATATGGATTCCTGAATTTGTGAGTCATTCCTTCGTAATCGTCAATGCGATAAAAATCTTCTATATTTCCTAATATATCAAAAGCTGAACGGAAGTAAAGAGTTACCTTTTTTCCTTGTAGCTTTCCCTTCCTATGAGTAGTCTATGATAAATACCATATAACATTAACCCCTGCTTCCGTTATCTAGTTGGATCTGTATAACGACGCTTTGTATCCGCATCTTGTAGTTCAGACCAGGCAAGGTTCCCCAACACAGAACACAACTGACCAGGTGAATTGTAGAAGCACTCATTAGTTCTTTTGCCTAACCAGAATTTTGTAGATAACGGAAACTTGATATGAATTTCGATGGGCAAGGATGTTTTAGTGAATGTGGTATCAGACATTAATTACTATTCGTTTTGAATGTGATGAGTATTTTACAAAGAATTAGGTTCGTCATTTCGATCACATGAACATCGTCATATGAAAAGTTTATTTGAGCATAACTGTCTTAAAAAGGCCTTAAAGTCGAATTATGAGATTATCGCAGTCTGGGGAGCCTACCAGATTTTGCGATTAGAAAATGAACAAATCAGACCCTATCTCTCGGAATTTTTAGAGGCCTCTTTTACGGATATTCAGGATGCAGGTATTGCAAAAATTGCAGAAATTGGAGCAATTGAATATCTCCCTGAAATTTTAAAGATATTTCGTGAAACGGATGGTCAGGTAAAATATTCTTCCGCACTGGTTTTATCAAGATTTCCAAATGACTTTTCCAAATCCCTGATCCAAAAATGGTTTGATCAGCTTGCCGTAAGTGATCAATCAACACGCATGGAGTATGATGTTGCGACTTTTGCTTGTCTTGAAATTGATCGAGGGCAAAATTTTGAAAAAGTTGTCAAGACCCTTCAACAATCACAGCATGATGCCGTCAAGAGTTCGGTGCTCTTCCTTAATCTTTTAGCCTTCTGCAATAGTGAAGCAGATTTTCTGTCCATACTCGACCAGTATTTTGTCTTACGAGATCTGAATTCAGATGCTGAACTGACATTTAGGTTGGTTGAACATTTCGGGCAGATGGAATTGAAAGACTGGTGGTCGGAAAATCTCTCGCGAGGATACTCAATAAGCTCTATTTATGAACAGTGCTACATTCTTTTGGATTTAAGTGAAAATATTACTGATCGTCAGTATTGGATGGATCTTGAGACCGCCTTTGGTAGCTACGATCGCGTACATCCTGGAGCTCCAAAAGATCATCAACAATTCCTGCATGTGCTTGAGAAATGGATCGAATATCTCTTACAAGATAATGAGCAACCCTCAAAACTGCGTTGGGTGATTCAGAGTTTTAGCAAGAACCAACACTCTTTTTCAAAAACAATTCCGAAGATTCTAGAAATGGAATCTCTGTTTCTGTTAACCGTACCGTTGTTGATAATACTTGAAAAATCCGTTTCCAAATGGTTGCTGGAACCGACGAAATACGTAGAAAGTATCGCCAATTACTATCATTCATCGCTTCTGATAAAAGAGTATCGGGAGGAAATTCTATCCATGTTTTTTCCGGAATCACCTGCCTGGCAGCCTGATCAGCTAAAAATCATTCACGATGACTCTCCTCTCAGCACAGGAGACACTCGAAATGAAATTCTTTGGTCTTTTTTGCGGGAAGAACTGCTGGGTTTTGATATTTCCTGGCCATCCATTTTTCCAAATCCGAATTATTCAGCCCATCTAACTGAAGGACTCAGCCAGATATATAAAGCAAATTTCGTTTATTATATCAATAAAAAAGATCGCGTTGCGATTGATTATGCGCTTCAGATGTTTCAGGCTCATCCAAATGAACAAACCAGGGAGTTAGTCAAGGAACACTTCAGATATCTGATCCAATACCACACAGAAACCCTGTATCAGACTATTGAATATCTTCCGGATCCTGCATTTATAAAATTGTTATTGGAAAAATATGAGCCCGGTGAATTTGAGATTGCCCGTCTGGTCTTTATTATTTGTGAAATCTTTGAAAAGCCGGTTCCGGAGAACATTCTGGAAGATCTGAAAAACTTAAACATCTCAGAGTTTCAAAGATCCGGAATGAAAAAGCCTGTTCGGCTACATTGTTCGAGCTGCAATAATACATTTCAATATCCGGTAGACGTTATTTATGTCGATGAAGGGTCAATTCTCAGAATGAACCGGTTGTCAACTGATTCTGTTTGGGTACCTCAATCCTTTTTCTGTAAAAAATGTGAAGCTCCGGTACCATTTATTCTGGATGATTCACAGCTAAACGAATTTTCACTACAGTCTCGAGTGGACCGCATTCTGAAAATAACACCGCAATCCGATACCAAGCAATTCGGACAAAAAATTGTGTTGATTGATTTTCCCCGTTACAAAGCTGTGACCTATTCCCCCGATGCATTCGAAAAATTAATCGAAAAATTCGAGCAGAACATCGAATCTCAGCGTGATATATTACAAATTCTCTGGATCAAACAGGCGCGACTTTATAAAGCAATGCATAAATGGGATTCTTGTTTGACGGTACTTGAGAAGATTACTACTTCCACAACGAATGAAGAGGAATTGGTTTTTCTGAAGGGATTGACGAATTATAAACTAACTAATTTTGTTAAATCGAGAGTTTATTTCGACTGGTTTATTAAAAAATATGCTGACCAGAGTGATTCCAGTTCGAATGATCAATATGTTGAACAGTCCAGGTATTTTATAAAAGCTATGGATTCCAACTCCTCAAGAAGATCAAGGTTGACAGTGATAAAAGGGAAAAAATGAATCAGGTGGCAGCAATAGTACCCAATATTCCTCTATCTACGTGGTATAATGAAGAAAGCCCGAATCAGGTCGAAGAAGATATTGCTCAGCTGATCATAGAAAGCTTCGCTCCAGATGATCGAAGCGCCTTTTTGCAGCCCTCCCTGGAAGATATTCCTGATCCCGTTTCGCTCAAGGGAGCGAATATCGCAGTAGATATGCTTTTGGACGCAATCAACAAAAATAAAAAAGTCCTTATTGTTGGCGATTATGATGTTGATGGCATTACGTCGACAGTATTAATGACCCGTTTTCTAAAAATAATGAAATTCTCTAATTTTGAGAGCTTCATTCCCAATCGTTTTATTCATGGTTATGGACTGACGGCAAGGTCTGTCGACGAGATTCTCTTAAAGAATCCAGACTTGGTCATAACGGTTGATAACGGAATTACAGCCAAAAACGAAATAGATAGAATTCAAAAAACAGGTGCGAAGGTTATCGTCACTGATCACCATTTGCCCCAGGAAAATAGCCATCCTGACTGCGTCATTATCAATCCTAAACAGAAAAACTGTTCTTATCCATTCAAGGATCTATCGGGGGTCGGAGTCGTTTTTGTATTTCTGATAGCAGTGAGAGCCGCCTTACGCAAACAGTTTGACTGGAAAGAGGGCCAACAGCCAAACTTGTTGCATCATCTCGACCTTGTAGCGATTGGTACGATAGCCGACCAAGTTCCACTCCTGGGGCTAAACCGGCTTTTTGCCAAATACGGCCTGGATCAGATGACAAGAAGAATTCAGCAAAACGGAGCTGATGAATTTTTTCATTATTTAAAAGTATTTGCCGAAAAAACACACGTTCGATTTTTTGACAGCAATTGCATAGCCTTCAGACTTGCTCCCATGCTGAATGCCACAGGTCGAATGAAAGATGCCATGGCAGGGGTTGGATTCTTATTGTCGGAGACTGAACAAATTGCCATTAGCCGTTATAACTATATTGAAAGGCTGAACTTAAAGCGGAGGAAAAAGCAAAAGACCATGGTGAAACTGGCTATCGAACAAGCCAGCAGACTGGTCGAACAGAAGCAAGGTCTTTTGGTCTATGATAATTCGTTTCATGAGGGTTTGATCGGTATCGTGGCCAGCAGACTTTCAGATCAGTTCAACCAGCCCAGTATAGTGGTTTCTGATTCTGAATCTGGCATGTTAAAGGCTTCTGCCCGCACAAAAAACGAAAACATCATGGAAATTCTTCAAGAGTGTGAAATGTATCTGGAAGGGTTTGGTGGGCATGTGAATGCCGCAGGTTTCAGCATTAAAAAAGCTAACTTGGAGAAGTTCCATCATTGCTATACTGATGTTTGCACCCGCATCATGTTAAATCACAAATCGGAAATCTTTAAAGCTGATATAGAAGTAAAGCTTGAGATGTTGACTCAGAAACTGATTGATCGCTTGAAGATGTTTGAGCCGTTCGGGCAAGAGAACAAAAAAACAATATTTATGCTTCAGGCACAAGCGCTCCCAATTCCAATCGTGTTGACGGGAAAACATCTGAAATGGATACTCAAACCCGATCTTGAAATGATTTATTGGAATGGTGTAGTAACAACCGATTACGATTCCCGCTTCAATATCGCATTTACGCTGTCAGAAAATTTCTATCGTGGTCAAAAGAAACGTCAACTCATTGTAGACGCGATGGTACCATCCTGAAAGAAGCTTTCAATTTACTAAATATTTTTTAAGTGAATGTTGACAGAGTGGACATGCCTCCTCAAGCATTTCAACAGATGCACCGCAATGAGGGCAATGCTGCGTGTCCCACCCGTCGTGCTCTTTACCCTCGGTCAATATCGATTGAGCACCGGCATGCGCCATCACCTTCTTCGTTCTTCTTTGGGAATCTTTAATAAAAGCGTGTTGCAACTGTATTTTTTCCAGCTTATCCAAATCTTTTTTTAAATAGTCATAAACCTGTTGGCTAATCTGCGTACTCTTTTCCCGATATCGGCGCAGCTCCTTAAACGCTTTAAAAATTCCAAACATAAGAAATAAATCGGTCAATCCGAGTATAAAAGCCCCCCAAATAGGCAGCAGTTCATTATGCAAAATATTTATGATTAAAAGACTCAGTAAGAGGACAAATCCAGAGAAAGCAGTGATTAAGCCTGTATACAAAGTGGCAATTACTTTGTGCTGATTTTGGAATAATCTTAAATAGCTCACGAGTGGATTTTTCTTAATCTCAGCCGGTATCTCTGGCCTTTCGGTCTGACTGGTTAACATATGCCGTACTTTTCGATCTATTTTACTTAGCATAAACCTCCTATTTCTTTGCCAACAGGCTAAGATTCTGGTGCCTGATTCTATGCCATTTTCGCTTAAACCGATATTGAAACACATCCAGAATCTCTTCAGAAAGAGCAACCACTTTTTCTAGCGTAATATCTGCGGCATTATCCGATGAGATTTCGTTAAAACCAGTCCAGATAATCAGTCCAGACGGCGCATCAATCACGCGCAGTTTTATTCTCGCTTGAAACGGAGCTTTGCAATCTGGGCAGGGCCAACGGTCGATTTGTAAGACAACAAGGTTTGCAACCTTCAACTGCTTTCCTATGCGATTGGATATATCTTTATTTGATACCGAAACGCGGGTTATACTATCCAGGTAAATAGATTTTAACTGGTTGAGGGAGCGATTTTGTTTAAAATAAATATTCAGATCGTCCGTTTTTTGGACAGAATGATAAAATGTCATCTGTTCCAGTCGTTGATTTAAAACTGTTGATAGGTCTGCTGCCAACTGCTCTGGAATATCTTCTGTCAATTTCACAAAAAAGGCAGCTGCAGAATTCCCTAATAAAACGATCGTCTCATCACGATGAATGTTTTCATTTGGAGTGGCATTCTCTCGCAGGGTTTGTGCTGATCTGTTGACTAAATTTTCTGATAAAGAATGATTGAACGACTGACAAGATGACGTTATGCTGAATAGCAGAGCCAGAACTGCAAAACTGGTGGTTTTTTTGAGACGAGCCCACATGATGGCAAACGATTTTGAGACAAACATAAAGCACCGAATTGCGATTTTTCAGAAGAGCAGATCGAACATTTCGATCCTTTAAGAATAGTGTTCTTTTGACATGATTATCAGGCTTACCGTTCCTGCGTCTAGTAAAAAGCTTTCGAATTGTGTTTCTAACTCAGGTTTTCGTTGGATTTATCAGAGGTGTTTTTTTATCATAAATCCATGAGTATTTCTAAGATTGTTTAGTTTATTTAACATTTGCTTTGGAAACCGGAACATACCTCTAATCTTGCTGCCCCCTTGGATAAAATGCGTGAATCTGATCAATTGCTGACCGATATCTCTATTGAACGTATCGATGAAAATAAAATCAAAATCCATTGGAATCCAGGACGCTATCGGGGATTTGTCTCAATCTATCAATCATCCACTGCCAACAATGCTGCAAAACACAAACTAATCGAAAAAACCCGTGATAACCATATCATACATTCTAATTCTCAGAACGGTGTTCGTGATTATTACCTGCTTGTTCCAGAGAATGGCAAAGGGAGATGGGCAGGTGAAAGGCATGTCCGGATGTCTGGTACGGTGAATTTCAGAGATATGGGTGGTTATGAATCAAAGGGCGGAAAACACATTAAGTGGGGACAACTTTTTCGTGGAGACAGTCTGCAAAAAGCTACAGATTCAGATTTGTTGCTGGTAAAGCAGATGAATATCGGTCTGATTTTCGATTTTAGACGTAATGAGGAAGTTAAAAAGGGGCCTAATCGATTTCCGGAAAACCACCCCCTTGACTATCAACACCTGCCAGTGATCCATGGTGAGTTTAATTTTATCGCAGCTCTGGAAAAGTTGAAGAAGAATAAAATGGACTGGATTAAGAAAGAGACAATCATTAAAGGGTATATCGAAAATACTGAAAACTATGCCACCACTTGGGGAAACATCATCAAGCAATTGGCGAGCATAGATTGCCCTCCTGCATTCTTTCATTGTACCGCAGGAAAAGATCGGACCGGTATCTGCGCTGCTCTCATTTTATCCGCTCTCCAAATTCCCAGAGAAACCATTTTGTCAGACTATCTCTTGTCTAATAGGTATATTGAAGGGGTTTGGGGCAGAGTTAAGAAGATGATTGAAGAGCAGAATGTTAACCCGGAAAAGATGAAACCCTTTTTCTCGGCCCCTGAATACGCAATGACGGCTTTGCTTGATCACCTTGAGAAGAATCACGGTTCAGCACTCGGATTCTTATTACGCAAAGCGCAAGTTGATCAGGAAGCAATTGATAAAGTGAGAGAAAAGTATCTGGAATAAAATGAACGATCGTTTATGAAGATTTGGTGAGCATCAAATATAAATGGGACGGTCTTTTTTTCGCTTAAGTTTCCGAAAAATTCTGTGAGCAGCAATCTGTTTTCCTAAAAAACATGACTATACACCCTTTAAAGGGCTAAAATGGTTTGACGAATGCGGGCTGAAAAGGTCAATCTAATATCTTTTACAGCAATTCGGGTTAAGGTTTAAAGAAAGGCTGAGGAAGCGAAAAAACCTGGAGTAGGCTGCAGTATATTGGATTAGGAAATAATTATTGTCAGAGGTGTCTTAACATGAGTGAACTCAGCAATCAATTGCAAGCACGCGCAGATAAATTGGAAAAACTCAGATCATTGGGTGTTAATCCGTATCCCTACAGGTTTGACAGAAGCCATCATATCAGTGAGGTCCTTGAAAACAAAGATGCGTTAATTGAAAGTGAAACAGAAATTACGATCTCCGGTCGTCTGGTCGCTTTTAGAAGACAAGGCAAAACCGCTTTTTGTAATCTGAAAGAAGGATCTGAACGCCTGCAATTATATGTTTCTCAGAAGATTGTTCAACCGGATCCGTACGAAATTTTTAAGTGTCTGGACTTAGGGGATTTTATTGGTGTTGAAGGAAGCTTGTTTATGACAAGAACCGGTGAGCTTTCTTTGAATGTGAAACGATTCGAGGTGCTTTGTAAAACCGTTAGACCCTTGCCGGTGCCAAAAGAGAAAGTTGTGGACGGAGAGAAACAGATCTTCGATCAGTTTAAAAACACAGAGCAACGCTACCGTCAACGCTATATCGATCTGGTTCTCAATGATAATGTAGTGGATGTCTTCAAAAAGCGGTCTCTCATTGTCAAAGCCACGCGGGAATACTTGGAAGATCTGGGATATATGGAGGTGGAAACCCCAACCCTGCAAAGCATATATGGGGGCGCCAGCGCAAGACCGTTTGAAACCCATCATAACTCACTGGATATGAAGCTTTATCTGCGGGTTTCTAATGAGCTATTCTTGAAACGGTGTATTATCGGCGGCCTTGAAAGAGTATATGAAATCGTCAAGGATTTCAGAAATGAAGGTATTGATCGAACTCATAATCCAGAATTTACTCAAATTGAGTTTTATCAGGCGTACGCAGATTATAACGACATGATGGTGCATTTCGAAAATATTTACGCAAAAGCATCGCTAGCTGTGAATGGCACTACGAAAATCCAGTATCAGGGACAGGATTTAGATTTAACGCCTCCCTGGGAACGGCTGACAATGAAAGATGCGATCAAAAAGTATGCTGGTTTCGATGTAGATGACAAAACCGATGCTGAGCTGATTGATCTGTTAAAGAAAAAAGGCATTGAACTGGAAGGCGGATTTATCAGAGGGGTCGCTATTTCAGAAATTTTTGAGGTATATTGTGAGGAGTATCTGATTCAACCAGTTTTTATTATTGATCATCCAAAAGAATCGACCCCACTCTGCAAAATCCATCGGAAAGATGCCACACTTGTCGAAAGATTCGAACCGTATATCAATGGCTGGGAATTAGGAAATGCTTATAGTGAATTAAATGATCCGGAAATGCAGCGACATTTTTTTCAGGAGCAGGTGGAAAGGGGAAGAGGTGGAGAAGATGAAACGCATCCCATGGATGATGATTTCCTGAACGCCCTGGAATTCGGTATGCCGCCTACGGGTGGAATCGGGCTGGGTATTGATCGCATGGTAATGTTGTTGACTGACCAGAATACCATCAGAGACGTCATTCTCTTCCCATTGATGCGAGAAACCGAGACCTCATCCTAGGCCTAAACATGCACGTTTTCAAAGGCTCTCATCTTTTTGTCTAATTTCAAAAGTGAAATTTTTACAGGGAATTAACCAAATGATCATAAATACTATTTCCGTAGCACCGATCGGAACCAATTGTTACATTTTAGCTTGTGAAAAGACTGGTGATGCAATCATTATCGATCCCGGCGGAGAACCTGAAAAAATCTTGAAACTTATCGATGAGCAGAATTACAATTTGAAATATATCATCAATACACACGCACATTTCGATCATGTAGGTGCTGTTGTTGACATACAGAAGGCAAAAGATGTTCCGTTTTTACTACATCCTGATGATGAAATATACCTTGAACCAACGGTTTTTAAAGAGAGCCTGAGAAACTTTGGTTTTTTGAATGTTGAACCGCCAAAGGTTGATGACTATATAAACCCTGAAAAAGAGTATGGTTTTGGCGAGTGCCACTTTTCAGTGCTTACCACGCCTGGACACTCACCTGGAGGGGTTTGTTTTCTTTTTGAAAAGGAAGTTTTTGTGGGTGATACTCTTTTTTCTGGAAGTATCGGAAGGACGGATTTCCCGGGGGGATCAATGCCGATTCTGATGGAATCTATCAAGACAAAACTCATGTCACTGAAAGATGAGTTAATTGTATATTGCGGTCACATGGATTCAACCACGATCGGCAAAGAACGTACGTTCAACCCTTTTCGTGAGTATTGGAACTGAAGGATAAATCAATGAGGAGTTTCCATGCTTGCTGATCTGCTTTACTATTTGTATCCATATCAGATTTTTAAATCGGTGGTTTTTCGGGGAAGCCTCACTTTCTTAACGACTTATTTTATTATCAATCTCATTCTTCCCTCCATCATCAGATTGTTTCGCCAAAAAGGGATTACATCCGATTTTAAAAAATCAGAGAGGCCCTCAGGACCATACAGTGGAGCAACGCCGATAATGGGCGGAATTATCATGATACCCGCCATTGTTATTTCTGTCTTTCTCTGGGCCTGGATCAACCAGTTCACGATCTCACTTCTAATCATTATCACCTCTTTTGCGTTCATTGGTGGGCTGGATGATATGGCAAAAGTGCTTCATAAGAGAAGAATTGAATCAGGCAAAGAATCACGAAATGCATTTTCAGATAAAGCTGATGGGCTAAGAGGGGATCTGCGGCTGGTTATGGAATTCATTATTTCGTTTGCTGTGATTGGGGCAACCTACTGGATCTTCGATGGTATCAATGGGCAGATGCATATTCCGATGATCCCAATGAAAAATTGGTTTCCTGAATTGCCAACAGTTCTGTTTATACCTATCGCAATGGTTATTATTGTCGGCGGCGCAAATGCGGTTAACTTGATGGATGGCTTGGACTCCCTGGCGACCGTACCGATCATCACCTGCTCCGTATTTATTGCTGGTGCTGCTTATCTGGCAGGTGATGCAGAGTGGAGTGAGCGTTTAAAACTACTTTATATTTCAGATGAAATTAAGGAAGTGGCAATTTTCTCTATCGCGATTATTGCGGCTTGCCTGGCATTTTTGAATTTCAATTCCCCACCTGCATCTATTTATATGGGAGACATCGGTTCGCTGGGCTTGGGTGCTGCAGTCTGTGCGATGTTTATTTTTGTCAAAGCGGAGCTCTATTTGCCGATTATCGGAGGCACATTCGTCATCGCTGCTGCCAGTTCCATCATCCAACGGTTCTGGTTTAAAATTGCGCTCTGGAAAAATGGCAGGGTCTGGGCAGAGAAAAACCGCTTTTTCTATAAAGCACCATACCATCACCATCAACAGGCCATGTTAACCTACTCGGAAAGAGAGGCAGGGATCACTTCAATTTGGCACAATTTCCTTTTAAAGTTGGGCCTGGGGCGTGTGCCTGTTGAAGATCAGTACTTAAATCGTGACCATGTTAAACATAAAGTGATCTGGAAAAACCATTTACGAGCGATCGCATTGTTGGTGATATCCGCTATGATCTATTTTAAGGTTCGTTAACGTTAGTACCTGAAGATGTTTTTTTATGTGAGTTATTCTTGCCACACCCGTGCAATACCTTAAAGTATATAGAGAACGCCACACCGCACGTTGATCTGTTACCGTCGTTTTAATTACTCGGATTCTTATAAGTTTACGCTAATTTCATTACCTAGAGAAACAGACCCATGATTGATATTAAAATATTAAGAAATGATTCCGCACAGGTATCTGCATCACTACAAAATCGAAAAGCAGATGTGGATCTTCAGAAAATCCTGGATCTTGATAACGACAGAAAAGAGATTGTATTTAAGCTGGACCAAATAAAACAGCAACGAAATGAGAATTCTGGCAAGATTGGGAAAGGTAAAGTTGAGGCGGATGAAAAGCAGAAGTTGATTGAGGAGACAAGACGTTTGGGAGATGAAATCAAAGCCGGTGATTCAACACTTAGAGAACTCACAGATGAAATTCATAGCAGAATGTTGACGATACCGAACTTACTACATGAATCAACTCCTATTGGACAATCAGAGGAAGATAATCCAGAAAATTATCGTTGGGGGGATTTGCCGGTATTTGATTTTCCTGTCAAGCATCACGCGGATCTGGCTGAACAACTGGATATTTTGGATACTCCCCGAGGGGTAAAACTCGCGCATTCCCGCTTCACACTTGTCAAAGGTGCGGCGGCAAAGCTTGAGCGGGCATTGATGAACTTCATGCTTGATATACACACTGATACAAACGGATTCGAAGAGGTGAGCCCACCGCTTCTTTTAAATAGCCAATGCCTGACGGGTACTGGCCAGTTGCCCAAATTTGAAGAGGATCTTTTCAAAACGACGGAAGGTCTGTATTTGCTTCCAACGGCTGAAGTCCCGTTGACCAATATTTATAGAGAAGAGATTCTGAAAGAGGATGATCTTCCCGTTTATCTGACTGCCCATACGCCCTGTTTTCGTAGCGAGGCTGGTTCATACGGCAAAGACACCAAAGGGTACATCCGACAACATCAGTTCAACAAAGTGGAACTCGTTAAATTAACCCATCCCGAAAAATCATATGAAGAGTTGGAACTGCTGCTAAAAAATGCCACAGGAATACTTGAAATGCTGGAACTGCCATACCGTGTGATCTCACTCTGCTCAGCAGATATCGGGTTTAGTGCCGCTAAATGCTACGACATAGAGGTCTGGGTTCCTTCAGAAGATCGTTACCGTGAAATATCAAGTTGTTCCAACTGTACCGATTTTCAAGCCCGGAGAGCGAATATCCGTTTTAAACCGAAAGAGGGTGGAAAAACGAGATATGTTCACACCCTCAATGGATCAGCTCTGGCAGTCGGGAGAACGGTTGTTGCCATTTTGGAAAACAACCAGATGTCCGATGGCAGCATAAAAATACCCGAAGTGCTGATTCCCTACATGAGAGGCTTGACAAAAATCGAAATGAGATCGTAATATTAGAGATCAACTGGAGGGATGGGAGAGTGGTTGAATCCGGCGGTCTTGAAAACCGTTATACGTAAGTATCGGGGGTTCGAATCCCCCTCCCTCTTCCAGAAAGCCATCACTCGGGACAAGCAAGTAAGCTTTCCTGCAGGGCTCCTAAATGATTCATTTCAATTTATAATTTCAGCCTCAAAGCAACATCTGATCGAGAATGTGATTATAAAAGGAGAAAAGCTTTCGCAGCGGAAAATGTTCGTTAAAGTTACAAAGCGGAGAGATGCCAGAGAGGCCGATCGGGGCAGATTGCTAATCTGTTGTACTCGCAAGGGTACCCGGGGTTCGAATCCCCGTCTCTCCGCCAGTAACTGAAGAGAAGAATCTGCACCCGTAGCTCAGTTGGATAGAGCACCTGTTTGCGGAACAGGGGGCCAGGGGTTCAAATCCCTTCGGGTGTACCAGTTTTACTCACGGCCTAGTAGGATAAAACTTGTTGAAATCCAACAGGGTGCCGCGAAAGTTGAAGAACTGCGGTGAATTCATCAGACATCGCGGAGAGATGTCCGAGTGGATGAAGGAGCACGCCTGGAAAGCGTGTAAATGGGAAACTGTTTCCGGGGTTCGAATCCCCGTCTCTCCGCCACCTACGGTGGTCCGTACAATTGGAAGGTGTAAACCGTGCCAGGTCCGAGAGGAAGCAGCACTAAGCATTGGAAGATGTGTGCGGATCACTTCCTAAAAAGAGCTGATTCAGATTTCAATACAGCACTTGAACATCAAACAGCTATCAACGATATGTCCTACCTCGTTCTTGCCAGAAAACTGAGACCTCCGAGATTCAAGGACTTGGTGGGACAAGAACACATATGGAAGACACTAATCAATGCCATCCGCTCCGACCGTGTTGCACATGCCTTTCTTTTTACAGGTCCCCGGGGAACAGGTAAAACCAGTTGTGCCAGAATTCTGACAAAAGCGCTCAATTGTCACGCCCCAGTTGAACAAGAACCCTGCAACGTCTGCGAGAGTTGCCTGGAAATTAATCAGGGTATCGCCACAGATATTATTGAAATTGATGCGGCATCCAATAGAGGCATCGAACATATCAGAGAGTTGCGCGAAAACGTAAAGTTTTCTCCTGCCAAGTGTAAATTCAAAACCTATATCATTGACGAAGTTCACATGTTGACCACGGAGTCATTTAATGCATTGTTAAAGACCCTTGAAGAGCCTCCATCACATGTGAAGTTTATTCTGGCAACGACAGATCACCACAAAATCCCCACTACTGTGATTTCGCGCTGTCAGCGGTATGATTTTTCAAATATTTCGATGCCCGATATGGTTGCGTACCTCAAATCAGTGGTGGAAAAAGAGGAGATCGCGGTCAGTGATTCGGCGTTAACATTAATTGCCAAAAGTGCGAATGGCGGAATGCGTGATGCGCTGACAACCTTAGATATGTTGGTCAGTTTCAGTGGAGACCAGATAGATGACGAAAAAGTGGTCACCGTACTGGGTCTGAATGATGCCAGAGAGTTGGATGGTTTGTTGGAAGCCATAATTGATAAGAACGTGGCAAAGGTGATGTCTTTGTTCCAAAACCTGGTCGTCAAGGGAAGGTCAATCGCACGAATTGTGGTTGACTTAATGGGTGTTGTTAAAGATTTGAGTCTCGTGAAAAGTGTCCCGGAAGAGAACTTAAACTGGCACGATTTTCTGCCGGATCAATTAGACTTGTATAAGCGATTATCCACGCAAGTCAGCATCGGGACGATGCAACAATACTTCCAAATTGTTTTGGATATCGAAGGGCAGATAAAACGAACGACACAAGCTAAAATTTGTGTCGAAATGGGATTGATGAGAATGTGTTCTGTCGAATCCCTGATCGGTGTCGCCGAAATCGTTACTGCACTCAGGAGTGCAGGTAAAAAAAAAATTCCACATATCAACTGACCCAGATTGAAGACAAACAAACCAATTCAGTTCAGGAACCTGACGGGGCCAAGTCACCCGAAATTAGTATCCCTCAAACACGGTTGACCGGAAAGAGTTCTTCAGAAAAACAATTTTTGGTCATTGAGCCTTCCGAACCGACCAACGCAGCAAGGCAGTCTACTCGGGTAACCGAGCCATCTCAACAGCCTACACCTGATGACTTAGATGTTGCGAGTGATGAATTTGAAACTGGAACGCCCATTGACACAAAGGTTCCGGGGGAGGCGGCTGAGCTTAAAGAAGCAATCACGTCAGAAAGCTGGCGTTATTTTGTCGATGAAGTCGCAAATCAGGCTAGTATTTCTCTGGTCTCTTTGCTTCGAAATTCTGTTGTTTTGGAGCTGTCCGAAAAGGAGTTGGTGATTGGCTACCAGAACATTCAAGTTTTTACAGAAACGAAACGCATAAAGATTGAAGAAATTGCCAGGCGCTTTTTTAACGATTCAATCCGTGTCGTATTCAAGGAAAGTGATGATGGATTAGACGACTCCCTGCAAGTCAAACATGATAATGCAAAGGCAAAAGAAGTTGAAGAGATTAAAAATGTCGCAAGAAATGACGCTTTCGCCCTGGAAGTATTAAAGCTATTTCCAAGTGCAGAGATTGAAGACATAACCATTTTGGATGAAACAGAAGAAGGAAAAAGGTAATGGAAGGTATCAACATGAAGGAACTCCTTGAAAAAGCCAAGGAGATGCAGAAAAGCATGGCAAAAAAGAAAGAAGAAGCCGCAACGAAAACAGTCGAAGTAGCGGTGGGGGGTGGAATGGTTACCATCATCATGAATGGAAATCTAGAAACGCTATCGATTAAAGTTGATCCTGATATTGTTGATAAAAACGATGTAGAGACACTAGAGGACCTGGTGCGTGCAGCTAACAATGAAGCGGTTCGTCAGGCAAAACAACTGGTGTCCGATGGTTTGTCAGATTTAATGACGGATATGAAGATTCCGGATCTTGGCGATTTGATGAAAAAATGAATCTTCCTATTCCATTAATCCAACTGATAGACGAATTAGCAAAATTGCCGGGTATCGGCAAAAAGACTGCTAAACGGTTGGCTTTTTCCTTATTGATGCGCCCGGAACAAGATACATCCGCTCTGGCAGCTTCGATTATAAAAGCCAAAGAATCCATTCACAGTTGCTCTCGCTGTTTTGGGTTTACCGACCTGGAAATCTGCGATATATGTGCTGATCCCCGTCGCAATCATGAAATAATCTGCGTGGTTGAAGATCCCCGAAATATTTTTACTATTGAAAAAAGTAATGTATTCACAGGTGCTTATCATGTTCTTGAGGGGGCTATCTCCCCCTTACAGGGCATCACTCCGGAAAATCTAAGAATCACTGAACTACAGGAGCGTATTCAGGATACTCCCATAATGGAGCTTGTTATATCGACAAATCCCACATTAGAAGGAGAAGCGACAGCTCATTTTCTGATGGATCTATTTAAGGATACGGTTCCTGTAATCACAAGAATTGCCAGAGGTATGCCGGCAGGAGGGGATCTGGAATTCGCAGATTCAAATACATTAGCGACGGCGTTTGAAGGACGAACTCCGTTCCCCGGAAGTTCTGATAATTAGGCCTGTAACTGTTTGATGCAAGATTCCAGAGCAGAAATGAACCGTTTATAGGTCTCAAGGTCATACTCCCCCATATTAAAGATCCTAAAAACAACTCCAGAAAGGTCACCCTGCGCTGAATAGATCTCATAACACTCTTCGCTTCCGTCGTCCCATTGAGCAAGAGCTGTTGCTAGATCATCATAACTGACACCTTCGGGCAGAAATAACGATGTTCCGATATTTTGCTGTGCCATACCTTCTTTCAGAAAGGTTTTCAGACCTAACCTTTTGTACCCTTCTCTTAGAATCTCCAGGCGATTCTGATACATCTGAATTCTTGCGGATAGCCCACCTCTTTCAATAAAGTCGTCCAAAGCAGCTTCAAATTCTAATAAAGCCCTGATATTTATTGTATAGGGGTGGCTACCTCCTTTTTGAGCCAACCAGGTTTTCCCGAGATCAAAATAAGGAATACGTCCCTGCCTGCTTGAGATTTCTTTTAGATATTCCCTCTCTACGACACAGAAACAAAGGTCTGGGTTTGAGTGTAGACCTTTGTTTGTAGAACATATCAGTGTATCAATCTTCCAGTTTTTAAGATCGATTTCTTCCACAAAAACCGAAGCGATGGCATCAACAATAAATCTGATATTCAATTTTTTGGTCAATGCACCGATTTCTTTAACTGGGTTGAGAAGACCTACACTAGTGCAACCGTGTACCATCCCAACTGTTCCGAGCTGATGTTTTTTTAGCAGTGCTTCAATTTCACTGACATCAGGTTTCACTCCGGGGTCCAGAGTGTAACGAACAGTGCGAATGCCGAGCTGTTCACAAAAATCTGCCTGCCTATGCCCATATACATCGTTAGCGATGACCAAAATACCGTGTTCATCAATGCATGATCCAACGGCAGCAGCAATTGCGCCAGATCCGGCTGCAGTGAATATAACAGTCTCATGCGTGTCTGCAATGTCTAACTGTTCTGATACTTTTTTGCGCAAGCGATCCAGAATCGGCTTCAACGCGGGTCCTCGAGGAACGATTGGTTGTTGCCCATACGTTTCTGAAACTTTATTTACGCGTTCCGGAAGATGGAACACCGCGGGTGTCAAGGATACTCTTTTCACAGTCTTATCTGGTTGGAAGATTAGTATGGATTGTCAATAGCCTAGTAACATTTATTGCTTCTCACTGAGTGACAAAACATAGACGAAATGGGAGTGGATCGAACCAAAAATTTATTATTTGTATTGCTCAAATGTACGGTAATGTAACATTAATGTCCATTAAGAGTCGTTTTTACCGTTTTAAAATATCCAAAATTTCGAAATTTTACTGAACGACCACCGGCTGAAAGCCGGTGGGTTCGTTTAAGTACTGAAAGTACAGTTTAACGGCTAAAGCCGTTTGGTGGTCACGGTTCTATATCAAAATTGTCATTTGGTGATCGTT
>Ga0075122_10000786_pt1 | contig 23995 bp, 32 predicted proteins | sample AntAceMetag02UKB_FD_69790 | JGI IMG/M metagenome (GOLD analysis project Ga0075122, IMG submission 69790) | Saline lake microbial communities from Ace Lake, Antarctica - Antarctic Ace Lake Metagenome 02UKB | ecosystem: Environmental > Aquatic > Non-marine Saline and Alkaline > Saline | place...
ATAATAAGGCGCATATCAAAGCAGGAGCAGATAGTAATACCGATTGCGTTAAAGATGCTATAGAAGGTTGTCCTGTGGATGCTATTAGTTAATTATTTTTTCTTTATTTTAATAGCTTTTTTTCTTTTTTTCTTTTTGGGAAATATTTTTTTTTGATAGCATTCATAGTTATATTTTAATGTTTTTAGTAATGAAAACATTAAAATTCCTAGTGTTCCTAGGATTAAATCAATCATAGTGTCATCATTTTTATCCATAATTATATTTAATTTGTTTGCGGTAATAGTATCTCTTAAATAAACTCCCTGAGCTTTTACGTCAAATAATCTATCTAGTAAAAATTCACCTATTTCAAATAATCCTAAAATTGAAACCACTATTAAAAAAGTTAATAAAATTTTTACACTAAAATTAGTTTTTAATTTATTTATTAAAAAAAAGATAATAAATCCTAATAAAATGGGGTTCAATAAGTGTAATATCTTATCATAGTTTGGATAAAGAAAATAAAGGGGGCTTAATAAAACTCCTGTGGTTAAAATAAATATAAAAATAATATAGTGTTGGGGTTTAAATTTTAATGCAAAAAATCTATCAGTTAGTGCAAACATAAACGTAGAAAATAAAAATCCTACAACTCTTACTAAATAGGATGTATTTTTTAAGGCATAAATTATGCCGAATATCAATATCCCTAATATTATGTACCACTTCTTTTTTGTTAAGATTTTCATCTTATATCTTTAATAATAGCTGTATTAGTATAAAAATCTTTAGAAAATATTAATTTAACGAATCATAGAAATCTTTATAAAGTCATATGAACTATTATTCATATGAATTATAAAACATACCATATCTTTTTTAGTAAATTGTCTAATCCTCTTAGGATTAAAATTGTTTCTGCACTTGAAAATAGTGAGAAGTCTGTTAGTGAACTGACAGAGGAATTAAAGGTTGAACAAAGTAAATTAAGTCATGCCCTTAGTGAACTAAGAGACTGCAATATTGTTGAAGTTAAACAAAATGGTAAGGAAAGAATCTATAACTTGAGTAATAGTATTCGGCCGATATTAAAATTAATTGAATTACATAGCAAGAAGTGTTCTAATTGTGATGGTTGCCGGGGGTGTAAGTGATGGTAGGAATATACTTAGACAATGCAGCAACAACTAAGGTTGATAATGATGTAATTCGAGAAATGCTTCCATATTATTATGAAGACTATGGGAATGCAAGTTCTCAACATGGAATGGGTTATAATGCTAGAAAAGCTTTAGAAAAAGCTAGAAAAATAATTGCTAAATCTATTGGTGCTAAAGAATATGAAATTGTATTTACTTCTGGTGGAACTGAATCTAATAATCTTGCATTAAAGGGTTTATATTTTGCAAATAAAGAATCTGGAAAGAAACATATTATTACAACAAAAATTGAACATGATTGTGTTTTGAAAACTTGCGAATGGTTGGGAGAACATGGTGCAGAGGTAACTTATTTAGATGTTGATGCAGAGGGATTCATTGATTTAGATGAATTAAAGGGATCTATTCGAGAGGATACCCTTCTTGTTTCGGTTATTCATGGAAATAATGAAATTGGAACTATTCAAAATTTAGAGGAAATTGGTAGAATTTGTAAAGAAAAAGACGTTTATTTTCATACAGATGCTTGTCAAAGCTATACTAAATCAGATATCAATGTTAAAAAACAAAATTTAAGTTTACTTACATTAAATGCTCATAAGATTCATGGACCCAAGGGGGTTGGTGCATTATTTATTGCAGATGGTGTTAAGATTCATCCTATGCAACATGGCGGTGGACATGAAAGAAATCTAAGAAGCGGCACTGAAAATATTCCAGGGATTATGGGATTTGCTGCGGCTATTAAAATGGCTAGTAAAAAAGACGTAGAAAAAATGGAAGAGCTAAGGGATTATTTCATTGAAGAACTTTCGAAAATTTCTAATATAAAACTTAATGGTCCTAATGAAAAAAGATTATGTAATAATATTAATGTATCTTTTGGAAATATTGAAGGAGAAGCTATTGGGGGAGACTTAGAAAATTATGAGATTTATACTTCAACGGGAAGTGCGTGTATGTCTCATTCATTAAAATCAAGTCATGTTTTGAAAGCTATTGGATTAACCCCCCTAGAATCAAATAGTTCATTAAGGATAAGTTTAAGTAAATTCACCACTAAAGAAGAAATAGATAAAACTTTAGGAGTATTAAAAAATACTGTGGAAAGACTAAGGAAACTATCGCCTATAAAATTAGATTAATTAAATAAACTGGAGGTAAAACATGAAAGACAAATTCAAAGAATTTGGATGTGAATTCAAAAATGAAGCAGAATGCGAAGAAGAACTTAACGACGATGGATTAAGTTTGGATGAAGTAGCAGAAGGGCATTTTGAAAAAGATTTGGAATAACTTATCAGATTATGAAATTGTAGGATTATACTAGATAAATCTAGCTAAATTATAACAAACTAAAATGGAAAAACAAAAAATAACAAAAGAAATAAATTTTAATGAATTAATGCAAAAATTCCCAGAAGCTATTGAAGTTTTATTAGGAAAAGGTATGCATTGTATTGGATGCCCTATGGCAATGCAAGAGACATTAGGAGAAGGTGCTTTGGCCCATGGATTAGATGTGGATGCATTAGTTAAGGAATTAAATGAAAAGATAGAGGGTAATAAAGATGAATAAAAATATTAAAGATTTAATTGAATACCCTCAAGAAGGAATTTTGAGTAAAGAAATTATAAAGAATGAAAGAACAGACATAGGATTATTTTGCATGGCAAAAGGAACTGAAATGTCTGATCATACTTCTGTAAAACCCGGTTTTGTACATGTTATTGAAGGTAAAGGAATTTTCAATCTTAAAGGAGAAGATATTGAAATGAAACCCGGAGAATTTATTTATATGGAAGCAGGTGCTGTTCATTCATTAAAATCAGAAGAGAATACTGCTTTTTTGCTTGTATTAAATAATTAAAACTAATAAAATGACAAACGAATATACTAAAACTGTAATGAAATATTTTAGAGATCCTAAAAATATGGGTGAAATGGAAGATGCAGATGCAGTTGGAGAGGTAGGTAATCCGGGATGTGGTGATGTAATGTACGTTTATATTAAAGTTGATAAAAAAGAAGTAAAAGGTAAGGAGGTAGAATATATCAAGGAGATTAGTTTTCAAACCATGGGATGTATTGCGGCAATTGCAACAAGTTCTATGGTTACCGAATTAGCAAAAGGTAAAACCTTAGAAGAAGCAGAGAAAATAACTAATAAAGATGTTGCAGAATCCTTAGGTAGTTTACCTAAAATTAAAATGCATTGTAGTAATTTAGCTGCAGATGCACTTAGAGTAGCGATTGATAATTATAGAAATAAAAAAGCTTAATTATTTTTTCTTTTTAGATTTTTTAGAAACCTTTTTTACTGATTTTTTTGTAGAGGTAGGGGATTTCATACTTGATTTACCTATCTTCATCTTTGAAAATACATAGATATAAAGAATTGGTAAAATTCCTACCGTATTTATTAATAAGAATACGACAAACCAAATTGGGCTTCCTTTTCTTGCAGACTTCCACAATGCAAGTCCTTTCCAAATAATTGTCCAGATAAAAATAACGGCAATTAAAATAGTTACAATTTCAATTGATATTCCCAACGTTTCTGCTACTTGAGTATAGTCTGGATTTGATAAAAATAAATTTCCCATTTTGGATTTCCTCTTTTAATAATTGTATAAGGTGGGTTTTCTTTTTAAATGTTTTTGTTGGTATACTATAGATTGTATTGACTATTCTATAGAAATATTTATATACTAAAAGGTTTTATAAAATGTTACTGACTACAATTTGTTGTGGTTTTTAAAAACGAGGTATACAATATGTTGTGGTTACGGAATATTTATATCTTTTGAGGTGAAAATGGAATGCATATTTTGTAGTTCAGATACAAAGGTAACAGACAAACGAGAATCCCCTGATGGAACCAGAAGAAGAAGAGAGTGTTTGAAATGTAAAAGAAGATTTACGACATATGAAAGGCCTGAAAAAAAGGATATTATTATAGTAAAAAAAGATGGAAGAAGGGAAAGGTTTTCAGATGAAAAGTTAAAAACAGGTATAATGAAGGCTTGTGAAAAAAGACCTGTCTCTATAGAAAGAATAGATAATTCCGTTGAGGAAATTGAGGAAAGATTAAGGAGACGGGGTAAGGAAGTCAAGGGAGTTGAAATCGGTAAAATGGTGATGAATAAATTAAAAAAATTAGATAAGATCGCGTACATAAGATTTGCATCAGTTTATTTAGATTTTAAAGATGTTAATGAATTTAAAAAGGAGATAAAAGAATTATAAAAAATGGTGAACCATGTTGAAAAAAGAAACGGGAAAACTGCAAGATTTAATCCAAACAACATTCGGACTGCAATTTCTAAGGCGGTTGTAGGGATTCATTTACCAAATTCTGATGAAGTGACAAACACGATTTATAATAATGTTTTAGAAAAATTATCTGAATTTAACGGAGATATTCCCAAAATAACTGAAATTGAAAAACTTATTTCTAAATCTGCTAGAGAACTTGGTTTTGAAAATGTTTCGACTGCATATATAGTTTATTCTGAAAAAAGAACAGAAGCAAGGAAATTTTTAGGGGTAGTGGGTGAAAATGAAGATAATAGTTCTACGGATAAGTCATTATTAATTGAATCAGATACTAAAGATGAATTATCTGGCTGGAATAGGAATAGAATTGTAAATCAATTAGAGCTGGAAGCGAATTTAGATCCTGAATTAGCTACAGATGTTGCTAAAAATACTGAAAATATGATTGTAGATTTATATGAAAGAGGAATTAGAAGATTAACTACTACTGATGTTAGAACTTTAGTTGATTTATCATTAAGACAAGAGGGATTAGAGACTCAAAGAAGGCAGCAAGCATTATTAGGATTACCAAGTGCAGATTTAGAACAAATTATTTTTAGTAGAAGTAATGAGAATAGTAATATTGCTTCAAATAATCCTGAGGCAGTAAATTTAGAGATTGCTGAAAGAATTCAGAAACCTTGGGCATTAGCTAATATTTTTAGTAAAGAAGTTGCAGATGCTCATCTGAATGGTGAAATTCATGTTCATGATTTAGGATATCCTACAAGAGTGTATTGTTCTGCTCATTCATTAGAGTATATTAAGAAATTTGGATTAAATACTGTTTTAGGGAATTTGGAATCTAAATCAGATCCTCCAAACTCTGCAGCAGTTCTTAATCAGCATGTACAGACATTTTTAGCTTCAATGCAAGCACATTATGCCGGTGCATTAGGATTTGGGTTCTTAAATATAATTTATTCAGGATTACTGAATAGACCCGTTGATGTTATTAAAGGAAAGTTTAGAGGCAAAGAGACAACTATTGAAAAAAGAGATTTAGAAAAGATGATGGAGCAGGGTGTGATGAGTGAGAATAAAGAAGATTGGGATAATTACTTTGAAAAAATTGAAGAAACAAAAGAAATGAGAGAAGTTTCTCAAAGAGAATATGATCAAACTGCTCAAAATTTGATTTTTGCTGCTTCACAAAACGCTTTTTCAAGAGGGGGTCAAACTTTGTTTATTGACTTTAATATCCATACTGGTGTTCCAAATTATATGAAAGAAGTTCCGGCAATTGGACCTGGTGGAAAATATATGGTACAAATGACTGATAAGAATGTTAGGATGGTTGATGAGGTTCCAAGGATTAAATTAGAAAATTTAGAAGATAAATCTAATGGTAATGCAGACAATTCTCAATTATCTGGAGAATTAGAAGGAGGGAACATAATTACTTATGGTCAATTAGAACCTTCTGCTCAAAGATTTGCAAAATCTCTGCTAGATGTTTGGAGAAAAGGAGATAAAGATGGGAGACCTTTCCATTTTCCTAAAGCAGACTTACATGTAGATAGTCATTCCTATGAAGATCCAAAACAAATGGAGGTATTGGATTTAGCAACACAAATTGCTTCTGAAAATGGTTCTATATATTTTATGTTTGATAGAGGGGATGATGCAGTTTTAGCTCAGTGTTGTAGATTAAAAGAAAAAATTGAAGATGAAACCATGTTAAAATATCCCGAGAGACTAAGATTCTGCGGGTTCCAAAATGTTACTGTTAATTTTGGTCAGGCAGCTTACAAGGGTTTAGATAATAAAGCTGCATTTGGCGGAAGTGCATTAGAAGCAACATTAGATAATATTACCCATTCTATGGAATTAGCTCTTGAGGCTCATAAACAAAAGAAAGAGTATATGCAAACATTATTAGATACTAATGGTAGCCCAATGAGGAATTTAGGAAAGCCAAGTGATGATGGAGAGCCTTATATCGACTTGGGGGTTGCTACGTATATTATTGGGAATATTGGATTAAACGAAGCGGTTCAAGCCCTAACTGGGAAACAGTTGCATGAAAGTGAAGAAGCTAATAAAATGGGATTAGAAATTATTGCTCATATGTATAAGGAGATTAATAGATTTAAAGATGAAACTGGCTTGAAATTTACTATTGAAGAAAGTCCTGCTGAATCTGCTACAAGAAGATTTGCAGCAGTAGATAAAAAGAAGTTTGAAATTGCTAAAAAGGTTGTTAAGGGAACCGATGAAAACCCCTATTATTCAAATTCAATTCATTATGCTCCTGACGCTCAGGTTAGTTTAGTTGATAGGATTATTGGACAAAGTCAATTCCACAATATGATTGCTTCTGGTGCAATTGTTCATGCTTGGACTGGGGAAAAAAGACCCTCTAGGGATACTATTGGACATATTGTTAAGCAGACTTTAGAAAATACTGCTTGTTCACAATTATGTTTTTCACCAACCTATACTGAATGTGATGCTTGTGGAACTGTAATGGCTGGAGAAAAAGAATTGTGTACTACATCTAGTTGTGATAATCATGATGAAGAAACACTCGATAAATCATTGATACATACTGTAACTCGAGTAGTAGGGTATAATAGTAGAACAGATCATTGGAATGGTTCTCAACAACAAATTTATGAGGATAGAAAAATTGCTGAAGCTCAATATGCGGGAGAGTCTGGAATTGATATGCCTTGGCTTTATAATCCAAATGGACATGATAAATTGACTATTTTAGAGTTTAGTAAACATGGATGTCCAAATTGTGATGAAGTTGAAACAAATATTCAAAAAGAAATAAAAAGATTAGGCCTAGAGGGGCAGGTTGAATTTAAAAAACATTATCTTGATGATTTTACTCGCGAAGGATTAGTTGAAGCAGCAAGACACGAGGTTCCATTAGATGTTGTTCCGAGCTTAGTTATTAAAGGAAAGCAAGATTATTGGAAAAAGACAACTAGTTATGGTGCAAATTCAGTTTGTGAAAATGGGGTGTGTTCATTAACACAAGGGATTGGAAAAGGAAATTATATAACTACTTTAGATATTCAAGAACAAATAGAAAAAAAAGCATCTGAGTATGACTTAATGACTTCGGTAAAATAGTTTTTATTAAATATTTTTATTAGAATAAAACGAAAAATGATTATAACTTCATATCAAGAATCAACAATTGACTATCCGGGTAAATATGGTCCAATTATATTTACACAAGGCTGTAATTTTAGATGTGGCTTTTGCCATAATCCAGAATTAGCTTCTATGAATGGTGTAGGAGTAGATAGAGAAAAATTTTTAGGAGAGGTAAAACGAAAAGCAAAAAAAGGATGGTATAATGGAATAACTATTTCTGGCGGAGAACCAACGCTTCATAAAGATTTACCAGAATTTGTTAAAGAATTGAAAAGTTATGGCTTAGCAGTTAAATTAGATAGTAATGGAAGTAATCCTGATATGTTAGAGAGATTGCTAAAAGAAGGTAATGTGGATTATGTTGCAATGGATATGAAAGCTCCTAGAGATAGGTATCAAGGAATTGTTGGGGACAATGTTGATTTAAATAAAATTGATAGAAGTATTGAGTTAGTTAAAAAATTTCCAATGCATGAATTTAGGACAACGGTTTTACCTTTTTTTTCTAAAGAAAATTTAGATCAAATGGGTGAATGGCTCCTTAATGGAACTGGGAAAGTTAAATTATATAGCGTACAACAATTTAATCCAGAAAAATGTTTTGATAAAGAGTATGAGACATTGATTCCAAAACCAAAAGAAGAAATTGAAAGCTTAAGTGAATCAATGAAAAATTATTCTCAAGAAGTTCGAGTTTTGGGATTATAATTTTAAAATATATTTTTGAGTGTTATAATATTTATAAAGAAAAATGATTTTTTTAAGATATGGGAAAACAGGTGTATGATCAACAACTAGATCTTCGTGGAGATGGAAAAATTCCAACTATTTCTATTCAGGCTGATAACTTAGCTGAAGCTACTCATAAAGCAATTATTGCTTGTCATGATTATGGTGCAAGGGTTGAGACCCCAAAGCAAAGACCAGGTATGCCATTGGGAAGAGATGCCAATATGTTGATAACTGTTAGGAATCCTGATTCTGAACCTAAAATTTATTTTCCTGGAATACACGATGATGCAAGAGGGCTTACGCAATATAGTTTAGAAGTTACTCATGGTATTCATGATCATTGGAAAAAAACTCCTGAAAATCCGCAAAGATGGGGATATACCTATCATGAAAGATTTGTAGATCAAATTCCATTTGTTATGGAAAGAATAAAAGCAGATTGGGATGAGAAAAAAGGACAATGGGCTAATGGAAATGGAAGACCAAGTGGAAGAGATTATCAATTTGCAATTTGGAGAGCAGGAGAAGATATTATTTTAGAACAAGATGATGCTCCTTGTTGGCAATTAGGACAAATAAGATTTTTACAAGATTCTGAAGGAGGATTAGTTATGAACTATCAGACTAATTGGAGAAGTAGAGATTTATTAAAAGCATGGAATGAAAATAATATTGCTCAGGTAGAATTAATGAAAGGGTTTAGAAATAAAATTCAAGATATGTTGCAAGTTCCAGTTAAATTAGGAAGTTATACAGACCATTCAGATTCATTACATCTTTATGGACTTTATTATCAAAATGATGGCTTAGAAGGTCAAGTGGAAAGGATGAAGGGATATAAAGATACTGGTGAGTTAATTGAAAAAGTTGGACAAATGATTGAGAATGATGGTGAGGCAAGTAGATTTAAAAAATTCTTTTCTAAAAAAGCAATAATGAACAATAAAGATAATCCAGAATTTTTAAGTAATCTAAAAGAAGTTTGGAGTTCAACTAATTATAAACAAAAAAGTATGAGTTTAAAAAATTACTTAGGAGATGCTGATGAAATGAAAAGATTAGTTGCTGCTCAAATGGATGCTGAAGCAAATGGACATGGATTAAATCAATCTGAAGACACATTAAAGAAATTAGGCTATGATTTAACTAGTTTCCAATATCCTGAATCTTGGAATTCTTGGGATCCTGCATTTGATGTTAAACCGGATATTACAAAATTGGCGAGAGTTTTGTAATTATTTTTTAAGATTATTCATGAATAGAATCTAAAACTTTTTTCATTCTTTCTTTTTCTTGTTTTGACCAAACATCAAATTTAACATTTGGGTGATTAAATGCAATATCAATATATCTTTCTGGAGATAAATCTAATCTATAAATATCTATATTTGCTTCATCTAATAATTCTAGGGTAGACGATAATTCCTTTTCAGAATAAAAATTTTTGAAAATAATTCTTTCTATATTATAAGGTAAAAGATTTTTTGCACAAGTATGACATGGGAAAATTGTATTATAAATCTGAATCTTTGGAGAGTTTATTTGAGATAGATGCCCCAGAGCATTCATTTCTGAATGAATTCCAATACACTCTCCGGCATTTAATGAAGAATGATAATCTAATCCTTGAAGTTCTTTTCTACAGCCTGTTTCTAAACAATTTTTTTCTATCTGGGAAGGAGCACCATTATAACCTTCTCCAATAATTTTTTTATTTGCAACAATAATTGATGCAGAATGAACATTATGACAAGAAGAACGAGAAGCCATTCCGATAGGAATATGCATAAACCATTCATCCCAGCTAGGTCTTTTTCCTAATTCTCCTTCTGAGATTATTTTAATTCTTTTATCCATATTTTTAGAGTAGATGTTTGATTAAAAAACATTATTATATTAGAAGATATCCAAAAGAAACCTTTATTAATTAACAAAATCTAAGTTTTTACATGTCAGGTGATACTATATTAAGATGGTTGCAAAAAACGATGCTGTTATGGAACTCACAAACCAAGAGTTTAGTGAAGTGATTAATAATTCTCATAAAGTTGTAGTCGTAGATTTTTTTGCAGAATGGTGTATGCCTTGCGTTATGTTAGGGCCAGTTCTTGAAGATATTGCTCAAGAAATGAAAGAAGCTAAGTTTGTAAAAGTTAATGTTGATGATAATGGAGATTTAGCTGGAAAATATAAGGTATCTAGTATTCCTTGTTTAGTTATTTTTAAAGATGGTGAAGAAGTTGATAGAATTGTGGGTGGGCAACCTACGGATGTTATTGAGACTAAAATTAAAGCTCACTTGTAACTGAATTCTAAAATATATTTTATAATAGGTGTTTCTTTTTAAAGAATATAGTGCATGTTTCTTTATGCAAATTGAATTAAAGAGGTCTACTGGGGAATATGTATCCATTCCCGAATTCCTTAAATTTTCTCAGATATGTGGAAGGCAATGTTATTCTGAAAAAGATTTCGATGAATTAGAAAAAGAATCCTTTAATCCAAAATTAATTAATAAAACTCTTAGAATTGGACACCATAGTATATATGGGCATGAGCATTTGACATTTTCTTTTAAGGGTTTACCTAAAGCTCTTGCCATGATTTTAAATAATGAAAAGCAATATGTTACTTCTGAAAAATCTGCGAGATATACTCAAATGAAAAAAATTGAGGCAAATCAACAAGAAAAATATGATAAGTGGATGGAAATTCTTCAACCAGAAATAGGAAAAGTATATCCTGGTAATATGGATTCTGAACAAAGAAATGGAGCTATAAAAAAATTAGCTCAGGAAAATGCAAGATATATGACTAGTGTATTTACACCAACGAAAATGATTCATACAATTAATCTAAGACAATTAAATCATCTTGCTTATTCTATGGAAGAATTTATTGAGGAAAATGGAGAAAAAAATGAATTTAATAGGATATTATCTGAAACTATGAATGAATTTTTAAAACAGGTAGAACCCCTAAGGGTTGATAAATTAAAAAACCAAACAGATAGACATCTGAGTTTTTTTGGAGAACCTGTTGAAGAACATTTTGGAGATGTTTATTCTACTAATTATTTAATGAGTTTTGCAGGATTAGCTCAAGCACAGAGACATAGAACAATTAATTATCAGGTTACAGATAATATTGAACTTGGTGCTCCTCTTGGATTTTTTAGACCTGGATTGGTTAGAGCAACTAGGAAATTATCTGATGAATGGTATAACGATTTAGATGAACTCGCTGAACATGATTTTCCTCAAGCACAAATTATACAAATTAGTGAAAGAGGGATTAAAGAAGATTTTCGTTCTAAATTAATTTTAAGATTATGTGGGCATGCTCAATATGAGATAATGGAAAAAACAAAAGAGATTGCAAAGGAATATGCTGAACATGGGCTTGATCCCCAATGGCTTGATCCAAAATGCTTGCAAGGAATGGAATGTGCTGGTGCTTGTGTTTGGGGTGGAAACAATGCCCTTGAGAGGATTGTATAACGAATTGTATTATCGTTGATTAGAGTAAGGTTTTAAGGTAAGGGTTTAATGTAAAGTTTTAAGGTAAGGTTTTTAAAGTATTTTTTTGTAAGATAATTATCATAGATCTCTATGATGTCTTAATTGTTTCGTAAGAAACTTTTATGGCCCTATAGCTCAGCCTGGTTAGAGCACCGGCCTTTTAAGCCGGGTGTCGGGGGTTCAAATCCCCCTGGGGCCATCTATTTTTTTTAGATATATTTTTAAGTAATTCTTTGTTGTTGGTAAGATATGGAAAAAGAATTAAGAAAAAAAGGATTTCCGTTTAATCTTGATACTAAAGAAAAAAGGGAAAAGCATTTAAAATTTTTGAAATTATTTTTCTTTATACCATTAATTGTCCTTATGGTAGGAGTAATATTTTGCTTGGCTATAAGGGATTCATTTTCTCTATATTTGGTATTAATTAGCTATTTAGGACTGCTCATATTCCTTCTTTATTTTTTTATGGAAAATTTATTAGTTATGTTAAAAACCAAACACTATATTTTTTTTGTATTAAGTCTTTTCTTTGGACCATTCTCTTGGCTATTTTATTTTACCTATTATCATCCATTTTTAAAAGGAAAGATAACTGCTAAAATAATGATTGAATTATAAAGAATAATGCTACCCGGCTTAACATTTAGCTTTATCGTCCCTGGTCCATCGATATTAAAGGTACATAGTTTAAAATAAAAGAGTTCTTGATAAAATTATAATAAAATGAAAAATATAGATTTAAAACAGTTCCTAGAAAAGAATAAGATAAGAAAAATCATTAGTTTTTCTGGAGGATATAGAGATATAAATGATAATAAAGAGCGTGCAAGAAAAGCCATTGAAGAATCTATGATAGTTTACCAAAATTTTCCAGTTGCAATATTAACTGGTGGAACTGAATGGAACTTACCAAATGATGCAATTGAAATTGCAAAAGATTATGGACTAAAAGTAATTGGAGTTATGCCAAAAACAGGTGAGAAATATAAAATTAAAAATCTTGATAAAGAAATCGTAATACCTCCAATCTATGGAAAAAGTGAATGGTGCGATGAATCTCAGGTATTTTCTAAAATGTCAGATGGAATCACTCTAATTGGTGGGGGCCCTGGAACAGGAGTAGAAATTTTTCAAGCAATGAAAATTAGCCTTGACAAGATTTATGATGAAGAAACACCAATTTTCTTAGCACCCATCTCCGGTTTTGGTGGGATTGAAGATTTAATTTATAAATCTCCATTTGTTAATCAAGATTTTATGCCTGAAAAACCATTCAATAATGGAACTGAAGCTGCTAAATATTTAGTTGAAAAATTAGGATTAATTAAAAATCAATTCTGAACCAATTTAAACATCAACCCCTCTATCGAACCAAAAGGTACATATTGTTATTTTGATTGGAAAAATAAAAATTCCTTTCTATTGTACAGCTAATGATCGGGACGTATAATCTTTAAAAATTAAACTTTTCATCCCTTACGCCTAAATCTTCAATACATTTTTTAAAAATTGTTGAGAAACTACATTTTAGTATATTTTCTATAGGGACATAAGACATTTCTATGATTTTTGTGTAATCCACACATAAATCTGTATTACTCTTGAATTTCAAAGCCCCTAATTCATGTATATTTTTAAAAAAAGAAACAAATGAATAAAGCGTTTCGCCCTCTGTTAATTTAAAAATCTCAATATTATGTGGTTCATTTGTTAGTATTTGTTCTATTTCTTTAATATTTTTTTCACACTGAGGATTAATCTCTATTTTTCCAAATACAACCCAAAAATCAAAAAAATAAATAAAATAAAAATAATAAAATAACACCTAAATTTAAACCTAACTTTTTAAGATTTAATTCAATGGTATATTTTTCTATAATTTCTTCTTCAAGTTTTCTTCTTATCTTTCCAATGGCTTGGCTTGAAATATTTAGCTGATTTGCAATAGAAGTATCTGATAATTTTGCATTATCAATAAGTAAAATTAACACCTTTTTTTCGTTTTTTGTAAGCCACATTTTTCATTCATTATTGTTTCAATTATAAACCGACTTAATTTAATTAATATTTTTATGTTAATATATCTATCGATTGTAGCTTAAATCTTTTTATTTTTATTGGTTTCAGATTTAAACTTATTTGGAAGATTTGTTTTTTTTTGAAGTTTAAAAGGAAAATTTTTAATTTTCGGGTTTTTTAGGTTTTTAGAATTTTTTTAGTTGGGTAAACTAATTTTTAGGAATATTTTTCATAAATCATTCTGTATTTGGTTTGAAATTTAAATCTCCACCATTTAAAATTTAAACTTTTTGTCGTTAGTGAATTTCAAAATCCTACCAGAGATTTATATTATTGAGCGTGCTAATTTAAGCATTGTTAACAACATGATTAATAAAAAGAGGGATGATATTGTTCACAAAATTGAAAAATTTTTGAGTAAAAATGGTGGAATGACCATTACAGATTTTGTTAATAAATTGAATATTTCAAAATCTGCTATTCGAACTTCTCTTGCAAAATTAGATGATGCAGAGAAAGTTTCAATTAAAAAAATTGGTATGGCAAAGGTATATACTTTAAAAAAGTAAAATAAAAATAAAATTTATACAAATGAAAGGGGGTGTAAAAATATGATAAATATATATAAAAAAGATTTGATTTGTTTGGCAGCTTTTGCTATGACATTATTAGTATTTGGACTTCCCATGGTAATGGCAGGAATAACCGGTACTGTTGATGTAGCGATAACTTCTGCAACAGAGGTAAGTTTTGACACAAGTGCAACTTTGGATTTTGGTGAAGGAACTCCGGAGGCAGGTGGAGCAACATTACAGTCTAATGGAAGTGGATCTGAAGATGGAGGAGATTGGGATGTTGTAGCGGGAGAATTAACTCTTGATAATATTGGTGGAACAAGTGTATCCCTTACCCTATCCAGTAGTGTTGATGCAAGTGAATTTATTGGAGGAACTACTCCTACATTTAAATGGATGCTTACTGATGGAGAGGGTACTTCTTGTACTGGTGGAATGTTAAATGGAACTGAGGCATTTGTGGAGGTAACTAAGACTGAATTAACTGTTTGTGGTGATTTTAATCCTGACGCAGGCAATGATGAATTAGATATAGACTTTGAATTGTTCATCCCATACGATGCAACAGATTTAAGTGTTCCAGCTACAATAACTGCCACTGCAACTGCTATTTAATTGCAATTTATTTTTTTATTTTTTTATTTTTTTAGTTTTTTAGTTAAAGAAAAAAATCGATAGAAGGTACAATAATGAAGATTCAAGAAAAAATAATAAAAAGAAATAATTTCCCAAAAAAAATAAGTAAGAAATTAAGATTCATAGTAACACATATAATGGGTTTAATTATTCTAAATTTTATATTGATTTCAGCGGCAGAAGTGAATTTTACTGATTCTTCAATTAATTGGGGTAATGGACAAGTAGATTCTAGAGCAGATTATGCAATTTTAGATTCAGAATCAAATAGTGTTATTAATGGTTCGTGGACCCCTGTACAGGGTTTTTTTGTTTTAGAAAATATCGGAGAAGAAAATGTAAGTCTTAACCTAAAGAGTAATATTGATGCTTCGGATTTTATTGGAGGAACAAATCCTTCATTTAAATGGAAAATAGTAGATACGGATTCCTCCTGTGTTAATATTTCAAATACTGAATTTACTAAGGTAAATACAACAGAAAATGGAGCAAGGATTTGTGATGTTTTTTATAATGAGGATTCAAGGGATGAAATTAAAATTTATTTTAAATTAACAATTCCTCCAGATGCAACTAAAATAGGGGCACAATCAGCTACAATAACTGCAATTATTAGTGCTGTTTAAAATGAAATTTAAAAAAAATAAAATAAAAAATTTAAAGAAGGTGGTGTTTATTAGTTTTATCTTAGTTTTTACCCTACTTTTTTCGGTAAATGTTTTAGCAGTAGGTGCTGCCCCAGGAAAAATTATTATTGATTTTAAGCCAGGTTTAGAGACGCAGTTTGAAATTAACGTCCTAAATATCCAAGAGGGAACAAAACTAGATATTTCTCTTGAAGGAGATTTAAAACAATATGCGAATGTTGGTGATTTAGTTGATAATAAATTAATTGTTTATCTTAGTCTTCCAGAAAAATTAGAAAAATCTGGAGAAAATATAGTTTTCTTAAGGGTAACTGAAATTCCTGCAGATTCTAAGGGAATTATGGGAGTTACTGCTGTACGGGTCCCTATTATTATCAAAGTGCCTTATCCTGGAAGATATTTAGAAGTTGATTTAGAAATTTCAGATGCAAGTGTTGGGAAAAATATTGATTTTAAAATCACAGCTGAAAATTTAGGAGAAGAACCCTTATATGATATTAAAGGGGAGATTAAAATTTATGGACCAAGGGAGGAGTTAATAAATTCTATTTCTATTAAAGATATGTTTGTTGATGTTGCTTCAAAAGAAGAAGTCGTTGTTAAGGGAAAGATAAAAAAAGAAGGGGATTATAGGGCGGTTGTTGAAATGAATTATGGTGGGAAAATTGCTAAAGATGAAAAGAAATTTAAGGTTGGTTCTTTATCTGTTGAGATTGTTAAATATGACAAATGGTTTAAAAAAGGGGTGATAAATCCTTTTGAAATTAAAATTAAAAATAAATGGAATGATGTGATTCCAGGAATTTATGCAAATATATTAATTAGTAGTGAAAATAATGGTTTAATTAGTGAGATTCAAACACCGAGTATTAATCTTGGTGCTTGGGAAGAGAAAACCATTATGGGATTTTTTGATACAATTAATTTTGAATCTGGAATTTATTTAGCAAATATAACTTTTTATTACCTAAATCAAACTACAAATAAAGAGATTAAGATTAGTGTGGATAATAAAAAATTAATTTCTAGAAGTGAATTCATATACTCTTTATTTTTAATTATTTTTATCGGGGGATATTTTTATGTTAGAAAAAGGAAAATGAAATTAAATATATGGGGTAATGAAAATGTATATTAAAAAAAGGGGTTTACGGGTTTTTATTTTAATTTCAATAATATTGATTATAATTTCGATAGTTAGCACAATAATTAGTTGGAATCATTTTAATATTGAGGTGGAGGTTCCAATTTATAATGAAAGTGTGCCTGTTGGAGGGGGGCAAGTTAATTTTGGAATTATTCCTGCAAATGAGTCTGGAATCTTAAATTCTACAAGCTTAACAAATGAAAATGGTTAGAATTAATTTAAAGCACTTGAAAATTGGATTTTTGATTATCTTAATTGTTTTAAGTGTTATTTTTACAAGAATGGTTTTATCATATGATAATGAAGAGGTGAGAATTATGAAAATGCATTTAACTGTTGGAGAAACCATTGGGTTTGATGTAGCTACTGAATTGCTTGAATTTGGAAAGGCAACCCCCCTTAGTGTGATTAAAAGAACTATGATTTTGAGTAATAGAAACACAACTAAGCTTGTCCATATTACTGCTCTGGGAGAACTAAAAGATTGGATAGGGGTTTCTGAGAATAATTTTATTATGTATCCTGGTGACAGTAGGGATCTTGGAGTTAAAGTATTTGCTCCTCAAGATGCAAAAAAAGGAGAATATGAGGGGAAGTTAAAAATTAAATTTACAGAGGTTGAAGATGAAGTTTAGATTTCTTTTTGTTTTTTTGTTTTTTGGATTGTTTTTTTTACCAATGGTTTTTGCTGATGGTGGTGGAACAATTAATTTTAAAATTGATTCTTATTCTCCTGATGGAAATGTTACTGAAGATTATGTTAATTTAGAGGTAATAACGAATCAAAATGCAACATGTAGCTATTCTTTAAATTCTGGTCTAAATTATTCTTTTCTCGATAGTGAGCAAGGATTTAATCATCAAGCAATATTAGATATTCCAGAAGAAAAAGAATATTTTGTTAATGTAACTTGTCAAAATTCTAATAATCAAAGTCTAAATCGTTCTAAAAATTTTAAGTTTAGAAAATATATTCCCTTAGTTATCTCTGAACTTTTTCCAAAGGATTATATTAGTACTGAATCTCCAATAATTTCATTTAGAACAAATAAAAATGCTATTTGTAAACAATATCTAGGTACTAAGAATTGGGAGGGTATGAATGGGATGGACTTAACAGGAGGCACTAATCATAATAGACGATTAGAAGGGCTTGATACTAAAAGTTATACATATAATATTGAATGCCATGACTTGTATGGCCAAGTTTCAACTAGTGAAATTGAATTTAAAATTGATAAAGAAAATCCAAGTGTTTCTTTACATGATCCTAAGGGAACAATAGATTATAATGAGACTATTAATTTTACCTATACTCCCCGGGATGACTATGGATTAAGTTATTGTGAGATTTATATCAATATGTCTGCAGAATGGAGGGTAAAGGGATATGATTCAAATATTAGAAATAATAAAGTAAGTAGTTTTTTAATAAAGAACCTTAACCTTCCTCCTGAACCCCATTATTGGAAGATTAAGTGTGCGGATAAGGCAGGGAATAGTATTGAAAGTGGTAAAATCTCTTTTAGGGTTAGGGAAGTTCAAAACAGTGTTGGCTCAAGTTGGGAGGCTAGTTCTTCTGGTTCAATTGGATCAGAATCGAATAATGATAATCTAACGATTAATGAAGAATCAGAAAGTTTAGAAGAAATAACAAAAAATTTTGAAGAAGCAAATAATGCGGGAGGATTTATTACTGGAGCCGCTATTTCAGATTTAGGTAATAATATTAAGAATTTTTTTAGTCCTTTTATATTTATTATAACTATTTTAGGGATTTTTTCGATTGTTTTGGTTCATAATCGTACTAAGAGTAAGGATGCAGCAAAATTTACTGTACCTGTTGTTATGAAAAATCTTTTGCATAAAATTTTTATATCTAAAAAAATAAAACAAGATCTTATAAAGATTCCTGCAGAGAAAGGGCTTTCTTATGAGAATAGGTCTCAAAAAATTAGATTAAAAGAGGGTGTGGCTGAGACCCTTAAGAATGCTGGTTGGAGAAAAATTACAGATAAAGACAATCTTGTAGAACATTTTAATTTGAGAATTTTAATGACTAGAGAAAAGAAACATATTTCTCGTGAAAGATTTGCAAAAATCATAGGGGAATCTGAAACAAGAATTAAATTCGTTGAAGAAGGATTTCTTCCTCATGATTATGAACATTTAATTTTTAAAATTGAACATTATTTAAAAATTAATCTTAGAAAATGAGAAAAGGCCATATTTTTTTATTAATAAGTGTTGGAGTGGTAATTATTATTTTTTCATTGGGTTTTTTAAAACTTAATCTAGGGATTACTGGACGGGCAGTTGGTGTTGTTTCGTTTTCAATAGTAAATGAAGTTTCTCAAGAAACTATTACTACTGTTCCTGGAATTCCTAAATCTATTAATGCTACATCTAAATCCGATATAACTTTATTGACTGATTCCGGTGTAACTGGAGAGGTTAGCGTTGAAGAGTACAGGGTTAATCCTGAAGAAGATAAAGTAGGTTTTGCGGAAACTGGATTAAGATTTATATCTATTGAGGTAAACTCTTCAATTTTAAGTGTTTTGAATAGTGCAATAATTTATATTTATTATACTGATGAAGAAATTAGTGATTTGGGATTAGATGAATCCACGTTACAAATATATTGGTATAATTCTTCTTCAAAAAGTTGGAAGATTGAAAGTGATACTGGAGTAAATATAACAGGCAATTATGTTTGGGCCAATGTAACTCATTTTAGTTTTTTTGGGGTAGGGGGTTCTTCTCCCGAATCTCCCTCTCCCACCCCCTCAGAAAGTGGTAGTGAAAGTAATGGGGGCTCTGGGATTATTGAAGAGGCAGAGGAAGAGATTGAAGAAATTGGAGAAAGGCTTCCTTCACAATTATTTGATATTTCACTTTCATTAGAAGATTCCCTGATACAATCGTCTGATGAATTAGCTGCAAGGGTCAGTTTTGAGAATTTTGGAACAGAACCCATTCCCGTAAATATAACCTACATTATTTTTGATGAATTAGGAAATGAAGTTTATTCTAAAGAAGATTATTTAATTGTTTATACAGAGGAGTTTATTGAATTGGATTTTAGCGGATTGGATTTAGAATTAGGAAAATATACCCTGATTTTAACAACACTCTATAATGTTGATGTAAAAGATGAATTTAAACAAGAATTTGAAATTAGAGAAATGGGAGAATTGGCACAATTATTGAATAAATATTGGCTGTTTATTGTTATAGGTTTTATAGGGTTATTTTTTATTATGGGTTTTATTTTATTGATAAAAAAACTTGTTTCTAAGAGAGAAAATAGGGGCAAGGGATTTCTCTCTAAATTTAAAAAGAAAATTAGAAAAAATTTAAAAACAATAAGGGGAGGTAAGAATGAAATCTGAAAAAGAAAAATTATCTAGTCTACGTCTAAAAGAATTAGAAAAAGATTTGAAAAAAATCCAAAAAGCAGGGAGATATTTAGAAAAAGAAAGAAAGAGATTAATGGATCAAAGAGAAAAAATTCAAAATAAAATAAAAAAAGAAAGAGAGGTTCTAAGGTTAAGAGAAAGAATCAAAAAAATACAGGGTAAAAATAAGACTAATCTAATTAGGTAAAATCATGAGTGGAAGTTTCAGTTTAAAACAAATTTTCATTAGAATGTTTGGATTTTCAAACTCAAATTTATAATAATAAAACTATTTAATACAAAGTGGATAAATATGATAAAATTGCAGTTGGAATTTTAATTATGATAATCATAATTATTGGTTTTGTTTCTGCTCAGGAAATTAGTTCAGAAACAATTAGTTCTGGAGTAATTACCAGCCTAGATGAGGATTTTAATTTATGGGAAATATATGATGAAATTCAAAAGATACATGAGATAAGTCCTTCAAGTTTAGACAAAGGCTATTCTGCCATATTAAATGAAAAAGATGCATTCAAATTAGATCGGGCAGATAGGAGTTATTATATTATTGCCTGGGAGATCACAGATGAAAATGTTAAGGTAATTTTTCCTGGAAAAAGACAATTAATTTTTGGATTGAATGATATTATTTTAGTAGATGTAAATCATGATGGAATCTTAGATATAGAATTAGAATTAAAATCAATTAAGGAAGATTATAAAACTGCAGAAACTGTTGTTTCTGTTGAATTAGGAGCTGAAACAATAATAAAAGATGTTGAACAAATTCCAAAAAGAAAAGCAGAAATATACATAAAAAGATTTATTGAAAAAGAACTAGTTCCCGAAGGAGATTATTTTGAATTATTTGATGTAACTGTTAGATTGGCAGAAGAAGAAATTTATACTTCAAAAAATTTAGAAGCACTTATTACTTTTGAAAATTTTGGTGAAGGAATTTCTGAAATTGATATTGTTTATTCGATTATTAATGAAAATAATGTAGAGGTTTACCTAGGGGTTGATTCTAAAGTTGTCCAAACAGAAGATAACATTGTTAAAGATTTTAATTTTTTAGAGTTGCCTTTTGGAAAGTATATTTTAAGAACAGAAATTTTTTATGGGCAAAATCAAACAGGAGAATCTGAACAGGATTTTGAAATAATCAGTTTTTCTTTTTTCTCTCTTTTAATAGAGCCTTTGTTTTTTATTTTGGTTATCTTAATTTTAGGTTTTATGGTTATGTTTGCAAGAAAAATATACAAAAATAAAAAGGTGGTCAGAAAAAATGAAAATGAAGCTTAGAACTTCTATTGTTCTTCTGTGTTTTATGCTAGCGTTAATTGGGACTATTGCTCATACTTATATTAATTTTCAAACTACAAATGAGGTATTAACAGAGGAGGTTTACGAGCATTTAGAAACAACTACACAATCAAGAGCACATCATATTGAACATTTTATTGAAGAACAAAAAAATAAAATTTTAATTGCTGCAACACATCAAGAACTTTCTAATGAAGAATTAAAAGAAATTAGAGATACTAATAGGGAGTATACACAAATGTGTGTTTTAAATTCTAATGGGAAAATAATTGCTTGTTCTGAAGAATCACAGATTGGCAAGGATAAATCTAATGATGATTATTTTATTGAGGGTAAAAATGGAGTTCATATTACCGGGATTTATTTTTCTAAAACACTAGGAGATATAGCTCTTGCTGTTTCAGCACCTCAGGGTGAGGGAAATGTTTTAGTTGCAAGAATTGATATAAATATTTTAAATGAAATAACCACTGATCGAACAGGTTTAGGAAAAACAGGTGAAACATATTTGATTAATAAAGAAAGTCTTTTACTTACTCCTTCAAGATTTATGATTAATAATATTTTAGTTCAAGAAGTTAACACAGTAAATGCACAAAATTGTATTAATGAGCTTGGGGGAAATACTACAGAACATACAGGGCATAATGCAATTACATCCTTTTTAGATTATCGTGGGGAACTAGTTTTAGGGGCCCATCATTACATTTCTGGAATAGAATGGTGTTTATTAGTAGAGATTGAAGAAGCAGAAGTTTTAGGAATTGTTAAAGAAAAATTATTACAAAAATTTATAATTTCAGTTGTGATTATACTTCTTTTAGTTTTCTTAATATCTTTTTTTGTTGGGGGATATTTAGAAAAGATTTATTTAAAGAAAAAAATGAAAGGGAATATAAGCAAATTTGGAAAAATTTTATCTAAAATTAAATTAAAATATTTTTTAATTTTTGCCTTGATTTTTACGATAGGATGTTTCTTTTTAATAACTTCATTTTTTCAAGGATGGCAAAATGCTGCCTTTTATGATGATATACCTGATTTATTAGCTCTAATGGCTTTTGTCTCTCTCTTGTTTTTTAGTTTTCATTTAAAAAACATTCATGCTAGAAAATTTATTTTCATAGGGGCATTATTTTCAATAATTGATAGGATTTTACAAACAATTTTAGAAGAATATATTTTTGCTTTTGGAGTTATTTCAACTACATATTGGATTCCTGGTGTAATCTTCGGATTTATAGGGTGGATCATTATATTTTTAGGTTTTATAGAGGTGGTAAAATGATTTCTTTTTGGGACACAATATTTGCATCTTCTATGTTAATTACTTCCATAATCATATTTTGGATATCATCTTTGAAAATGATTGATAAAAAAAGAATCTTGGTTTTTCTTCCTTTTTTTCTTTCAGCAATTGTGCTAGTATTTAGCTCTGTATTAAGTTTTTATTCTATTTTTAATCAAAAAATATGGTTTTTTATGGAAATACCATGGTTTATTATTGTTTTCTGGATTATCATTAATTTAGGGAGGGAAAATGGAAGAATTAGGAATTGATATTTTATTTTTTATGCATTTTATACTTACTTTTATACTTACTCTTTTATTTTTAGTATTAATTAGTGTTCTAGTCCCTATTCGCTATGAGAGAAAAATTTATAATAAGAAAAAGCATAGCTCTTTTTTGACTCTTATTATTATCTCTATTGCTATTGTTGGTTTTTTTATTACAGAAACAATTTTATCTTTAATTGGTGAATCTGGAAGATTATTTATGACTGTTATTTTTGTTAGTTGGGCTATTTTGATTTTGTCTTTGTTTATATTTTTTCTTATTAAATTTTGGAGCTTGGTTAATAAAAAATTTGCTATGCTCTCCCTTATTTTAGGATTTATTGCAACTGTGATAGTATTAATCCAAAAAATGATGGGGTTTCCGTTAATGCTATATTATACTTTGTTTGTATTTTTAGCTACAATGTCTTTATATTTTTTCATAATTAAATTCATAATCGATAATAAATTTAAATGAAAAAAATAATATTTTTTTTTATAATGGGGCTTTTTTTAATTAACTTAGTTTTAGTCTCTGGTTTAAGCGCTAGTATTAATATTCCTGAAAAATATTCAGAGGTGCAAGCTGGAGAAAAGTTTTATTTTTCAATAGAAATTAAATATCCTGAAAATCCTTCTAGAAAAGATATAAAACTAAGTTATGAAATTTTAAAGGATGGAGAGATTGTTGCACAGGCAAAAGTCTTAAAGGCTATTGAAAATCAAGCTTCTTTTATGGATTTTATCGTTATCCCCAACAGTGCTGAAAAAGGAATGAATATAATTAAAGTTGGAATTTCTGATTATGAGGATTTAAGTAAAGAGGTTGAGGCAAGTTTTAATATTAAAA
>Ga0075122_10000787_pt1 | contig 23990 bp, 44 predicted proteins | sample AntAceMetag02UKB_FD_69790 | JGI IMG/M metagenome (GOLD analysis project Ga0075122, IMG submission 69790) | Saline lake microbial communities from Ace Lake, Antarctica - Antarctic Ace Lake Metagenome 02UKB | ecosystem: Environmental > Aquatic > Non-marine Saline and Alkaline > Saline | place...
TAAAATAACTGGAATTGAACAACACGATTGGGATGAAAACAATTTAGCACATTTCATAGATGGTATGCAAAGAGCATTACATCTTTTAGAAGTATATGAATCTGTGACAAACCCCTCAAAAGATTCAGAAGAAAAAAAATAAACAAAGGTGATGAAAAAGTGAAAGAATGTAAAGACTGTAAAAATATATTACAAGAAGTAGAAACACTTAGAGTTGAATTAACAGAAGTAAGAGATAAATATACTCAAATATGTGAAAGACTTTGGAAAATTAAAAATAAAAAAAGATAAAAATGGAACTACCAAAAAAGAAATATAGAATAATTTATGCAGACCCACCATGGCAATTTGGAAGTAAAGCATATCAAGATAGTAATAGGGATATGTTAAAACTTGAAAAGACACAATATGAAACTATGACTATTCAAGATATTAAAAATTTACCAATACAAAATATTTCAAAAGATGATTGTGCTTTATTTTTATGGACTACTGATGCACATTTAAAAGAAGCTATTGAAGTAATTGAATCGTGGGGATTTAAATATAAAACTATTGCTTTTGTATGGTTAAAGAAATACGAAAGTGGTTCTTATGTTTATAATTTTGCACCATGGACTTTAAAGAGTCATGAAATATGTTTATTTGGAACTAAAGGACAAATGGGAAAATACAAAACTGCCAACAATATTAAAGGTTTGGTTGAAGCAGTAAGAACAAAACACAGTAAAAAACCATCAGAAATAAGGGACAGAATAAATAAGTTATTTACTGATGCATCAAAAATAGAACTATTCGCAAGACAAAGAGTTGATGGTTGGGATTCTTGGGGGAATGAAACAGATAAATTAAATTCTGTGACAAAACCAAGAACTATAATGAAAATAAGTAATTAAACAAAGGTGATGACGATTGGAAGAAAACAAAGAATCAATAGATGATTTATGTTTATATTTTAATATATCTAGATTGCAGCGTAACACGGAGTTAAGTAATGGTGTTGGTCTTAAAGGCACAGAAGGGTATCAAATTAGGGGATGTTATGATTGTAATGGGTATAATCAACAATGTAATGTTTATATTAACTCTGCTGCGGTATATGGCGTTAAGGATCAGAAAAAAGATACATTGAAAAATTAAATAAAAATATATAAATGGCTTCCACAGTCAAAAAGTAGATATGAGTTTTAGATACCTCTTTTTCTTGTATCTACTTTTTTTATTTTAAGGTTGAAAAAAGAGGAATAGTTGGTTGAAAAATTGGAAAAAAAGGTTGAAAATAAGGGTGTGGAATCAGATAAAACTAATTCTTTAAGTCAAATTGAACGGGATATATTATTTTATCTTACCAAAGAGTTCTTAACAGTAAAACGTATAGCAATACGACTTAAAACAAGTGATAAATATATCTATAAAATTCGTGCAAAGTTAATGAAAAAGGGTATATTAAATAAGCAATATAGAAAGGTTGAAAATTCTGGGGTTACTTTTCAACCAAACCGATTACATAACCAACAATGGCACATAAATATATTACACAAAGATTATAGATATAAAGATATTATTAAAAAATGTAATAGATTAGAAATTGATGGTAATACTGTTATGTTATATAGGGATGTTATCGAAATATATAGTAATAAATCCTTTTATGCAAAAGATGAACAGAAAGCCACTTGGAGAAGTTTAAAATATTGGGATAAGATATTTACTAGATTAGAGAATGATTTAAATATAATTTTAATTAAAGCTAGAAAACAAAATATAAAATTAGTTCGTCAACATTACGCAGATACAAATAACGAAATTGCTCGAGATTGTAACAATTCTGGTGAAAAGATTCATGTTTGGGCGGATGAAGATTGTAAACTCGCATTTGAGATTGATAATAGTTTTAATTTACATGAAGCAGAAATGGTACACCCAATAACCGCAAAACAAGATATGAAACAATGGAAGAAACATATTAACGATTGGCGACTTAATAAACCGCCTACACTATCAGAACTAACTATATCTATCTATCAATTAGCAGAACGAGTAGACCAGATTGCAGAACAAAATATAGAAACTGCATCGGGATTGAATGGTATGACTAAGATATTAGAAATGCTACTTCCTAAAGTTGATGATAAAGAAAAAGATAAACGATTAACTAATTATATAGGGTAAAAGAAAGATGAAAACAATGGTAGAATTTTTTAGTGGAAGTGGTAAATTAGCAGAAGCTTTTCAAAAAGCTGGATATAAAACATTAACATTTGATAATAACCCCAAGAATAATCCAGATAAAGTTATTGATGTATTAAATTTCACGATCCAGAATCTACCGAAAGAATTTAGAAAACCAGATGTAGTACATTTTGGAGTACCATGCACAAAATTTAGTCTTGCTGGAAGTAATAATAATTTTATTAATTTCATGCCGAATAATGTAGATTCATGTATTGCTCTAGCATTAGTATACAAATGTTTAGATATAATAAAAGAAATAACTCCTGGATCTTGGTTTATTGAAAATCCTATGGGTTATCTTAGAAAATTTCCATGTATGCAAAAACTAATAAGAAAAGAAGTATGGTATTGTCAATATGAAGATTTCAGAGCAAAACCTACTGATTTTTGGACTAATAGGGGTGATTGGATAACTAAAAAATGTTATAATAATAATCCTAACTGCCACCATGAAAGAGCGCCCAGAGGTTCAAAAACTGGCACTCAAGGGCTAAGTAATGCTTATGAACGTGGTATTTATCCTAAATTATTATGTGAAGAAATAGTTAAAGTTTGCGAAAATAAACAAGAAATAGTGCAAGAGAGGTTAATATACCAATAAAATATAAAGAATCAATGAAAAACCAGAATTTATTTGATACAATAGCAGAAAAAGAAATTAACAAACTTAATAAAGATAAAGAATTAAAAAAGGATTAAGACAAACTGCGATGTGGGATAGTTAGGTTAGTTCGTTGGACTCATAATCCAAAGGTCGGTGGTTCAAATCCATCCATCGCAATTAAAAAAAATTTTGGGGGTGTAAACGTGGCAAGAAATGGTTATAAAAAAGTAGATTCAATCTTTGACAAAATCGAAGCAGATATAGAAGAACAAGAAGAAGTTTTAGAAGATTTTGGAACTGTTGAACATGATATAATAGAAGCATATTAGAAACATTTAAATATGTGTTCTATATTTTTATATAACATAATAGAAGGTGATTAAAATAGAAGAAAAAAAATACCCTATAAAATATACTTGTGGTTGTGTGCATGAAATCAAAATCGAACAAGGACAACACGAACCAACAGGAAAACAAGATCAATGTGAAATACATAAAAGTAATGGGGAAGTAAATTAAAATGGATACGTTAGAAATGGATATAAATACCCTTATGGATGAAATAAACCAAAATTGGGTAAAAGCACTTAATGAAGCAATAGAAAAGGGAAAAGACCTAGATATGAGTGAAATGTTTGGGAAATATTCAGCAGTAATATTAAAGAAAGAAAAATCTTTCCAAGATGCAAAAATTAGATTAAATGAATTGGGAAGAAAGAAATTCTTGGGGTTTGTAAAATGAATGAAGAAGTAGAAAAATTAAAAGATAAAATTAATGGATTTTTAGATAAACAAGGGATCGAACAAGAAAGTAAATACTTTTTATTGTTATCAATGGTAGAAGAACTTAAAGATGAAATCTTAGACGATGATGATGAAGAAGAAGATGAACCAGAAGAAGAACCTGAAGAATTTGAAGATTTCAATACAGATGGGGATGATCCAACAAAAGATTATATGGAGAAACAAGAAATTTCAGAAAAAGATTTAGGGGCTTTACCAGAGTTAGAAGATCCAAAAGAACCAGCTGCAAAAAGCAACCATAATTTAAAAATGAAAACATTACTTAACAAGAAAAAAGATTAACAAGAAAAATGACAAGTCAAATTAAAAATATGCGTAGTAAGATGTTTCCAGAGATTAAAAATTGGAGTAATCCACAGAATCATTTACGGAATGCTCACCCTAACGAATTAGATTTTTACCATTTTCTTTGGTTTCATCCTTATGCATTTACTTTTTTAAAAATAGGGATGCCAAGTATTTTTATGATTACTTGTACTGTACTTGCTCTGAAAAATGCTAGATTTGGTTTATCTATGCCTTTGATTCTTCCAGCAATAGGATTAGTTGTTTGTTTAATTTGGTTATTCAAAGAAATTCGTAAACTTGAGGTTCATTTAAAAACTAATATGTATGATATTTTAATGAAAGACTAAAATGAGAGAAACTAAAAAGACACATTACGAACCAGAACATAATAAAATCATGTGTGGTGTTGATAAGATTCTGATTAGATTTTTCACAAATGATAAAGATACTGTAACTTGCAGAACTTGTAAGGCAGCAATGAAATTAGGAAGTGATTAAAATGAATAAACGATGCAAAGAAAACAAATGTAGAAAAGTTGTAGTAGCTAATGGTAAATGTAAAAATCATATTTGTAGATGTAACACACATTCAAGAATGAGTAAAGATTCTTATTTTAATGGTTGTATGATACATGAAGGATAAAATGAAATTCAATTTAAAACAAGCAATAGAAAAATTTAAAGATCCTTATTTTGTAATTCAGATTTGGCAAAATATAACTATACTAGCTTTTGTAGTTGGTGTACTTCTAGGTGCGACCTTTACCCAGAACTTTTATGTAGAACAAGTTAATACTATATTAACAGATGCAGCCGAACAAGATGGATGTTTTAACAATTATTTAAACAATTATTTAATGAATAATGAATTAGGTTTTATGGAAAATTTCAGTTCTGTTGGCGTATATGATATAGGCAATATAACAAGCAAACCAGATTAATAACCCATAAAATATTAGATGTACTATTACTGGTAAACCAAACCAAAATTTAACGGGTACACTTATCAATTCCCAAGCCTTTTCTTTAGCTTCTCTAACAACTGTATTAATATCAAATACCATTTTATTCTTTCCCTCTTGTTATTGTACCTAGCCAAAACCCCATAAGAAAAATTACAATATCAATTCCAGCTATAATAATAATTTCTTCTATCATTCTTTCCTCTCTTGTATAAATGTATCATTTAATGTTTCTTTCTTATCTTCTTGTGTGAATCTACCATAATTTTCCATAGTCATTTTAATATCTGAATGTTGTAGTAAATCTTGAACTTGTCTTATGACTGCTGCATTATTCGGATTAGATTTAATAAGATGTATTGCGAAAGAATGCCTTAATGAATGTGGGTGTATCTTCCCATTTGGTCTATGTATGTTACAAGCTTTAGCAGTTTGAGAAACTATAACCCAAGCTCTGATTCTATTTATTGCAAAAATTCTATCATACAATCCTATATTATATTTAGTAATATAATCTTTTAACAAGCCCATATACTCTTTATCTACTGGAAGTAAAACTCGTTTCGGCATCTTAAGTAATCTCTCTTTAATTAATTGATCTTCATTCCTTTGTTTACCAGCTTTAGTTTTACTTTTTATGTGTTTTTTTTTAAGGATGTCAAATTCGACAAGCCCATTAGGGTGAATATCGATTGGTCTAAGCCCTACTTTTGTCAAAAAAGGACGTTCACCAACTATTTCAGTTATCCGCCTTCCAGTACGAAATAACGTTAGGATTAGCATATAATCTCGATACTTCCCAATATCATAACAATATTGAAGCATCTTATCAATCTCACTAAAAGAAAGATAATCAGATTTATTACGCATTGTATTTGTAAAATCTATGTCTGGCATTTTGCACCTTTACTTAAATTTTCTCTAGCCCAGATGAAATCAAATTCTTTATAGTGTTCTAATAAAAACTGATGTGCATCTGCAACTATAACTTTATCACCAGGAAAAAAGTCTTTATAGATTGCTGCAATCTCTTTATTTATTTCAATTACAGTAACTTCTATATCATCATTAGACCATAGCTTTCGGTTGCCACCAATCCCAGCGTACAAATTTAATACTTTGATTTTATCTTTCATGTTTTGATAACCTCTTTGATCCTTTCCAACCACTATAAACATTATAAGTATTTTGTTTCTTTTAAATAATTTTCGATTAAAAACTCTTTGTTCTGTAAGTAAAAGAGGGTTCTTATACTAGGGTTATGTGTTCTAGTATACAAAGACCTATACTATGAGGGGTAATAATACATCTTAATCTTTCTTTCTAAAGTTTTTCTTCTCTGGCTCTTTCATCGAAATATATCTATTTAATGTTTCTACTGTACATCCTAATGCTGTGGCTGTGTCAACTTTCGTTAACCGCACCTTCCCAATTCCCAGCTCGTTATTAAAGATAATTTTAGCAACTTTACTCATAAGTGTAGTATACTTATCTTTGTAATATGTGCTACCAGATTTAGTTTCATGTTTAGAACTAGTTACTCTTGATGCTGCCTTAAGCCTTTCATATTCGTTTGTAATCTCTGGCAAGATTTTCTCTAAGTTTGGGATGATAAAATCCATAATAGTATTTGGGATAGCTCGTTCAATCTGTAACATATTCTCATTAGTTATTTCTTTCCGCTTCTTAAACTCTAGGTGCTTATATTTCTCATTTGCAAGTTTATCTCCCCATGGATCTTCTGATCTCCAATTCCTAGATTTCCTTTGTATAATTATTCTAGCGTGTGTATCGGTTCTGTATATCAATACTGCTCGAAATAATAACGAACCTCTCCGCATAGATTTAGTAAACTCGTCAAAATGTGGCATGATTAAGAATACTGCATTATTTTTGAATCTATCAGTCATCGCAGTCGTATTCACGTTTTGTTGAGCTTTCGAATGCCAATTTACACCACGCATTTCTGCGGCTGCTTCATCCACAATTAACATATTAAATAATAACCTAGCGAACTTATTAGTGATTTCATCCCCTTTCGGGATGTATGCGATATTATCAGTAAGTGTTGCTGGCCTACCGAAAAGTATAAGGCAAATGATAGTAAATAAAGATTTCCCCCCACCAGTTTCACCAGATACACCAATCCACGCATCTTTATTTTTCTTTAACCTTAACTTAAGAAATTTGACAAAATGAAATATAGTATATTTTTCTTCTGGATAATGTTTATAGAATTGTTTTAGGTAATAAGCTAACTTCTTTCTATGGATTGGTTTAATTCTCATTTTTCTTTATAGTCATATTATCTTTAAACTGTTCTTCCATAATTTTCAAATAAATTTTAAGAAAACCATAAAGTTCAAAATCGTTAATAATTTCTTCTTCTAATTTTGCATTAAGTTGACCATTTTGTTTATAAACAGTCAATAATTTAATTTTTTCATATTCAATTTTATTTTCTATCATTCTATCATTCCCGATTTAGCCTTTTGAAATGCTGAACCTCTATTTTTCTCAACTTCAAACCCAAGTTTACTTCGTTGAATTAACATATATATTTTATCTCTATAAAAAAGTAACTGGTCATATAATTTCTCTGGAATTTGACTTTTCTTTTGTGCAACTGCCATATTCTTCACAATCACCACATCAAGACGATTTATTTCTGTAATTATCAATGATCCATATATATCTTTAATAATCGCCCATGCTTCATTAAGACACCCATATAAATCTCGAATATCTTTCATATCCCCATTTCGTGAAGCGACTGCGATAGCTTTATCTGAAAGTGTAGTTCGGATATTAACAAGTAATTGTATAGTTTCAATAGATGCACTATATTTACTCATATAATTAGAAGTTCTAGGTTTTTTATCTGTGATTGATGTAATATTATCTTCTGTTTGTTTTTCTTCATTCACATATTCACTAAAATCAAAATCCCAATCTTCTTCTTCTGGCTGTGAAGGTACTTCTACCTTAATATCCTTTTTAGGCTTATAGTTTAGTTTCATATTAACCCCAAGTTACTTAACTGTTCTGCAATAATCCCATATACTCCATTAAGATTTTTAATAATTTTCAGTTCAATATCTGGTGGATATACTAACTGATTTCCTTGTTCAGTTGGTCTAGTATATTTAAATGGTAATAATCTGTACCAAGTTAAAACGTGATTAATCCTTTTAATTTTATCTGAATTTCCTCTAGCCATAACTTTATTTTTAATTTCAATTTTAATATTATCAAGTGAAGTTACCGCAGAATCATAATCTTTCTCGTGCATAGAAGCTTTATATATTTCTCTTTGCATATCTATACCTTTTTGAAACGCAGTATAACTTTTATCTACGAACTCATGATATGTAGCTTTTTTCTTTTCCATTTTATTCAATACCGAAGATTACAAGTATAATTCCTAATATAATCATTGCAACTAGAAAACCTAATCTTATTGCTTCAAAGCCAACAATTATTTTTAAACCCATACTTAAATCTTGAAATCGAATAATCTTTTTTTCTTCCATGTTATATTAAAATATATAACGCATATTTAAAAGTTTCTAAAATGAAAAGTTATTTATAGTTAATGTGTTATAAAAAATATAATAATGGCAGTTACTATAAGAAGTTATCCAAAATTAACTAGGGCAATTCAAAATAAGCTAAACAGATCTCGTTCTTTAAGAAGAAAATATGGTGGTAGAGTTAGATTCTTTTCAAAAAAGAAAAGGTTACAATTTGCAGATGATTTAGGTTGGGATTATAACCCACCAGTTAGATTCGGAACAAATCAAAGAGTAACTACAACTCAAGAAAGTTTACAAAAACCCCAAACAATACATTCTAAAGAAGAAAGGTCAATAAGAGAGTTGGGTGCGGTTAGATCAGTTGAACCAACTGCGAGAGGTTTTAAATTTACTGTGGCAGATCCAAGAGCAGCACAAATACTTTTAGATTTAACAAGAGAAACTATTAATAAAAGAAATAAATCAATTGAAAAAAGACAAAAAGATAATTTCAAGAAAGTATTGAATAGTAAAACTGTTATGACTGAAAAAGGTTTAGAAGATGTATTTAAAGAACAAAAAAGAATCTTAGGTACTGGGATAGTTAATTGGGGTAAAAGAAAAAGGCAAATAAATATACAAAGAATTATAGATAGAATAACAAGTGATCCAAAAAAAATATTTTCACCAGATATAAAAAGATTATTAAGAGAACAAAAACGAGATTTAAATTCTATTCCTAATCAATCAGACTTCTTTACTAGATCCACTAGAATACTTGATAATGTTGAAAGTCGACTAAAGAAAAAGAAAGCTAGAGTACAAACAGAACTAAAACGAATAAATACTTTAGGAAGTAAAGAAGATATTAATGAAGCTCGAAAAACATTATTAAAAGGATATTTAGAAGATATAAAACGTATTACAAAGAATTTACCAGGATTTATTGCTTTAGGTTTGGCAAGATTTGGTTTAGCTGGTTTACAATTAGGGGCATCAGTTGGGAAATTAGGTATTGCAGCAGAAAAAGTAATAATAAACCCAGTACAAAGTTTGAAAAATGTAAAAAGAGTTTTAACAACAACAAATTATAAAAAATTAGCACTTAATGATTTACCACAAGGATTTTTTAGGGTTATGGATTCAGAAGCAAAATCATTCACAAGAAATCCTATATCTTATGCAGTTGAAGTATTTGCATTTCAAAAAGCTTTCGAACTTGTAGCGGGAACAGTAAGAGCAACTGGAAAATTAATTAAAAAAGGTGTTCGAGGTTCAAGAATAATCGAAACTACTGGATTTTATTTTAATAGATTAGGTAAAAGAATTAATTATGTTGGAGAATTTATAATAAGTAAAGAAGGAAAAGTTAATTTAAACTATGTATTAAAACAAGCTGGAAAGAAAACAGTAACATTTACTAAATCAATTCAATTAAAACCTTCTGTTAAAGCTGCAATATCTAAAGCAATCCCAACATCATTTAAAACCGCAGCGAAAACTACACAAACATTAGTATCAAATATATCTAATACATTAACAGAAGTAAGATTATTTCGTTCAATTGCAAAATATAATACTAAATTAAGAATAAAATCAGTTCCTATTAATATAAGGAAAAGAATCCAATTAAGATTAAATAGAATTAGGTTTGAGATCAAGAATAATAAAATAACTCAGAAAACATTAAACCGATTACAATTTATCAAAGATGATTTACGAAGATATAATATAAAAGTATCTTATAATTTGGATAAATTAAAAGTAAAAGGATTAAAACTAAAAGGTAAAGTAAAAGATATTGTTTCTAAAATTAAGTTACCATCTATATTTAAGAATACTTCACAAACTAATAAAAAATATATATTAAAAATTAAATTAAAATTATCTGAATTAAAACTATATCGTTCTATTTCAAAATTTAATACTAAATTAAGAATAAGAACTATTACAAGAAAAAAGTTTAGTGAGGTCCAAAGAGAATTACGGGCAATTAAATTAGATTTGAAAACTAATAAACTTACACAAAAAACTTTAACTAAATTACAATCAATCAAAGATGGCTTAGAAAAATTCAATATTAAACTTTCATACGATTTTACTAATTATAAGAAAGCAATAAAAATATCTGGTAAAATAATCAAAGGTAGGGTAAAAGGAATTATTAAAAAACCATTTGAAACATTATCCAGTATTGGAAAAGAAAAATTATCTAAACTAAATATAAAATATATCAATAAGATTAGACAATCATTAAATAATATTAAGTTATACAAATCTATTTCTAAATTTAATACTAATTTACGAATTAAAACAATCACAAGAAAAAAGTTTAGTGAGATTCAACGAGAATTACGGGCAATTAAATTAGATTTGAAAACTAATAAAATCACACAAAAAACTTTAAATAGGTTACAATTTATTAAAGATGATTTAAGAAGATTTAACGTAAAGGTTTCATACAATCTAAATAATATTAAGAAAGCAATCAAAGGTAAAGTTAAAGTAATCAAAGCTAAAGTTATTAAAACATTAAAAAAGATTTCTCCTTTTGAATTTGTTGACCAGAAGAAAACTACTTCAATCATAAATAAAGAAATCAAGAAACTAAGAAAACCAAGAAGGAAACAAGTATTAAAGAATCTTAGAAGATTCGGCAGACCTAAACTTATTAGTTCTGGTAAATTTAAAGGTAAATACTTATTTGAAAATAAATTAACTGGAACTTTGAAAGGCTATACAAAATTTATGGGTTGGTATAAAGCAACTATTAGACAAGGAAGGTTTTTATTGACTACAACTGGTAAACGTGCATTAAGAAAAGCTAAACAAATTAAAACTAGGGCTGGAAGAATTAAATCTGGAAAAGCAGAAAAACTATTTGCAAAAGAAAAAGCACTACTAAAAAAAGGTAAACAACCAAAAGCAGTTAAAACTATAACTAGGAAACAAAGAAAACTTATAAAAAAGAAACAAGCATTAAGAAGAAGGGATAAAAGAAAGTTATTAATTCAGGGCGGTGTTAATATACGTGGTATTGATAGGTTCTTTAATGCTGGAATAGTTGGAGTAATAGAAAAACCATCTAAAGAAGTTCAAAAGATAAATCAATTTTTAAAAAAAGCTAGTGAACCAAAGAAAGTATCTAAAAAATCAAAACCAAAAATAACTACAACTAAAGCTAGTGAAGGTCAAGTATTAATTACAGAAACAAAAACCATTACAAAAGTTAAAGTTAAAGTAAAACAAAAATTAAAAGATATTATTCAAGTAAAACAAGATTTCAAAGGATTACAAAGTAAACTAGAAAAACTTAATCAAAGATTTAAGATTCAACCAATATTAAGAATTAAAACTCAAATTAGATTAGTTGAAAAACAAAAGAATAGATTAAGGAGTAAAGTTAAACAAAAACAGAAACAAATATTAAAATTAGCACAAAAAGTTTCTCCAAAATTAGCTGAGAAAGTTAAATCCATATTAAAACCTATTACTATAACAAGAACAAAAGTAAGACAAAAGGTTAAAACAAAAACTAAGACCAAAACAAAAACTAAATTAAAACAAAGACTAAAGACAAAAACAATTAAGAAGCCACTTAAACCAAAAGGTAAGAAACCAGTTAAGAAGTTTGAAGATGAAAGAAAGAAAAAAATTATCAAGAGATACCTAGAAGCTGCAAAGAAAAGCAACAAAGGGATATTATTATCAGATTTAGCGGCGAATTTATTAGATCAGAAAGCAACTAAGAAACAAAGATTACGATTACTCGATCCAAAGACTGTATTTACTGGATTCGAAAGACGATTAATAGTATAAATAGTGAGGGAAAAGGAAAATGGGAACAAATCGCCGAACTAAAAAAGAAAACAAGTAGAAGTGTATTTGCAAAAATCAATAAAACTGCAAAATCAATAAAACTGCAAAATCAATTAAAAGAGCTGCAACAACACCAGAAGCAAAAGAAAAAGCTAGGAAATCTATGAAAGTAGCTAAAAAAGGTTTTAATAAATTTAGAAAATTCGTAGAAAACTTTGGTGAATAAGTTTATTTATTTATTTTCTTTTCCCCCTTCTAATAGAAACTTTTATATATGCGTTATATAATTTAATATAACATGAAGCTTAATTATAAAACAAAAGATAGTTCTAGTAATGGTTTAGATAGTGATGATTTAGGTTTAGATGATGATGATGATTTAGATTTAGATGGTATTGATACTTCTTTTGATGATGATAATTCCACTCCACCTATGGAAAAGCATAAAGACCTTCTATTAAAACTTACAGATTTCGATCCATATTTAAAAACTCAAATTATGGAATGGTTAGGAATGTATTTCGATGATACAAAAGGGGGATATGTTAGAGATAAGAATTTAAAACCAATGTTAAATATACAAGGGGCTAGATGGGGTGTAAACTTTCTAAGAACATATACTAGGGATAATAATATCATAACGAACTTTGAAAGAGAAGATTATATAAGTATTATGAAAGGTGTAATTAAAAATGCTCATTATATACCTGCAGTTAGAAGGGAAGATTTCGGTTTAAAAAATAATAGTGATATTCTAACATTTTCAAGTCAGTTGATAGATTCAGTTAAATTAGTTTTACTTGGTGCTGGTGGTAATAAGAATTATTCAGAACTATTAACAAAAGCAGTTACACGACATGAAAATGTGAATGTAACGGATAACGGAAATAATAATGCATCCATAATCAGAACAAATAAAAAAGGTGTACTTAATGGTCTTAAAAATTATTTAGGGGGGAATTGATAAAATGAATATAATATTAATAGTAGTTGTAGTTATGGGTGTTTTTATAATTGGTGGGGGATTAGGTGTATTATTTTATTATAGAACAAGACCAAAACAAGAAACATGGATAGCTTACGTTTACGGAGTAGGTGAAGGTGTTAAAGAAATAAGTAAAGATAAAGATGGTAATGTTATAAATACATTTAAACTTCAAGATCTAATTCCATATAAGAAAGATGTACTAGTTAAACTTAATAAAGCTCATGCAGTAACAATATATAAATTAAGTGCTTTAGGTCATACTACACAGCAACCTTCACCAGATTCAGTTGATGTATGGGGTAATGGTGAAAGGATAGTTAAGGTATTATTAGTAGGTAACAATGCAACCATATTAAAAAAAGGTTATGATAATGTATCTGGTAATGCAATATTTAGACCAATGCCTAGAGAAACTTTAGAAATGGTTATCTCGGAAGCAGAAACAAAAACAGATGATTTAGAAGAATCAAAAAACTTTCTCCAACAAGCTTTACCATGGATCGGTGTGGGAATTATGTTTGGATCACTTATTGCAGTTTCATATTTTAACGCACAAGGGATAATTATAGCTAGTCAAAATAATGAAGAAGGGGCTAAATATCTAGCTGATACAGTTAGTAGGTCAACCGAAGCATTTCGTGAAGATTTGAAGGGTATTCGTAGTTCTTTACCCCAAAATACCGAAAATAATAAATATGGGAAGCAACCCAATAATCAAACAAAGCAAGAAGAAACGATAAAATAACCTTGATTTGGTTGAATAATATGATGAAAAAACAAATAATAATCATAATTTTTTTTATATTTTTAATTATACCCTTATTTTCATTAGGTGAAGGTATTTGTAACTTAGACCAATCTTTATATAGTCCTGGTCAAACTGCTTTATTAAACTGTGTATGTTCTGAAAATAATGAAAAGAATAGAGTTGGTTATATTGTATTTTTTAATGATGATGGTACCTTACTCCAATCAGAACTAGTAAATAGTGGTGATTGTAAAAAATCTTTTTTTGGTGATAGTTATAAATTTTCTTCAAGTGCAAATTTTACTGGTAATGCAACTTTTTCTTTAAATGCTGATGGTACTGACATACCTCAAGATTGGGATGATGTTGATGATATAAGGACATATTTTTTTAATGTTAGTGGTGCTAGTCTTACAGATTGTATAATAGATTTAGAATTTCCAGAAAACCCAGTATTTACTTTAGGTAAATTCGCATCAATCGGTATAGAAGTTGAAGATGGGATAACAGAAGGAAAATTAGTAGAAGCTACTTGTACTTTTCACATGGAAGATGTAGCCGATACTCATGTTTTTTCTGAACCTTACGGGATAGATGGTTTCGGTATAAAATCAATAGCTGGTGGTGAAGTTACTTTTCAACAACAGTTTAACGTAGATACAGCAGAACCAGGAGAAACTTATCTAGGGAAAGTATATTGTCATTGTAGCCCAAATGGAACAGAAAACCAATGTTATGATGAATCGAATGGTGAAGTTGCTGGTTTTAAATCTTGTAAAGTTCAATTCTTAATGTCAACTTCGAATGATGATTTTAGACCTCATGAAAATAATATTATCTCAATTATCTTAATATATTTTATTTTAATGTGTGCATATTTCTTTTTAGGTAGATTAAACCAAAGAAGTATAGAAATGGATGCAACAAAAACTACTACTTGGTTAACTATTATTTGTTATGTAATGATTATAGTTAAACTTATCGCATTATCTTATTTTACTTATGGTTATTATATTGGCGAAAATATAAGCCCATTATTACAAACATTATTTATATTTGATTTTATCTTAATATGTGGTATAATAATATTCAGTCTGTTTTTTGGAGTGTTGAAATTTTCAAAGTTTGAAGATGATAGTGGTAAATGGGATAAGAAAAAATGGTAAAAAAACAAATGAGTGGATTATGTAGAAGTCAAGCATTACAATCATTTGTAAAAGAAACTAAATTAAAATATAAAAAACGTGGATTAAAACCACCAACCACAGATAGAATAGTTAGATTTATGATTAAGAAATATGATATTAAAACGGATGATGTGTTAAGAAATGAAATTATTAGGTTTTAAGAAAGGGCAATCGCCTATGAATATCTTTGTTCCAATCATATCTTTATTCTTTTTTGGTATCACATTAATAATTATTACATTATTAGCTTATATGACTGCTCAAACAGTATTAGTTAATTTCCCAACAGTTGACGGATTACCTACGGCTATGGATAAAATCCTTAACATATATAAGATTTATGATTATGTGGCTTTAACATTATCAATAATTTTTATAATTGGTATTGGTGCAACTTCATATAGATTAAGGACAAGGCCAATATTTTACATAATAACTTTAGTAACTGCTGCATTTTATGGATTCATAGCTTATGTTTTAAGTTATATGTTTTCAATATTTGTGAGTGATCCTGTATTTGTAGTGATATTATATATATTTCCACTTATGATTTTATTATTAACTAATTTACATTGGGTGGCTATTGTAATGATATTGGTAGGTGCAATAACATTCTTTTCGAATAATTCAAATGAGGAAATTCCACTACGATAAAATGAAACAAATAAAACAAATATTTATATTTATTTTAATATTAATAGTTTTTTCTAGTTTTATTTCTGCAGATAATTATCTTGCAATAACAGATAGTACAGCTACTAAAGAATACACCCCTACAAGTAATTTTAATGTATATAATCCTACTTATGTTCAATCACATTCGGGTCAGGCATATTATTCTTATTTTGAAATTAATTATGGTAGTGGTATGGATATAAGTGAATCTTTATTTACTTTATATTCAACAGCCATCACATCAAATATCGCCGTTTCTTTTGATTGGTATTATTGCAATGATGTATTTGATGAAACCACTCTTACATGGAATAATCAAAATACAGAGGTAACGAATTGTGCGGGAACACCTTTTTATTCTTCATCATCAACTACGTATTCAACTGGATATAATACTATTAATATAACTAATATAACAAACAACGATGTAGATGGAATTTTCACAATAAAAATATTACCTAATCCAAATAATTTCGGCGGTGTTCTCCTAACATATAATGCAGATGAAGAAGCAGTCGTTAAATATAGACCACATGTTAATTATACTAATGCGACTATCGGGGATGCATTAACAGTAGATTTAGATTATCCAATAAACGGTACACATTATAATTTAGAAAATCCACTCCCTTCAAAAGTTTTTAATGGTTCAATTGTAACTTCAACTAATAATGATGCAAATTGTACTATAAATAATAATGGTACTACTCAATATTGGAACGATAATTTTGAAAATGTAAAAATCCAAGAATTTTCTAATAATACTGGATTGATAGAAACTAATTATAGTATAACTGTAAATTGTAGTGATGGTTTAACTTCAAAAAATATATCATTTTGGTTTATTGTAGATTCCACAAATGTTACAGCATTAATTAATATAGCTAATAATAGTATTCAAGCAAACGATTTTAATTTAGAAGTAGTTTATTTTGATCTTTATCTTTATAAAACAAATACAACTATTATAAGAATGAGTGATAATACAACAATTTATAATAGTACTTCTGGGGTTTTACCTTATGCAACTAAATATTTTAATGTAACTTATCCTATAACTGTATTAAATAGTTCTTATGTAGTGGGTGAATATATAAAAGTTATTATGAATGGTGTAGATACACATACAGCGAGTAAATTTAAAGAAAGACCAACAAAAACAAAAATAACAGTATTTGATAAAAATGTTAAAGAATATAATCTTAAATATGGTAAAGTTAAACTTGAATATCCATTAGATTTAGAAATCGAAGAAGATTATAGTTTAGATCGTATGCACTTCAAAATTAAAGATACTAAATTTAAAGAAAAGAAAGATAAAAAAGATAAAAAAGATAAAACTATCCCAGAAGAATTATATCAATATATCGAAGCGGATAAAATAGATTATTATGAAGATTCACCTTATCCATGTCACATGATAATTAATGATAAATATTGGTATGATTGCGTTGGTATGAAAGAACCTAAAGTTACTAAAGAACGTAATAATAGATATAAAATTAATTTTGATATGGGTGGTCAAGAAGAAATAATTACTAAATCATTAGGTGGCCTTAATGAAGTTTATAAAGAAGTTATATTTAAAATAAACAAAAATTTCACTGGTGATATTGTTGAAGGTGATTTCTTCGATCCACCAAATAAAGTATTTAATTATACTGCGAGATATAATTTTACAACTTCTAGTTTTTTAGTAAGTGATGATTGTATTACTATAACTGGCTCTAATGTAAGTAGTTATGATGGTGCATATTGTTATAGTGTTAGTCAATTAGATTTAGAAGATGTAGTATTATTTGAAGGTAGCACACCAGTAGATGTTTATATAAATATTACTAATTCAACTGGTGATATAATAACTGTTAATTTTGATTGGTTTGATGAAAGTAATAATAATTTAAGGAGTGGTTTTAATTTCTGTGATAGTAATTCTTATTGTACTCTAGATGAATTAACTGGATTAGATACAGAAGGGATAGATTCTGTTTATTGTCAAGCAAGTTTAAAGGGTAGTTGGTTTAATTTTAGTAAAGATAGTGCGGTTTTAGAAACTTCAAGAATTGCTTTATGTAATGCTTCAATAAATTATTCAATAGTTAATTTTACATATTTTGACGAATCAACAAACACACCGATAAACGCAACTGCATCTTTTGATTTATCTTTTTATGAAGGTACTAGCACATTTTCTATACAAAGTAATAATTCTGGTGAATATACAGCATTTTGTACTGATGTAAACCCAACTACTGCGGTATTTAATTTAAAATTATATGATACAATAATCCTTTCTTCACCAAGTTATATTACTAGAGTTTTTAATATTCCATTTTCACAAGGGTTGGATGTAAGTAATGATCCATCTTATAATTATTCATATTATTTAATCAAAGTTGCAAATAGTACCACTATAACTTATAATTGGCAAAATACTGAATATGCTTCTTTAAATGGTATCATGCAAATATATAGATGTAATGATGATGGAAGTAAAACTTTAATAGAATCTACAAACGTGGCTAATGGTAAAGCTACGGCAAATTTACAATTATTTACAACTGCTTATAGTTATTCATTCACAAGTGATGGGGTAACATATACAGAACCATCATATTATGATTGTCATGTTGAAAGTACAGAATTACAAAGGTATACAGTAGATATTACACAGATTGATGTTTTACCAGTTGTAGGATTATATTTAATGGATTGTCATATTTATAATGTTTCCAGTTCAATCGTAACTATGGAGTGGGATGGGAATGATGAAGATGCAACAAATATCGAAGCGTGTATTATTGGTTATAGAGAAGATATATATGGTAGAGTTCAAGTTTACGAAAGTTGTGTAAATCAAACATCTGGATCTCTTACACGAAACGTTGCATTAACTGGTTTTAATTATTATGTTCAAGGTACTTTAGAACAAAATGGTGTACTTGGTTTTTGCCAGGAAACAGTTGTATTTAATCAAAGAAGTGATACAAGCGAAACATTTGGTATAAATGGTATATTTTTAGCGGTAATTTTAATACTTGCATTATCGTTACTAGCTGCTGGAGATGATGACTTAGTTATAATCTTTTCAATTGTAGCAATACTTATAATATGGATCATAGGCATAGTAAGTTTCAATTGGGTTACAATAAGTTCAATCATCGCAATCGGTATAATCTTAGCAATTATTTATAGATATACAATAAAAAAATAGGTAAATAAAAATGGTAACAAAATTCGGAAAAATAACAATCGGGGCAACTTTACTAGTGATTGCTACTTATCTTTGGAAAATTGCGTTAATTTTGTTAGTTTTAGGATTATGTGTAAGATTAGTTAATAGACATAAAAAATTAAATAGGTCGGAAAAATGGCATTGAAGATAGAAAACGTTATAACAGGATTATTATTATTTTCTATACTTGCAAGTCTATTTTTTAGTGCATATACAAACATTTCAGATGAATATCGTATCACTCCAGATTATGTTAATAGTGAAGGAAAAAGTGTGATTGAAGCTTTAAATGATATTAATTTTATAAGTGGATTTGATAAAGTGCAAGAAATTATAGAAAAATTTTATGACCAAGATTCTGCAACTGCATCTGAATTTGATATATTAGGTTCGTTAAAGGCTGGTGCGATTGGTGTAGTTAAGATTGGTACTGGATTACTTACAGCACCGATTGAAATAATTGGAGTAATAACAGGATTTTATACCCTACCCTCAATAGTTTCAATAGGATTAGGAATAATAATTATAGTTTATATTGGATATATGGTATTAAAAGAATTACTAGGTAAATAAAAATGGTAGGAATAAGTAACGTAACAGCAATAAACTTGAGTAGTATAACTGAAATTACTAATAGTAGTAGTATTGCTGAATTTACTGTTAAAGTTAACTGGATAATCTTTGAAGGTTGGATGTTTTTTTCACTTCTACTAGTTTTATGGTTTATTCTTATTATAACTGCTCATAGAAATCAAAAAGCAAGAGGTGTAGAACCGAGATTATTAGCTAATATAATGATTTCTGGGTTTCCGATAACTTTGGGAAGTTTTTTACTTAGAGCAGTTGAAGTATCTATATATGGTTTGAAAAAAGCGTTATTTACTGATTATCAATTATGGATCATACCTATAATAACGATTGTGATAGCCACTACGCTCTGGATAACGAAAGATGATGGATAATATTTAATCTTAAATTATATTGTTTTATTTTTTCTTTAGTACAATCATCACAATAAATTTTAAGATAATCACAATCTATTATTAACTTACCACATTTTTTGCATTTTTTTCCCATTTTCTTTTTCAATTAATCTTAGAATAACTTCTTCATAAGATTCTTTTCTAACTATCTTCAGATTCTTTAATTTGTCTGTTGTCTTTTTATCTACTTTTATTGTTGTATGTGTCATAGTATAGTTGGGTATATCAAGTAGTATTTAAATGTTTTGATTATAAGATTATTGTGTCTGTTTTTGTATACAGTTGCCTAAAAGCATATAAACTACATTCTATGTAATATTTTCTATGATAATTAAAATGATGAATGTAAAGGGGGTGAAATAAATGGAAATTCCAAAATCAATGGTAATGCTTACAGGCTCCGCAATTGGTGTTTTAAGTTTTATGTTTATTACTGCATTAACTTATATCTTCGCAGGTATACTTAAAGACATTGATGGTATGAGTGCCGCTGGTAACTCAACTATCGATCTTGTCCTTGCTGTGTTAGTAACTATCACAAGTTTTTTAGTACTTGTAGTTCTAATACTAATCTTTAAAATCTTTTTTAAGGCTTTTAAGATGACAGGTAATCAATAAGTAGTAAATCATAAGCTAAGGATTTTTTCTTTAGCTTAGTTTTTTTTTATTTTTTTTAAATCAAAAAGTATTTATACTAATACAATATTAAAATGATATAAAATGACACAATATTATATATTAGTGAAACGAAAAAGGACTAAGAAATGGTCTGGGGCAATACCTTCTAAGAAAGGTGTATCACTATCTAAATTAAGATCAACTGCTAAGAAACAAATTAAAGCGGGTTATACATACAAAATTACTAATCAAACTGGATTAAGGAAAATATTCGCAAACATTCTAAATAAAAAAGTTAAAAGAAAGAAACGGAAATGATTCATTCTAATAGAAAACTTTAAATACTCGTTCTATAATTAACTATAACATGATACCAATAAAAAATCAAAAACCTACTAAGATAGGTAATAGTCATTACTTTTTAATCCCAGCTCAATACATTAATAATGATGCGATTGATACAAAGAAAGATTACGATTTAATTGTTAAGGAAACTATTTAAACACCTTACTTTTTTGCTTGATGTGTTGAGGGGTTGTCATTGATGGTTTTAGGGTATGATGAAAATGTTTTACGCCACCCAATTAGCTTAAACAAATTCTTCATCGAAACCTTATTATGCCCTAAAATCATCATTTTATACACTTTTTCTGTAACAATATACTATTTTCTTCCATTTTAACCGAAACATTTATATACTAGCTTGTTGTATATTATTCTATAACAATGGCAATCAAAATAATAAGTTGTCCGTATAAAAATTGCTGAAGGATATTCAATAAACAAGAAGAACTACAAAAACATATAGAAGCAATTCATTATGATGAAAAATTAGATATAGAGGATATGTGAGGAAGAAAATGACAATGATAGAAAAGGTAAAGGCTGTATTGGATTTTTTTAATACTATGATCCCATATATAATTGGTTTTATAGTACTTATGGTTATAGTATATTATTTGTTAAAATGGTGGAGTACAGATTAAAATGAGATTCATAAAAAAAGAACATAGGGAACTATCAGATAAAATAATGATGGATGAATATGGTACAACGAGTATATTCGATGTATTTTTCGGTAATAACTGGAAAGATAAGAAATAGAGGAATAAAAGAAAATGGAAAAGTTCGAAAGAGATAGTAAAATTATCATGGGTATAGAAAATTTAAGTAATTGGAAACCTAATTTAAAGAAGATCGCAGAAGAAAACGATATTGCAGTTAGTACAGTTCATGCAACATATAATAGATTGCAGCACCAAAACAGAATTAAACTTTGGGTAACTATAATCACCGAAGAAGAAGCACATAAATTATTTTTAAAGAAACAACTTCAAGCGAAACAAGATAAAAGAGTTTGTGAACATGGGTTTATAAACATAGAGGCAGAAGGGGGCTTTAAGATTTGCCCAGAGTGTAGATAAAATGATATTTTCACTTTATAGTATGTTTATTATGTGGGCAGTTGGTGATAGTGAATTAAATTCTTTTCCTTTTATTGTGTTTGGGATAATAGAAACAATATTATATGTGAAATTGATTGGGATTTTTGTATGAAATTCGGTAAAGTCTACTTAATTCCAGATGGTAAAAAATTAATTAAATTATGTGAAGATTGTAAAAATAAGGAGTTGAACTAAATGACTGTGCGAGATACAAGTATAGAAACCTACCATGAAATAGTGGAAGAAGGTTTAGTAGGAAAAAGACAAGAGGAAGTCCTGGATTGTTTTATAGAAATGGAATGTTCTTTAACTGATATGGAACTGGCAGAAAAACTACATTATGACGATCCCAACAAAGTAAGACCGAGAAGAAAAGAGTTATATGACTTAGGGATTGTAGAAAGCGATGGTAAGCGTGATTGTGGTGTAACTGGGCGAGTAGTTTATCAATGGCGGTTAGTTGATAGTATAAAATTAACTGACGTTAGAACTAACAAAAAGAACCTTAGAAATAAGATTAATTGCCCTATGTGTAAAGGTACTGGTATAATTACCAAGAAACAAAATTCCAGATGGTAAAAAATTAATTAAATTATGTGAAGATTGTAAAAAATACAAAGAGGAAAAACAAAATGACTAAAGAAACAGATCAAATAATAATAAACAGTAACAAACGTGGATTATTAGACCAAATACAGAAGTTAGTTTATAATGTAATAAGGTTAAATACTGGTAATAGTTGGGAACATGAACAAATAAAAGCTGAGATCTGTTATGAGTTGCAAAAGAACGGGAGAACTTATTTAACCGAACCTATGTTAAGAACTGGTGGTAGGCCAGATATATTAGTTATGGATATACACCCACCCGTAGCGTATGAAATAATGGTATCTGAATCAGATAAAAGTATTAATGAAAAAGAAGCTAAGTATCATGGAATTAAATTAGTTAAAGTGAGAGTGCCAAAAGATGGAATTTGAGAACAAAATAAGGAGTACAACCTTCTCGAAATGAGGGTTTTGTGACAAAATTACTATTGGTTTATAAATAACCATATATAAGAAATGTCACAGTCATTTATATACTATGTCAGACAATCTGATAAAACAATTAAGAATAAATTAAACAAACAAACATAAAATATAAGGTGAAAAATGGAAGGAAAATGTAATGGTTGTGGGAAATCAACCCCAACAGAAAAACTAATAGTTGTATATGATGGTCATTATTGTTCAAAAAGATGTGCATTATTATTACTCTTAGAAAAGAAGGAAAATTTAACACAAACAATTTATGATACTATCAGAAATTTAAAAGAATAATTTCTGTGACAATTTAATACAATGATTAGAAATTAACAAAACAAACTAAGGTAAAAAATGAACTTACTAATAGCATGTGAAGAAAGTCAAGAAGTGTGTAAAGCATTTAGAAAATTAGGACATAATGCCTGGAGTTGTGATATTGTTCCACCTTCTGGTGATTATCCAGATTTTCATATATGCGATGATGTTTTGAAATGGTTAAAGCCAAACCATTACTTTAGATGCAGACAATGTTTTAGAATGGGTTAATGAATTAATAGAAGAAAGAAAAGAAGATAATATAGATATTCCAGATTCAGAAGGAGAATGGAAATGGTTAGAACTTTTCATTAAACCTTTAGAAGATGCAAAAGGATATATTGTAACTTTTAAATCAGGAGAATCAAATTATACTCCTGTGACAAAATTATCAAACCAACAGAAATTAATTAATTAAACAAAGGTGAATGAATTGACAGAAAACAATATGAAATTTGCAAAAAACATTAAGACATTAAAATCAATTTGTCAAAGACTTGAAGATAATTATGATGATGATGAATTTAGTTTATCAGAACAC
>Ga0075122_10000790_pt1 | contig 23944 bp, 44 predicted proteins | sample AntAceMetag02UKB_FD_69790 | JGI IMG/M metagenome (GOLD analysis project Ga0075122, IMG submission 69790) | Saline lake microbial communities from Ace Lake, Antarctica - Antarctic Ace Lake Metagenome 02UKB | ecosystem: Environmental > Aquatic > Non-marine Saline and Alkaline > Saline | place...
ATAAGATTTATTTTTTAGATCTTGTATTCTGGAGATAACACCTTCTCCGTCACTAAAATCCATTTGAAAATCTAATGAATCCCCAAGACGTAATCTTGCATTTTCCCATATATCTTGCCCAATTGAAATAAGAACACGATAGTCACATTGTAAACTATTTTTTCTTTTGTTTTTTTCTCCTTGTTTATGCACTGCATATGTCATTGAATTAGTTGTAGCCACTCGACCCCTACCTCGTTGATGGGTTTGTCTTGCCATTTCTACTAACGATGTCATCGTCATTTTAGTTTCTCCTTTGTTAGATTATAAGATAATAAATTAAACTGGTGTAGGTATGTCTTCAAAGCATTTATGATCTTCCTGAATTTTAAGTACAACAGCATTGGCTTCGCCAAACCTGCATCCTGCAGTTAATTCTTTGGCTCTTGCCCATCTGGCATCATTATGATATTCGGCAAGTTGTTTTTCTGTAAATAAATTTACGTTGTATTCTCGTTCTGGCATTTTATTTCTCCTTGTTTATTAGTCACTCTTTAATTTGTATAAAATATCATTGTGGCATATTCTACTTCTTTGCTTTTGTTATGCCATAATTCTTCTATTGTTAAAAAGTACACTGATTCAAACCAATTTACTTTATGTCCAAAACAAATAGAAAATACTCTTTTAAATAGCTGAAATTTGATTTCCATACTTCCTCCTTATATAAATGGTTTTAATTTTCTTTTAAATTTAGATTTTGTTAGATTGTCTAACGATTTCTTTTCTTTTAAATTTTCTGCTAATTCTTTTACCTCCTTTGGAATAATTTTAGGTCGTGCAGGCTTCATTGTTTCTCCAGCACATATAGGGCACTCTTTAACATGATCCATATATGGTTGGTTATGTATTTTGCAATGTTTCATTTTCCTCCTTTTAAATTTCAATTAAGTCTTCCAGATAATCTGGTTCAAGACCAAAGTGTATTTCGCATATATCATATGCATCTCCGGTATTCCCTTCCGTCAATAGATCTTGAAATTCATCTTTTGCTTTTCTGATAAGATGATCCGCTTCAACCTCTGATATATGATCTATCTCCATTAACGTTTCTTTTAAAGATTTTCTCATTTTATCCCCTTTTATTTTCTCATTGGCATAAGCAGAGCGGATCTTTCATTGCCAATAAATCGAATAGCCCCAGCTGCTTTATTAGTAGGAATATCAACGCTAAAAATATGATCAATACTTGTTATTATATTAAATAAATTCCAATTTACGGCATATTTTTCAGGAAGTATTCGTAAAATATTTGCAATGCCGGTAAAATTATTTCCTTCTACTTTACATGCAATATCAATGGTGGTGTATTTAGTCATATCAATTGTAAATAGTTCTTTCCAGTTAGGGAATTCAACATCATGAGCCAAAACCAGTTCTATTTTTGCTTTGCTTCGCTTGGTTACTTCATACATTCCATCGGGCATATTACTGATACGAGTGGTAAGTAAACAACCACCATCGGTACGGGTTGCATTATCACCTTTAATCTCAACGCATTTACGATATAATTGAACATCTTCTTTGTTGGGTTTTAATCCAGTAAGCCAATACAATGCCGCATGATCTAAATTGTTTTTGTCAATTTGCATAATCTTCTCCTTATTTAGATTTTTTAAATATGGTTTTAACATTTATCCCTCCCTTAATAATTTAAACAACATCAACATATTTCATTGCTACTCGCAACAGATGATCATAATCACCATTCATGGATTCTTCCATGTATTTATTGGTGTATTCTTTATCTGCTCCGGCTCTTGTCAATGCTTTTTTAACTTTACCCATTACTGCAAAAGCATTTCCATCACTTCCAACTAATTGTACTTCTGGTTTTTGATCTGGTGCTTTCATTTTACTTCCTCCTTATCAAGTTTTTTCATTTCTATTTTAAAACATTTTGGACAAATGCCGTGGCTGATACCTTTTCCTTCTTTTGTTCCCATTTTCTTTCCACAATAGGCGCAAATAACTCTCATTTCATTCCTCCTATTTAATAGTTAAAATCTCCACTCTGCATTTATCCGGGCTTGTGACCGGCTTTGGCTGCATTAGAGTAGGCAGCTGATCAGGCTGCCTTTTTAGATTTTACTTATGCATTTTATCCTCCTTTGGGCTAAGTTATCCTGCACCGCATATGCAGGTAGTTAAAGATTAATATTCGTCATCAAAGTTTTCGCCGTTCTCCATTGCTTCCCTTCTCCAGTCCCGATCTTTATTAATTTCGGCACATTTTTCACACTGCCAGGGATAACCAGTTGGTGAAGTGTCTCCACATTTAACTTTGATTTCTTTGACATGAAAACCTCTTTCCACATATTCAGTTAATAGCATTCCACATCCAGACATAATATCCTCCTTATTAATAGAGTTAAACAACAGTTACTTTATTATCATCCGCGGTAATTTTTCCTTCAAGAAAATCTTCCATATCAATTAATGATTTGGTTGTGGCATTTCCGCAATGCCAAATATAATCTTCATCTTGCCAGATAGTCATTTTCTTAAAAGTTGTTTTAAATAAAATTTTCTTTTTCATTTCTTTTCTCCTATTTAATTCTTTTACCTTCGATAAACTTTGCAACGACCCATTCTTCAGGACCATCAGAACAAACACTAAAAGAACCAGTTTTTGATTCATGATAACTTTGGCAAACAACTGCTTCACCAATATTGTTATGTTCATCTAAACTCCATTCTTTCGCCTCTACCAAAGCACTTTCAAAATTTAAAGTCGTTATATCGTTATTCATAATATCCTCTTATTTAAAGGTTGATCGAATCTTTTTAAGTTCTGTATAGACATCTCCTTTTTCCCAATAATCTGTTATGCGCATCTCACTGATAAAATATTCAGCGTTTTCTTCAATTGACTTATCATTATCATAAGCCGTTTTAACAAAGTCTTCCAAATGCATTAGAGCTTCTGCATTCATCATTTTATATCCCCTTATCCAATTATTTGAAACAATTTTCTGCCATGAGTGGCAATTCCATTAACTTCGTCAGAGTCCCATGTTCCATCCATTCTTTGGGCTTGCCATCTGATTAAACGAGCAACTTGTCTAACAGTAACAAATACTCTCTTGAAATTTTTTAATCCAAAGCCATCAAACACGGCAAGATCTTCATTGAATAGATCAATATGTTTATTACTTGCCAGAGCAAAGGCCGATGTCATTTCTTTTTTAGTCATTTTATATCTCCTTATTTAAATGTTAACCTAATTTCTTAATGCCACCTTCAATACTCCTTAATTTTGAAAGTGGGATAAGGAATCAAATTATTTAATTTTTTATCGTTTAAAAACTTTATAAAATCGTTTGCCTTTCCACATTTTGGTTTGTCTATCTGCTCTTTTCTGTGCGGCTTTTTCAGTTTTGTGATCTGAAATATATTCAGAACCATCTACTGACTTTACTGCATATGGAAATTTTTTATTTGATAATGTTTTCATTTGGCACCTCTCTATATAATAGGTGATTTATCTTTCAATAAATTTTCTTTCCATGTCATGAAGTTCAGCCGCCAACTGATGAGCTAAATCAATTAATTCAGCTTTAGAATAATTCATTAAACATTCTTTGTCTGAATCGATAATTTCCAAGTAATCTTTTTCTATTAAACTCATAATGTTCTCCTTGTATATAATAGATGTTTAATTTCTTTTTCCATAAGGATTAACAATGGATGATTCAACACACCATTCATTGTGTTCAGGATGTTTCATGTCAAAAACATTGATTTTACATTTTTCATAATAATAATGTTTTCTGTGATGATTATATGCTTTATTATAAGCTGAAGATCTGTTTTGACCATCAAAAACAAGATGGATGTAATCATCATCGAATTCATCAAAATAACTTAATTCTGATTTATATCTCATAATGCCCTCCTTATATATAATAGATGTTTAATTTTGATTTTATCGGCGATAGCCTTTCACCATGCGGTAGCTATTCTTATTTCAGACGCTTTTATAAAGTGCACGAGCTTCCTTCACATATAGTGAATTGGCAACACTTAAACCATTCTTACCGGGATCATCTGTAGGACCGAATTTAAAAATTTGTATAATTTCTTAATGCCACCTTCAAGGATTCTTTCTTGAAGGCAGGATAAAAAATCAAATTAGTTATCAAGATTCGAACTATTTGCGATTCCTTTTCTACAGGCAATAGCATACTTGGTCATTTTGGAGAGTTCTTTTTTATTTCTTTTCATAAGATCCTGAACTTTCCAATTATTATCCGGAACAGAAGGGTCTCCACTGAGATGTTTTCCAAAAAGCGTATTTGTGATATAAACGGCCATATCCAATTTCGTATTCATTTCTCTTTCATTCATTTTAAATCTCCTTTATATAATAAGATAAGTGTTTCGATCTAATAGATCTCTTCAGTGGCAGTTGATACCTGCCAGACGCTATATTAAATTTGGTTCATTCAAAAAGGTTAATTAACTCAATTCAATTAAAAAGAGCCTTCAAGAATGTTTGCCTGCTTGTTATGATTTCCGTGCCTTGGCCATCTTCTAAGGATGTTATCGTTTAAAAAAGATTACCAGGGAGCAAATGCCCAAACTATTTGTTTGGGGTGTTAATAAGAATCAAGATGTTTTATTTTGGGTTTACTCGCTGGGACCGTTTCCCTCGTCCCTCTTGAATTCTTATTATTTTGTTTTCTTTTTTCATCTTGACTTCATTATATATAGATTTGAAATATTGTAAACCTCTGTAAGGGCCAGTCTAAGGCGATTAGAAGCCAATTTAGCCAATTATCAACTAAGTTCAGCTGTTTTCATAGATTTTCATAGATTTTAGATAACTTATTAATATTATTATAAATTTTTTTTAATCTTTTTTAAAATAACTTAAAAATGGCATATTTTGCTTCTTTTGGTACCATTCAATACCTTTATTATTTTAAAATCTTGATTTTTTTCTTATATTAAACTATAATGTATTAATTTATTCTATAAATAAGGTAAAGGTTTCTAATGACTAAATTCAAACGCAATGGACATACAGATCCTAAACCTACCAATGGTCTCCTTACTAAGAGAAGAAGAAATAATATGCCTGTTAATATAAAAACAAAGCCTAAAGCTATTAGTACTGGTAAGAAGAAATCCAGTAATGGTAATGTTAAGAAGCTAAAGGGTGGTAATGGCAATGGACACAATGGCAATGGCAATAGAAAGCTAACAGCAAATGAAAAGATCTTTGCAGACGAATGGTTAATAGATAGAAATGCCACAAGGGCATATATGGTGGCATATAAGAATATTACAAAGCGGACAGTTGCTGGGGTAAGTGGTCACCTTAAACTAAAAAAGGATAATATTGCCACATATGTTTCAAAAGCCTTGGCTAAAATATCTGCCACAGCCAGGATTGATAGCGAGTGGGTCTTAAAAAGATATGAGATGCTGGCTGATTATTGTATAGCCGATTTCTTTAATGACGATGGCACAATGAAGAAGTTTAGCGAAATACCAAGAGAAGCTTTATATGCCGTTGGTGGATTTAAACAAAGCAAAAGGACAATATCAAAAAAGGATGAAGACATTATTACAGATCGTATAAAGGAATTTAAATTGCCATCCAAGCGAATGGTACTTGATTCAATAGGAAAACATCTTGGCATGTTTCAGAAAGATGATGACAATAATAATAGAGGTGGCATTTCAATTGATAAAGCAGTAATCAATATCAAGCTTGTGGATTAAGGATATCATATTAAGATATGGTCAAGTCATACATAGAATCTTTTTAAATTTAAGTATAGAAGCTAAGAAACGGGTGATCAGGTATGAATGATCTTAATTCCTAGTGACAAGCTTTATGCTTTTTAAAGAAGGGGAAAAATATGAAGGAATATGATTTTATTTTTGGTGTTTTTAATAAAGATGGATTGGTTTTAAAAATTAAACAAATAAAATGCTCTCATTTTATTGCTTCAATTCTTGTAGGTATTCTTGATCTTGCAAAAGATTGTCTAAATAATGGCGATTATTTTGCTTGTGATTACCATAGCAGTGTTAAACAATACCTAAAACCATGATAAATATTAGCGGATATAGGGCAAATTCAGAATATTACTTAGCTAAAAAAGGCGACCTTCCTGATGTTGACTATATAAATGGTATAGTTGATTTTGAGGCTTATGTTTAAAAACATTTAGATAGTTTTATAATAAGATAAAGGAGGGTATTATGGATATATTAACAAAGATATTTTTGTTGTTATTGTTATTTCCAGCTCCATATACTATAGGTAGACTTATTTTGAATGAAGGCTGGGAAAATGATTATAATGATAATTCTCTTGGTGATCATGTTTGTTATTGGCTTGCAGGTGGTGTGGCTGAATTTGTTTTGACGATTTTAATTTTCGCCGCTGCTTTAATAATTACCGCTTGAAATGGAGAAGCAATGAAATGCCAATCAGATGGATGTAGACAAATAGCCGAATTTTATAGCGCGGATGATGACTATCGCGCTCTTTGTTCAGATTGTATTCAAGAAGAGGTTGAGACAGGTGAATATGAGTGGGATGATTGTGATGTGATAGAGGAGGAGGAATAGAATGGATAACGAAGTTACAAAAAAAGAAATGCGAATCAGACTAAGAGTAATTATAGAATCGGCAAGATTAATTTCGGAATGTTCTCTATCAAAAACTTTTAATCCGTCTGCAGTTACAAAACAGATGCAGGATATAAAGCAATATATATCATCAGTTGAAATTGATTTAAGGTCATTGGAGAAATGGTAAAATGAGCAGATTATTTGCCATAGGTGACATTCACGGTCATGTCAATAAGCTAAATAGACTATTGACAAAGATAAGCCCAGAAAAGGGTGACAAGTTTGTATTTCTTGGCGACTACATAGACAGAGGACTTCATTCTAAAGCTGTTATCGATTGCCTTATAGAATTCTCTAAACATTATGATTGCGTCTTTTTAAGCGGCAACCATGAAGATATGCTTCGATATTATATGGAAGGATATTCACCTGGTCTGTTTCTTAATAATGGTGGCAGAGCTACTTTAGAAAGCTATGGTGGAAATGAATTAGAAAAACTTATATTGCCAGAAGATCATATACAGTTTTTTAGATACTTAGAAAATTATCATGAAATAGATGATTATGTATTTGTGCATGCTGGCTTTTCTTCATGTGATTTTCTATCATCTGGATTTGATCAAGAACTTGATTGTATATTGTGGATAAGACAACAATTCATTCAGGATCCATTTGATTTTGGCAAGAAGATAATATTTGGCCATACCCCTAAAAGAAATGGAGTGCCATTGTTTATGGATAATAAGATTGGTATAGATACAGGTGCAGCTTGGAATGGTCCAATAACGGCATTACAGATACCAGAAGAAACATATATTCAGAGCGAATAAAAGGAGAAACAATGGGGCCATGTGTAAATAGTATGTGCAAAGAATGGGATAATACCCGCGATAACAATTGTGGAAGTGAATTATATAACGCTATTATGACTAATGGCATTAATGACTGTGATGGATATTCAGTGATGCCAAATCCAGTAAAACCAGACTTAGAAACAGGGATAGATTGTGTATTTCATGAAAGAGATCTTTGTCCTATGTCTGAGAAAAAACTAAAATCGGGTATGTATGGTGAACGAGCCAAAATAAAAGTTGGCAAATTTGAGGTGTCGATGTTTTGCGGTCCAGATGATGGCATTTGGGTGCGAGACACAGAGACAGATGAAGGCTGTCAATTTCATGGTAAGATACTTGAGAATATTATTCACAATATATGGAATGAACACTTTTAATTAAGAGAGAAATAATGCTTGAAGTATTAAATTTAGTTTTGCTTGGTGCTTTATGTTTTGTTCAGAATATGGCATTTACATTAAGTAGTCGCAGCAGAAACAGTGGCGATCCCGGGTATCATAGATATGCCGCATGGTGTTCTAATGGCATATGGTTTCTATGTCATTTTTTTGTATTGAAGCAAGTCTGGACTGTTTTGACTACGAGCAATTGGATGCTGTTGGTTTATACTGCTGTTGTTTATACTTTATGTACGGCAGAGGGATCTGTATTAATGATGAAGATTCTCCTTAAAAAAGAAAAGGGCAAACGTAGAGTTGGAGCTACTAAATAAATGTTTACGGTATATTGCATATTCTTGGTAATTTTAATTGTATTTGGAATTGCTGTAATTATATCTAAAAAAGGAGATAAAAATGTATATTGAAAAACCAGAACCAATAAAAGTAAAAACAAAATATCATGTTTGTGCTTTTCATAAAGCAAACCCTGGTGTTCCTTATCCAGGCTGTACTTGTGCATCTGTTTATGAAGTTGCAATGGCATCTTGCTGTGATTCTCCTGGTAAAGTAAAATGCGATCAGTGTCGGGATATAGGGATAAATTAAAATGGAACTTCCAGAAGATTGGTGTGACTTGTCTGAACCCGAATACTGGATGTCTCGTAGGGTTTGTTATTATCTTTGCGATGTACCCCATGAGGAATGTCCTGATTGGGCATATGCACGGTGGGTTGAGTTCTATGCGTTGATCAAAATCTGGTATAAAGCAAATAGGGAAAGGTAATGCCAGGCAACAATTTTACTATTGCAGTAATATTCTGGGGTAACTTTGTTTATGGCGTTGCTATTTCAATGAATTAATCTGGAGGGTAGACATGAAATTTTTATTTATGTTAGGGGCAATAGTAAGTTATGTTCTTTTTCTTTTTATTGTAATAACCGTTTGTATTCAAAATATGGATCTCAGTGCAAGAGGATATGTGATAATTATATTCTTAGGTATTAATGCAATTATATGCAATCAAGAAACTATGAGGAATTGATTCGGAGAGTAGATCAGTTGGTAGATGGTGTGCTTTGGGAGCATGAGGTCGTAGGTTCGAGCCCTACCTCTCCGACCATCTTTAAAAACTTATGAAATGTTTTATAATATAGCAAAGGAGATATTATGACTAAATTTAAAATAAAATATGTAGATCCTGAATCAGAAGAGGTGGTTGAAGTAATTAAAGATTTCAAAGCTACAGAAGACATATCTGCATTTGAGTGGGCAGAGGATTACGCTTATCATATGGCAGATAAAGGATCTTATGCTATAAAGGAGGTATTATGCCAGCAATCCAGGAAAGCTTAATTTCAAAATCAGATATGGTTGGCCGAATAACACAATTAGAAAACAAGACAGCTTCGCAAGTTCAAATAGACATGTTAGAACAACAGTTTAAAGAATTGGCAAAAGCATTTAAAGGTATGGCAGAAATAATGATAGATATATTGGCGAAATTAAATCAATTGGAAGATAAATTAAAGGAAACTAAATGAAAGCAATAAACAAAGTATGTCCGTATTTGGCAGCACCATATCCCAGAGAATGTAAGTGTCTGGGAGAAAAATGTGCTGTATATGATAGTGATAAAATTATAAATGGTTCTGGAAGTTTTGCAGAATACTATTTAGAAGAATTCTGTTCTTATAGTGGTAAACGCCAACTGATAGGTGGCTATACGTTAGAGGAAGCAAAGGAAACCAAATGAAAATAGATCATCTGCACACTTTACTTGACAATAACAATGGTGAATTCGATGTAAAAGGACTTTGCCATGATTGCCAGAAAGAACTTTGTGTAACTGTTATTGCCAAAGAAGACGGCATACATATTGACGGTGGAAAGATATATGAGATATCTGTTGAAGCATTTTTTCTTAAATGTGATGCTTGTTTTGAGAAGGATCCGATGCTTAGTGACTTTCAAGAGACAGAAGTATATGCCAGAGTCGTTGGTTTCTTGAGGCCATTAAAGCAATTTAATAAAGCAAAGCTTGCTGAATTTAAAGATCGTAAAATGTATAAGTTGGATAAAGGAATGATAAATGAAAGTTGATACATGAAACTAACTAAAAAAGACGAAGCCATGATTATAGCACTTTCAGAGAATATATTATTGGCACAAATTGCCTGGGAGAATCTGCAAGCAAATCCAACAGAACAATTTATATTAGATTTATATGAACGGATATTAGAAAAGAGGGGTGCAAAAATAAATGGAAATTAAATTTATTAATGGTGGTGTTTATAAATGGCAACACAGAACCTTTATTCTTGTTTTTGTTAATTGTAATGATGATGGCATTCCTATTTGGAGTATGCTTTATATTGAAAGACATACCAAGAAAGGAATGAGTGCCCCTGGCTTTCAATTTAATGATTCTGATTGTTTCCAATTTACTTCTGATGAATTGATTTTGGAATTTGATGCAGCAACTTGGATCTTGCTTGATGGCAGACTTAGAATTGAAAAGATAGATAAAGAATACAGCCTTGTTGAATATCCAATAGGGTTTCTGGAGGGAATATGAGACAAATAACAAGAAGAATAACTGACTGTCGAAACAAAACGTATAAAGGATTAGAAGATAAATTAAAAAGAAATCATGTTAAATATGATGGAATGTTGGTATCAATTGATACTGGTATTGCATATCTTTGGGATGAAGTTAAGAATAAACGAATAGCTCCAGTCAGATCATAAGGAGGATAGAATAATGATGTGTGTATTATGCGGTGCTCTTTTGTTAGATAAAGAATTAGAATTATATAAAGATCTTTGTCGGGATTGTATTGCTGAATTAGAAGGAGAGATTGAATTATGTTCCTGCCGAGATTTGTCACTTATGATTGGAAGCAATATATGTTTAAATTGTGGTTGTGTAGAAAAAGCACATATATAAATAGCCTCTGTAGCTCAGTTGGTAGAGCGCCTGCCTTGTAAGCAGAAAGTCATGGGTTCGATTCCTATTAGAGGCTCCAGTTTAAAAACTTTAATGTTTTTTTATAATATATAAAGGGAGAATGAAATGAAAAACAATGCACCTTTGTGCGCATGTAATTGTGGAGGTAAAGTAAAATGGAATGAAAGTAAAAAATGCTGGAATAAATATATTCATGGACATAATAATAAAGGAAAAATACGCTCTTCTGAACATTGTAAAAATATATCAGAAAGCAAAATTGGAGAAAATAATCCAGCATGGAAAGATAAAATTATAGTATATTGTGCTAATTGTGAGAAACCTTTAAAAAAATTACTTAGTAAAATTAAACATAATAAAAATGTTTTTTGTGGTCGAAAATGTAATGGTGAATGGGCAAGTAAAAATCTATCTGGCAAAAATAGTCCATGCTTCAAGAGAAAACGAAAACCCTTTTCTTCTGAACATTGTAAAAAAATATCTGAAAGAAAAAAAGGAAAAAGATTAAAGGGTGAATGTTTTCATTGGAAAGGGGGTATAAGCGATAATAAAAAAATGAAAGAAATAGCAAAAAAAATTAATCGCACAATCAAAGAAACAAAACAATTATATAGACAATTGTATAGTTCTAATTTAACCCAAATCATAAAGGAGAATTCAAATGAAAACAATCAATCAATTTTTTAATGAATTTAAGGATAATAATAATAATTCTAATCAGGCTCTTTTAAACAATCACGATCTTTTATTAATAATTAAGATTGATAATCTTTGGCAAAAAACGGATTTTTATAAAACTCAAAAAACATTTGATTTTAAAACATATAGTAAAATGTCCTTTCATTCTTTCATTAAAGAAGTTTTTGGAGCTACAGCAAATAAATTTGCAAAAATGGATGAAATTTTGTCTCTTGATAAAGGAAAAGAATTGTTTCTTAAATATGGTTTATCTAATATGAAAATATATTATAATAGTACCGATGAAGAAAGAAAAGCTGTATTAGATCTTGTAGTATCCAAAAAAAGATTATGTTCGTGGTCATTAATTAAAAAAGAACTATACCCCTCTATCAAAAAAGAACCAGTTGTTTCTGATGCAAAGTGGAAAACAAAACATGAAAAGGGGAAAAAGAAAAGTGCGAAAATAATTTCTTCATGGAAAAAGAAGTATGAAGATGAAAAGAAGTTGCGTATAGAAGTAGAAAATGAACTTAACCTCTTAAAAGAAAAGGTCAAAGATCTTTTTGGCGAATTTAAAATGGCAGCATAAGTAAACAAGAAAGGAAAATTTATTGCTAGATGCTCCAACAATTGATTTAAATATAAGCAGAAAGATTTTTAACGAAATCTATCTCTATTCATTAGAAGATGACACAAGAACGCAGATATATTTTGGCGGATCGTCTTCTGGCAAAAGCCATTTCTTTGTAGGTCAGAGAGTTGTCTGGGATCTATGTAAGGGTGGTCGCAATTATCTTATCCTTCGTAATGTCGCGCGTACCTCCAGGAAATCTACCTTCAATATGGTGAAGCAAACCATAACTGCATGGAATCTGAATCAATATTTCAATATAAATAAATCCGATATGGTTATTACCTGTAAGGTGAATGGATACCAGGCTTTCTTTGAAGGCATGGACGATGTTGAAAAACTAAAATCCATTGTTCCAGAAAAGGGCATTATAACAGATATCTTATGCGAAGAAGCTACAGAGATAAGAAAAGAAGATGATGTAATTTTACTTGAAAAGAGGCTAAGAGGTAAATCAGAGAAGCATAAGAGAATGACCCTCCTATTTAATCCTGTTTTAAAATCCCATTGGATCTTTAAAAGATATTTTAGTGGCAAATGGTCTGATGGTGATACAGTATATAAAGATGACAGTTTATTTATTTTAAAAACGACCCATAAAGATAATAGATTTTTAGAACCAGAGGATAGAAAAGCACTTGAGGATGAATCATCTGAATATCATTATAACGTTTATACTTTAGGTAACTGGGGTGTATTGGGTGATTTGATATTCAAAGATTGGAGAATTGCAGATCTAACAGACATGATGCAGCAGTTTGACAATATTAGAAATGGATTGGACTTTGGATATGGTTCTGATCCAATGGCATTTAATCGTATGCACTATGATAAGATGCGCAAGAAGATATATATATTCAAAGAATTCCACATACACGAATTAACGAATCCAGAAATCATACAGGTGATAGGTCCAACAGTTGGTAAAGAAATTGTTACATGTGATTCTGCCGAGCCAAAGAGCATTAAAGAATTACGCGATGGTGGTCTTCATGCCGTAGGGGCAAAGAAAGGTCCAGATTCTGTTAATCATGGAATACAATTTTTAAGACAAAATGAAGTTATTATTCACAACCAATGCCAATATACAATCAATGAATGGGAACAATATCAGTGGAAGAAAAATAAGGATGGAGATTCTTTGCCTATTCCTGTTGATATAAACAACCATCATATAGATGATGTTAGATACGGGATGGAAAGAGATATGACCGATTTACGAATAACACCAAGACTGAGAATCATAGGCATGGATGGCCAGAAAGAATTGTACAAAGAAAAACCACCTAAAAAACCTGGAAAGCAATATATTGAGGTGTGGGAAGGTGATAAAATAGTTGGATATGAGGAAATAGGAGGAACTGTTCCAAGAAGATCTGGCGTTTTAAAATAAATCTTGATTTTTTATAAGAATTAATATATAATGACTCTCTATTGGGGGAAAGTTGTATATTAATTAAAGAGCAGCTAAGAATGTTGCTATTTTAACCCTAAAGAGGATTGGATTAATGGACCTATCAATTAGTATTCCAGATCATATTGTAAAGGCATTAATAGCAAATCCAGGGGCAGGACGACGGCAATTAAATAAAGTAACCGGATTATCAGAACGACTATTAAGATTTTATTGTAAAGCCTGGAAAGAAAGAACATCGGATCCAATTGATTCAGATGGTAAAGTTTTTGAAGTAGGAAAGGTTACTGAAGAAGAAAAAAGCAAGCTTAAACAAGATTATGGACTTGATAAAGGTTCATTAGAATATAATTCATTTACAAATGTTACGTTAGAAGATCTATTAGAGATTGCCGAAGTTGATCTTGAAAAATGGGCAGTAGAAAGATTTGTTACGAATAGCTGGCAGGTTACAATGAAATTGAGAGACAGTTCTGGCAGAGATATTCCAGAAACCAAAACTAATTATCAGGTCAAAGCCTGGTTAAAGCCAAAAGTTGTTCAGCCACTTGAAACAGCAATTAAAAACCTCATCAAAGAAATTCCTAAATTCAAACCAGAGAATATAAAAACACCTAAATATAAGAAGTCAGAATATGCTGGTGAGTTAGGGCTTAATGACATTCACTTTGCTAAATTTGCATGGGGTAAAGAAACAAACCAAGGTAATCTTGATTTAAATATTAATCGAAAAAATGTTTTGGCTGCTTGTGCTGATAATCTTGATCATTTAAGTAAATATCCACTTGAGAAAATCTTTCATGTTATTGGGAATGATTTATTTCATATTGAGAATATATGGGCAACAACTCCACAGGGCAGACATACTCTTGATGCAGATGGTCGACTCCCAAAGGTTATTACTGTTGTAAAAGAAACAATGTTGAAGACAATTTACATGTGCCTGGAAGTTGCTCCTGTTGAAATTTTAATTATTCCTGGTAATCACGATATGCATGCTGCATTTTGGATGGGAGAGATTATCAAAGAGCACTTCAGAGAGAATAAACATGTTATAGTAGATAACGGACCATCACCCAGAAAGGCACGTTTGTGGGGGAATCTATTAGTTGGTTGGACACATGATGCCTCTAATAGAAAAGAAGCTGCAACAGTAAATATGCTTCCGCAGTTTTGGCCAGATCTTTGGGGGAAATCAAAGTTCAGAGAATGGCATACTGGACATAAGCATAAAAAGCAGGCTGTAAAATATATGCCTTGCCATACTGTTGGTGGAGTTGTGGTTCGACAGCTTCCAACTCTTTCAACAATTGACTATTGGCATCTTGATAATGCATTTGTAGATGCTGTTCCAGCGGGAGAAAGTTTTTTATGGTCTAAATCAGATGGAGTTGAAGCACAGTTTACATCGAATATTGATATAAAGAAATATGATGACTAAAATACGGGGCGAATAAACGTGCGTAAAAACCTATTAAGCCGAGTGACAAAGCGGCACTTTATCCAAAGACGCAGTATATCGCCCCTTAATTAATTTAGAAACATAGAAGCAAAACATAAATATAAACGTCTTTGGTCTTGATCACCCAAAGGTAACCTGAAAGAAATTTAAGCCATGCGGGGCCGCATCCCTTCGTGGCTTTTTTCTTTCTAAGGAGTGAAAAATGGCATTTACAACTAAGTATCTTCCCGTGCAGAGAGACAAATATTTTACATTTTTTACTACAGATGGGTCGGATGCCCTTCCTGGAGTAGAATATACAGAACAACTTGCTATGTCTGGTGCCTTTGAGTTGGAAAAGATCCGCCTTCATTTGTCTACTATCCATGTCAGTATTGTAGATTTTACGGCAGGACTAAGTCATCATATTAATTCTGTTTATGATCAAGTTTTAGTTTCAAAAGCAATGCTGGGAATTAAAGATTATGAATACAGATTTAATCCAACTTTAAAATTACATTCTGGTGATGTAATTAGATTTTCATTTATTATGAGTGCTGTTAATTTTTATGGACTTGAGATAGCCGGCTGGACAATAACAAGACCACCTGGAGGATATTAAAATGAAGAAGATACTTGGTGTATTTTTTATTGTATTTTTGATACTGGGGATGTTCTGCCCTTTTGTATTTGGGGATGCAGAAACAACTGATGCTGTATTAGCAGGTGGAGGTGCAGGACTTACTGCTGGATCCATTCTTGAAAGTCATTTAAATGCTACAGCTGGTCCTACTGATAATTTTATTCTTAGTTTTGATCAAGCTTCTGGTGGTTTTACTTGGGTTGCCGCTGGAGCTGGAGATGTTACTGGATTAACTGGAGGAGATGGCATCCGTATTGATAATGGTACTACAGCAACTCCAGATGTGTTTATTGATTATGATGAAAACACAACTGATCTTGAAGGAACTGCTATCGCTGCTGCAGATGTTCTATTATATATGGATTCTGATAATACAGATGATATGGCTCGTGGATTGGTGTCTGATCTTCCATTTGAAACAACTGTGTCAGAAGGATCATTGGCCAATTCCGTTATTATTACTGATGATGTAAAGGATGGAACATTAAAAGCAGAAGATTTTGACTTTACAAATCTATCTCTTGTTGATTTTACCGGAGAGGCTAATTGGAAAGTTTGGTATTCTGATGGATCAGGGGATATAAAAGAACTTGCTCTTGGTGCTGATGGAACCTTTTTTCAATCAGGGGGTGCAGCTGCTCTTCCTGAATTTACCGCTTTATTGGCAGGTGATATTCCTGATTTGAGTGGTACGTATGCTACCGTAACATCAATTAATACATTAGATAAACTTGAAACAGTCTCCAATGGTGGAGCATATATGAGTAATATGCTTGCTGCTACGAGTGAAGCAAATTTTAAGAACATTATGAATCTTGAATCAGGTACAGATTATGATGTATCTATCGGAGCAACGATTATCGTTGCAGCTTCTGGCGGAGATTATACCGACCTGTCTACAGCGGTAGGCGCAGCGAGTGCTAACGATACGATCCTTGTTTATCCTGGCACATACGCAGACACCTTGACAGTGGCGGTTGATAACCTGTCAATCATTGCTATGGGATCTCCTTTTAATACTACGTTGACTCAAGTCGATGCTAATTTGATCGATTTTGGAGCAACCACTGGTGGTAGGATTGTTAATTTCAGCCTTCTTTTGTCAGCACCCACCACGGCAATTGCAGCGGTTCAGGGCAGTACGGGTAATTTCCAGGTTAGAATGTGCAAGAGTACCTTGACCTGTACGCAAGCGTTGAGTCAAGCAGACCAGCCAATGATAGGACAAATTACTGGTACTGGTACGCTTCAGTTTAATCTCGGACAGGTTAGCTATACTCATAGTGGAGCAACTACAACCGGTATTAAAGCCCCTTTTAAATCAGCATCAAGTGGAATAATAAAACTATATAGCTTAAAGACAGTTGATGTAAATGGTTCTGGTTCTTCCGGTACAACCACTCTTGGGATTACATTAGGGACTTCGTATCTTATAGTTGAAGGTTGTAACATAGACGTTGACGATGATACTTCAACGACCACTGCGGGCCTGGGGTATATTGCGAGTGCCACAAGTGTTAGTACTGAATTTATGAATAATAATATTCATGTTCATGGCGCAGCTAATAATGCCTATGGAGCATTTGCCCTTCTTGGGTCTTTCAGAAGTGCCTTGAATCATATTCATGTAGAATGCTCCGGTGGTGGAAATGCTTATTCTTTCGTTGAATCCGGTTCTGGTGAGATTGATTCTCATATGGATGATATTATAGCAACTGGTGGATATACTGGAAATGTGCATATGGTATCTTCTACTGCCGATGGAGTATTAACCGTAAGTGGAACAGGAACATTTGCAACAATAGCGGCAACGGATTATGGGTTAATCGCGGGGGACATACCTGATATTAGCGCAACATATTTGATTCTTGCTGGCGATGGTGGCTCACTGACAAATCTCGATGGTGAGAATTTACAGGTAGATAGTGTTGACAACGACTCCATTGATTGGGGCGATATGACCGACCTTGGCACCGATGGCGTTGTTACGTGGGGGAATATAGCAGAGGGTGAACTCGCTAACTCTACGGTTGTTACCGCAGACATTAAAGATGGAGAAGTAACCGAAGCAGACCTAAATGCGACCAATGCCCCCGGTGCGGGTGAGGATAATTATGTCCTTACATACAACCATGCATCGACTAATTTCACTTGGGCGGCAGATGCTACAGGGGGCGCTCCCGCTACGGCAGATATATCTGATGTTTCAGTCACGCAGACGGAGTTAGCAGAACTTGAAGCGATTGGAGAGACAGTTATAGAAGCAGCAGACTGGACAGCGGTTGCTGCCATGAGTGGTGTTAATAGTGGTGATAATACAGATGCTGAAACTGGTGACTCAGCAACAGATTTCTTTGATGCAGGAGAAATAGTTGATGCAAGGGTTTCGGACACACTTACAGCAACTACGATTGTAGTGGCAGACAATGAGAACACCAACGAAACCAATGCTATTATATTCTCAAGTGGTGGCGATATTGATGGCGGGTCTTACCAATTAGAATCAGATGGAGACTTTACATACGATCCTGATACGGGAACAATGACAGCCACAACAATAGCGGCAACAGATTATGGACTGATAGCGGGCGACATACCTGATATTAGCGCAACGTACTTGATTCTTGCCGGGGCAGGCTCATCGTTAACCGCCGTTGATGCAATAACCGGAGACAGTGCAACTTCTTTCTTTGATGCAGGTGCGGTTGAAACTAATTTTGGCGGCACAGGAACAGATCTATCCGGCACATCCGGCCTAATGGGCATGAACGCAGGAACGTATGTAGACATCGACACCGCAGATGAGCTTGAAACCTATGCCGTGTTAGGTGCGTATGCTTCCAACCTGCTGAATACCACAAGTGAAGCCAATTTCAAAGAAACCGTAAATGCCGAAGCGGGTGTTGATTTTCAAGCTTACGATGCTGATCTTGCTACCCTTGCAGCACCGACAACATGGAGAATGTTTTATTCAAATGCTACGAGTGTTATGTCTGAAGTTGCATTAGGCGCAAACAATACATTTCTTGAGTTTAACGGTGTTGATCAGATACCCGCTGCCAGAGTAATCCAGATGGAAGACTTAAACGATCTAACGCTTGATGGTACACCCGCAAACGAAGCCGGTTATCTGCTACAGGTAGACGGTGACGGGACGTTCTCGCCAACAAATAGCCTATCTAATATCACCCTTACCATTGGCGGGGATCAGGACTTTGCAGACTTTGATTTGACTTCGATTGACAAGTTAGAGGGTATCGATGCGCTTGTCTATATTGATATGGGCGCAGACGGAAAAGTAATTATCGCAGCAGATGGAACGGTTGAAATTCTTGTAGCCGATGAGGACTTAACTATTGCCGATGGCGGAGCTAATATCGTCACGGTTGCATCAAATACCGGAGTTACAGACATAGGATTCAGCGCAATAAATCTTTCAACGACAGGTACGCTGAATGGCAGAATCCCTGTTGGTGATGATGCTGTAAACAACACTATTACAAAAGCCGAAATGAACTCAATCATTTATGCTAACGATGATGACACATGGGTCTTAGGCGATATAGATGCTGCCGATGGTCTTGGATGGTCTGTGTGTATATATCAATCTACTGCGGCTATTACGACTGTTGATCCTGATGCTGAAGATATGATCAGGGATACATTTGATGATGGTGGCCTTGAAACAGCAGGAGAGTTGATAGCAAGCACCGCCGTTGCAGGAAGTATGATTTGTTTAGTTGTGACCGACTTTACTGGTGATGTAGCCCACTGGTCTGTTATGAGCGAAAATGGTGCTTGGACACCGGCTAACTAAGGAGAATGATATGAGAAAATTTATACTGTTTTCAATCCTGATATTGCTCATTCCCTTTGCGGCTTATTCGTGGATGGGTGCTGTTATACCGGCAGGCGGGACGGTTGCAGCGGATAGCTCACTAACCCCTGTTGATGAGTTTTCAGGCGAGCTAGTGCAAAGTGTTGGACAGGCTGCGGCTCTGCTAACCGATGCTGACGGTGGAGACGGAACAGCTGTAACAATAGCTGATAACATTGCCACATTCACCGGATACACTACGTCTAATTTTCCCTTTGGTGATGCTGTTGGCGACATACGCCACGGAGATTTAATCGCCTATGGAGATAACTATGCAATTATAAAAGGTTTAGTAACAAGCGGAGATGCTGACACGATAACTGCTTCACAAGCCATTGCTTACGTTACTATTAAGGATGGTTCAACGGCGCCAACAGCGGCAAGCAATTCTGCATTTACAATTTATAGGCAGTTCACAGGCGGTTCTTTGTGGGAATCAAATACAGGCAATACAAATATAACAGCGTCCCATGAGCTAACCGATACGGTTCTGAATGATAGTGGAGATGAAGATGGAAAGCTAAATGTTATTTTCTACGATGATATAACAGACACAACCCGATTCGACATAGACGGATGGACAACATCTATAACTCAATATATCAATGCCTACGTAGCGTCAGGACACACTTATACAGTCTCAAACGCTGTTAATGGACTGACAATATCTGATCAATATACTCGCTGCGGTGGATTTATTTTATCAAGCAGCACAAACAAGACTGTATTTTTAGATACTGACACCGTTGGGGTTCATCTATATGGCTGTACGATTACAAACGGAGGGACTCAAATAGCGATAGCTGTAGAAAATACTAATACAAGTACTATGTATATTTATAACAATATTATTTATGAATTTGCGTCGAGAGGAATCCAATTAGATGACGCAGACGCTACCGTTTATTTCTACAATAACACTCTTGCAGATGGAACGTCAGCAGGGATTTACAATATTGCCGGAACTATTATAGCAAAAAACAATATTGTTAGCGACACAGTTAATGAAAATTACATTGGCACTTTCGATGCTGCTTCAGATGGAAACTGGTCAGACGATACATATGATACAGGCGGGACAAACGATATAAAATCAGACGATGCTGGCTGGGATGATGTTAGATATGTAAACCAGGCGGGTGATGATTATCATTTGGCTGCTAAATCTGGTGAGGATGCTGGTCCTTGGGATAATGGAATAGATATTGACGAAGATGCAAACTTACCTATTACAACAGATTTTGACGGGGATGCGAGATCGGCAAGCGCACCCGATTGTGGAGCAGATGAAATATGATTAGATACTTATTTGCGTTTCTATTAATTTGTTCGTCCTGTTTTGCTGCTGAGTTTGACATTGGTGGTGGTGGCGAGGACTATCTAACGCTAACGGCATTGATAGCAGACGACCCTTTGAGTGCGGGGGATATAGTTAATATCTATCCAGCTACATACACGGACGAGCCACAGATGGGGTCTGCGTTGCCTGGAACCGAGGCAAATCCGATCACTATCCGTGGGGTTGATGTAGGTGGTACTCCCATTGCCGTACCTACTGAATCGGTAATTTTTGACTATACCAATCCAACAGCAGAGCTAACCGAAGGACATTTCTCTTTGGAGGCATCTTCCAGTTGGGTAGATGTCGAGGGCTTATGCTTTCGCAATATGACAGTAGACGGAGTAGGGGTTGCAATACGAGTAAAATCAGCCGGAACGGTAAATATCAAGCACTGTTTGTTTAAAGACAATTATATGAGTATTGCCTCAACGGGTGAAAGCGATAAATTGGTTATTGAGTATAATGAATTTTCAGGTGATAATTACTCAGGTGCAGACCATCCTCACAATGTTTACACTATTGGTGAAGAGGTAGTGATTCAGTATAATTATTTCCATGGCTATATCGGTGCTACAAGTTCGTCTCATATCGTAAAATCAAGAGATTGCAACACGATTATCAACTACAATTATTTTGAAGCCGCAAGCGGAGCCGGAGAGTTAGACGAACTCGTTGAAGCTGCCCAAGCAGATGGTAATAGTCAGTCGTGCTATGAATCGGCTAAACAGCACACGACCATGATGGGCAATGTCTTTGTATGTCCCGCTGCAACCAACATCAGAGATTTTGTAAAGCACTCATCGGATGACAGCGCAACGTATCGAGGCGAGGGCGGAAACTTTACTTTTATCAATAACACTATGGTAAACCTTGGGTCAGATGATCCATCTTTGCTCAATATTGTTTTAGACACAGATGATGTTTTTGAGTTTTCAAACAACATAGTATATGGGGTTGATCACATTTTCGCAAGCTCAGATTGGGATTGTGATCTTGCGGGGTATAACAACCTGCTGCCAACAGGGATAGAACTATACAACGGTTCTGGTGTTGTAAGCGGATTAACAGACACAGTGTCAAGTAATGCTCCCGATTTCGCTTCAACCGTGCATGGTGGGTTTGCTTTAAATACTGGATCACCTGCTAAAGATGCGGGGTATAATTCTGTTAGTTCTGCTCCTGCTTATAGCTACACGGCAACGGCAGCGAGGACAAGCAGGTCAATCATTAATGGTGTAATTGACATTGGTGCCTATGAGTTAATAGGTGATACCGCCCCAGAATTTTCCTCATCTGCTATTGCAGCTAACGGAACTACAGTCACAGTTATTTTTAATGAAGTTGTCTCAACGGACAACATAGACACCGGAGATTTATTTCTTGATTGTGCCATTGAGGGCGATCCAATTAACCTTGCATATTCAAGTGGTGATGATACCGCTACTATTACCCTTACCGCTGCAAGCACAATCGGCTCAACCGATACATGCACGCTTGACTATCAGGGAGGTGCTGATGAAGTTGAGGATGCAACGGGAAACGACCTTGTGGCTTTCAACACTCAAGCCGTTACCAATAATTCTACGATTGACGAAGTAGCTCCCACATTTGCCTCTGCGTCCATTGATCCTACAGGTGATGTTGTCACGATATTTTTCACTGATGCGTCAGGATCAGTGGTGGTTACAGGCTATGATACCGATGACTGCAATTTGGACTGTGACGGAGCAAGTGGCGCAGATGTAGGGTTGACATACTCAGGCGGGTCATTGCTGTCGTGGGAATTTACACCAGCAAGCACGATTCAAAATGCAGAAACCTGTAATTTGGATTGCACACTTGGATCTGGTGATATCACTGACCCAAGCAGCAACGATATGCTGACCATCGAAAATGAGGTTGTGTCAAATAACTCAGGTGGCGGACTTGTTGATACAATTACTATCGGTGGTGGCGATCAGGCAGTGACCGTTGGTGGTGGGTCGCATACAGTATCATGGTAAAACGAGTCGGGGGCCATGCTGACACATCGACCCCCTAACCCCAATCAGGAAAGCGGCGTGATTAGGGCTAAAACGGAATAAACTGAATGGAGAACAAGAAATGCCAGAAAAAAATCGCAGAGTAGATGATGATAATATAGCATCAATGAGAACTACACTTGAATTTATGGCTCCACAATTACAGGCTGTACACGAAACACTTAATGGCAATGGACAACCTGGATTGAAAATTGATGTAGCTGTAAATAAGAAGTCAATTAAAACACAATGGTATTTTATTGGATCAATTTTTTTATCTATCGCCCTTGGAGCAGTTGGTGTTGTTTATGCTTGTATTAAAGTGATGGCAATTCCTGGATAAAGGAAATTATGTACATTCCAAAATATTTTATACTTGAGGAATATTTTTCAGAATATTTCTTTAAAACTTATTATCCAAGATACGGCAATCTTCTTTGGCAAGTAATGGATGAAAGAGTACTTATAATAAATGATCTTATTCGTGAAGAAGAAGGAACATTAATTATGAATACTTGGTATAGTGATAAAATGATTAAGCGATTTAGACGCCATGAGTGGCGAGGTTATCGTGATACTACCTGTATAATAGGAAGCAAGCTTTCACAGCATAAGTACGGCAGAGCAGCTGATCCTGTTCCATTAAACACTACTGCAGCAAGGATTAGAAGAAAGATAATCAATGATCCTCTGCATTATAAATATATTACCTGTATAGAAGTCGATGTGCCATGGATACATCATGATTGTGGCAATCGAGTTGTTGGAATAAAGGGAATTAAATTAGTAAAACCATAAGGAGATCTATTATGGATTGGAAAGATGTAGCAAAAGCAATTAAAAGTTCAGCCCCTAAATTGGGAAGATTAATTGGCACATTAATTCCTGGTGCTTCTCTATTAGGAGAAGGGCTTGGTGGTGTTGCTGGAATGATCTGTGATGCCACTGGAATAGAATCAGATAACCCTACACCTGATGAGGTAATGTCAATCTTGCAGGCAAATCCAGATGCATATGTTAAATTAAAAGAGATAGAATCAAATCATGCCATTACTTTT
>Ga0075122_10000792_pt1 | contig 23844 bp, 22 predicted proteins | sample AntAceMetag02UKB_FD_69790 | JGI IMG/M metagenome (GOLD analysis project Ga0075122, IMG submission 69790) | Saline lake microbial communities from Ace Lake, Antarctica - Antarctic Ace Lake Metagenome 02UKB | ecosystem: Environmental > Aquatic > Non-marine Saline and Alkaline > Saline | place...
ATGACTAGGATGCAGTTCTGCTACAAACCCAACTTGGTCTTCACCAACAAAAATTTCTGTTTGACGCCCTGGATGAACATGAGCTTCAACTCCTCCAGCTGGACTTAAATTATATTCAATACCTAGTTTATCCATCAAACCAGCCACAGCATTGGACACTTCGTAAAAAGGTGTTTTATCTTCTTTTGAACTATAGACAATCCCAAGCATTGAATCTTGTCTTGGTAACAGTTCATCACTATTTTCTTCTGTCCTTGCACCTGGATTATGTTTATCAAAAATCTTACCAATTTCAAAGAGTTTTAGACTATCAACTTTATGCAAATTTTTCTCAGTATTTTCTAGTAAGTTTGATAAAAGACTACGACGCAAGTATGGTCTATCTTTGGCAATCGGATTTTCCAATTTTATATAATCATTCTCGTCCAAGCCCAGTTTATTAATTAAGTCTGGTGATACAAAAGAATAATTATAACTTTCGGTAAAAGCATAAACACCTACCAAAACATCTTTACACTTGCGTTCAAGCAAGCGAAGTTCATTTCTCTCTGGGGGAATAATTGGAAACTCTGGCAAACTAGTTTTAATATTATCATAACCATACACTCTGGCTATTTCTTCCACTAGATCCTCGGCAATAGAGATATCTTTGGTAGCACGCCAAGTCGGTATAGTCACATACAGTGCATTCTTTTTTTCTTTTGTTTGAAACCCTAGGCTTTCCAAAATTTTAACAACTTGTTTCTTTTCCATTTCTATCCCCATTTTCATTTTTAGAAAATCCAAATCCAATTTGATTGGACCTTGATTCAATTTGAAATCATGTGTGTCCACAACATTACTAACCACTCTAGCTTCTGGGCAAACTTGCAAAGTCAGCTCAACCAACTTTTTCAAACCAAGCTCAGCATTGTTTGGGTCGAGACTCTTTTCCCAGCGAGATGATCCTTCGGTTCGCAAACCAAGTTTTTGTGCCATTTTTCTAACCATCACAGCATTAAAATTTGCAGATTCAAATACTACCGTAGTAGTGTCATCACTTACTTCACTATTCTGCCCACCCATCACACCAGCTAGCGCCACAGCTTTTTCTTTATCAGCAATCACGAGCATCTCATCTGTTAATTCTCTTTCCTGATCATCAAGGGTAATAAACTTCTCTCCTTCTTCAGCTCTTCTCACTACAATATCAATATCATTTTTGTCCCCACCAGACAGATAACGTGCATCAAAAGCATGAGTTGGCTGACCCAAATCAAACAAAACAAAATTTGTAATGTCCACAATATTGTTTATCGGACGCTGCCCCACAGATATAAGTAGCTTTTGCAACCACTCTGGTGAAGGTCCTACTTTTATTCCCGCTACTGCTACTGCCATATAGCGCGGACAAAGTTTTAGATCTTCAATCTTTACACTCAGTTTCATTTCATTTTCAGATTTAATTTCTGGTGTGTCGTATTCTTTAAGTTTTTTATTATAAATTGCAGCCACTTCACGAGCCATACCATAGTGTCCCCAAAGATCTGGGCGATGTGTCATGGACTTATTATCAATATCAAAAACTGTATCGTCTAATTTTAAAGCTTCTGCTAGTGGAGCCCCAACTTTCAAATCCAATTCTGATAAATCCAAAATTTCTTTTTCATCTTTTGATGGAAACATTTCTCCCAGACCAATTTCAGTAGAAGCACAAATCATACCAAAAGATTCTACCCCACGAATCTTAGCTTTTTTAAGTTCAATCAGATCCCCTTCTCCATGCCATTGTACTTTGGCACCAATTTTACCTAATGCTATTTTCATTCCTTCTACCACATTTGAACCACCGCAAACAATTTGAAAATCTTCATTATCATCATTCACAGTACAAACCTGGAGTTTGTCTGCATCTTGATGTTTTTCTGTCTTGGTCACTTGTCCCACGACAATATTTTCTAAATTTGCACCTTGTTTCTTTATACCTTCTACTTCCACCGTACTCATGGTGAGTTTCAAACCAAGCTCTTCTGGTGACAGAGAGTCTGGTAAATCTACGTAATATTTTAACCAATTGTAACTTACTAGCATATAATATAATGTTGTAATTGTTGAATATGTTGAAAGTGTTGTAGTTGTTTATTTTGTATTAAAATCTACTCGCCTTACATCAGCCTGACGATCTAGCACTTCTCTTTCGACGTATTCCCTCTCTGTTCTTTCCTTTTCACGACCGTGTAATTCTCTTAATTTTTCAAAAACTTTATCAAAAGCTGACATTCCCTCGGAACTATGTTTTTCAGAATCAATGATACCTTCATCTGAAAACCATTTATACGCTCTCTGAATCGCAAAATCAATTCTAGAAACAAACACTATCTCTTTTCCCCCAACTCTCTCTAAATCAGACATTATTTCTTTAAATCGAGGCTCTTTTTCTTTTTCTATACCCTGCTCAAAAGAAGTTATAAGTACACCTTCAAACAACTCGTAAGTGACAGGTAAACCCAAACTATGGGCTAATTCAACTTGTTGTCTCAAAACACTCTCCTCTTTTTTGAGCATTATTTTAAAACGCTTGACTTGCCAATCTTTATCCATAAATATTATATCTTTCAAATTTAACATCTACAACAAACGAAGTGATACAACATTTTCAACATCTAAAACTGTTCGAGGAATCGAACATTCCCACTGTGAAGATGTCTAATATCTTCTACACCATACTTTTGCATACAGAGTCTCATACTCCCTAACCCAAAAGCAAAACCAGTCCATTCCTTAGGATCTAGACCACCAGCCTTTATAACTTCTGGATGAACCAAACCACAAGGTAAAGTCTCTACCCAACCAGAATGACTACAAGCTCCACAGCCTTCGCCCTCACAAACCAAACATTTCATATCAAGTTCAAAACCAGGCTCTACAAAATCAAAGTGACCAGGTCGTAATCTTACTTCTACTTCTCTTTTTAAAACACCTTGCAAAAGCTCTTTCATCACACCAATAAGATTGGCAATGGAAATATTTTTATCCAACACCAAACCTTCCAATTGATAAAAAGTATGTTCGTGTGAAGCATCGGTTGATTCATTACGAAAACACCTACCTGGCACAACGGCTCTGAGTGGGGCGCCATATTTTTGCATGGCCCTGACCTGGACAGAAGACGTCTGCGTACGCATCACCCAATCTGGATGACCATCTATAAAAAACGTATCCTGACTGTCACGTGCTGGTGAAGTCTTGGGAATATTTAGACCTTCGAAATTATAGAAATCACTTTCTAACTCTGGTCCATCCAAAACCATAAAACCCATAGAAGTAAACAAATCTTCTAGCTCATTGTGTACTACTGTCATAGGATGGAGATGACCTTGTTCATTTTTTGGTAATTTTGGTTGAGTAATATCAATCCCATCAGTTTCTGCTAGATTACCCATTTTTTGTTTATCAAGATCAGACTTTTTTTTATTATAAAGTCCTTCTAGTTCACGCTTTACTTCATTAGCAAGTTTTCCAAATTCTTTTTTAGCGTCACCAGAAAGTTCCTTTAGACTTTTCATAATCTCGGTCATCTCGCCTGACTTGCGAGAAAAAAACTTTGCCTCTAGTTCTTCTAGCTGCAAAACATCCTTGATTTCTTCAAGACCACTAATAAATTCTTTTTTAATTTTTTCTAATTGTTGTTTCATATTTTTGGAAAAACTAGTGTATTATTGATTTTTTAAATTTAGGATTATTCAAAGCTTCTTGAATTACTACTTTCCATTGTTTCAACGAACCATTAATGATTTCGAACAAATCATGTATCCTATTATACAATTCTGCTTGTTCAGATTCTGAGTTAGCTTTCTTAAAATTATCAGATTCTTCTTCATATATAGAAAAAGCCTTTTTTATATCACCTATCAGTGCCCCCATATCTTCTGAAATATCTATGGTATCTTCCGCTTCAGCCCCTTCAAAGCTTACTACCATATTTCTATAAGCATCATACAAAGAAGTAAAAGTAGCAATAGCAATGTTACTATCCAAACCTCTCTTCAACTTCTCAAAACATTTTATAAGTTTAGACATTTCTAACAAACGTGTCAACATCTCCCTATTTCTATCTAGATAATTAACTTCCTCGATCTCAGACTCCTTACTATTTACAGTAACACCATTTTCTTCAACAACTTGTTCCAAAATATCCCGAATTGCAAAAATATTGTTCTGTGTTTCAATTTTTCCTTCTCTCAAACTATTTTCCATTCCTAGTTCTGACATAAAAATTATTTTTTAATTTTTTTTAAATAACTATTTAAAAATTTACCCCCTAAATCAACGACTCTCTCTCCCAAGTCAGCATGTAATGCTGATTTTTCTATACTTTTTTTCTCTCTACCTTCCTTAGTTTCTTCTGGACCAACAACCTCAGGTGATTCAACATTTGGTTTAACAATATCAGACATACTATTATGCAACAAATCAGGAAATTCTTCTATATCTTGAGGAAGAAAACCATTTTTTTTTGCCTTCTTTATCAGATCTTCTATTACCCTCACTAACCCCACAATTTGTTTTTCTGACAAATTATCACGCAATAATTCATCATCTGACAAAATAGTTAACAAATCATTGTCTTTTCCAGATTCTTTCAATGCTTCTCCCCCACCCAAAATTCTTATTAAAGATCTTAAATATTTACGAAAAATTTGACCATCTTGATTAGCCAAAAATATATTCACTCCATGTTCTAAAAAATTTACCACATCACTTTCTTTCCAACCACCTTTTTGTAATTCTCTTAATTTAGAAATTAAATTGATTCTATCAATAGATGATATTCCCTTAAAAATATCAAAATCTTCCATAGCTTTTTTTATTCTGGCCGACTCTATATCAGCTGGTACTTCCTCATTTTTATCTAACGAATCTTTAGCCTGTTCCATAGATTTTCTCCAATCTTTTAGAGCATTCACCAAAGCCTGAACCACTTCTTGAGACTCTTCTGTATTTTCTTCTTTCCATCTTTTAAAAAAATCCCCAGTATCTTCAATAAAAGAATTTCTTATATCAGCATCCAAAAAATCTCTATTCTTAATAAATATTATCTGCTCTAACAGTTGAGGAGTATCGACTAGTCTTTCAAAAACACCCCACTTTATATTTATGTCTTCCAATCTAATTTTTAGAATAACAAAAAAATCTTTCCTAGTTTGCTCTCTTTCAGCATATTTTATTCTTTCTCCTAATTCACTTACGTCTGACATATAATTATTCAAATTTATTTTTTATTTTAAAGATAAACTTTTTAATTTTTTCTACAGCAACCTCCAAAGACTCTGCATCTTTATTTTTAATAGCCCCATCAAAATCTCCAAACAATTTGCCCCATTCTGCCATTTCTTTTCCATCTTTATCACACAAAAGAACAAATATTTTTTCATCTTTCGCCACCAAAGCATCTCTTATATCTTTTGCATAATCGATATCACCTTCAACAGCGCTTATTGCCATCAGTAAGGTATCAAGATTAACCAATTCTCTTTTTTGAACCTCATGAGACATATCTCTTTCTCCAGATTCAATTCCTTCCTTACGTTTTTTGACAGTAAAATCAACATACACCACATTATCACCTCTGCTTTTATCAGACATAGTCTACTTAAAATAATTAATATACATCATATAGCCTACCACGATTATGACGATAATTACAACGATACGAATAATTCCACTGTACTTATCTTCTTCAAGAGGATTACCCATAGAAGAAGCTTCCGTCTTATTTGAAATCGTTTGATTTTTTACAAGAGTAGTCTTGGTCTTTTCTTGATATTCTCTTGCTTTATCCCAACGCCAATTTTTTAATTCTATTTTCTTTTTACCAAAACCCTTTTCTTCTTCTACAAGAATACCATTATTAAGGAAACTCCTGACTTCACGAATAAAATGACTACGTTCATCATCTTTGGCAAAACTTATAAACTGTTTATCGTCATTGCTAGTATGCCCAATATTTAGGACATATTTATTTATACCATTTCCATTTACTTTTGATCTTTCCTTACCCAAAACCAAACCAGCTTGAATAGGTATTCTGGTTATTTCACCTTTTTTATTTGTAATCAAAATCAAACCACCTTCCACTTTCAGTTCTGCTGTATAAAATTTCTTTATCAAAATTATTGGTAAAAATATTAATATAAAAATTATAGGAAAGATTGAATCAAAAATTTTCTCAATATTGAAATTACTGAACCTAGAAAACAAAAAACCCAAAACCCCTATACCAAGCAAAAGAAAAACAAACAAGCTGATGGATTTCTTTATCAGACCGTACATTTGAATTTTAAAAACTTTTCCTTTGGGCATATTATTTTATTAGACCCACAACATCTCTAAACGTCACCACCACGATAAGCAGCATCAGAAGCAAAAAACCGATAGTGTGAGCAGCTTGTTCATATTTGATAGGTACTGGACGACCAATTATTTTTTCTATCAAGATAAACACAACACGACCACCATCCAGAGCTGGAATTGGTAAAATATTAATAACTGCCAAAGATAACGAGATCATCGCCGCGACATTAATAAGATAGCTAATACCAAGACGCGCACTGTCCCCCACCATCACAGCAATTCCGACAGGTCCTGCCACTTGAAATGCCAAACCTTCACCAACAATTAAATTCTTAATTAACAAATAAAAAGCAAGGAAAATATTTACCACACCAACTAGGGCAGCGAAAAAACCTTTGTAAATCGCAATGTACCAAGGATAACGAATAAGACCGGCATCGGCCGAGGCAAAACCAAACCGAGGATATTCTTCGCCTTCTTTTATTTGTTCTGTTTGTAAATTTAAAACTAATTTTTCTTCCCCTCTATAAACTACCACTTCATACGGTTCTACATTGTCTTTATTAATTTTTAAATATTCTACTAATTCTACAGTTGTAGCAAGCTCAACTCCTCCCACAGAAAAAATTCTGTCACCATACTTTATACCTGCATTATCAGCTGGAGATCCTTCATCTACCATTTGCACCATGATTTGTGATTCTTGCAAAACAATAGCACTATCATCCACTCCACCTGACATATCAGCTGGCAAACCAATCATAAAACCAATGGAAAGTAAGATTCCCGCCAAAATTACATTCATTGTTACACCAGCTACCAAAACTACTATTCTTTTCCAAGCTTTTTGTGCTCCAAAACTATCTGATTCCTGACCAGCTTCACCATTTTCTCCTTTTATTTTACAAAATCCACCCAAAGGCAACCAATTTAGTGACCAAATAGTAGCTGGGAACTCTTCTTCTCTATCTCCATTTCCACCAGCAGTATTTAAAAGTTTATTTTTACCTTTTCCACGTACCCAGACAATTTTCTTTGTTTTTGGATCGCGATAAAAACCAAAAGCCCTCGGTGGCATACCAATACCAAATTCATAGACTTTCATCCCACTCTTTCTAGCGGTAATAAAATGACCAAACTCATGAAATACAACGGCCAAACCCAAAATGATTATAAAACTGATTAATGTAAGCATAACTTTTGTTAATTATTTATTTCTTATCTGCTATTTCCCTCATCCAGAGGAACATCTGGAAAAAAACCTGGAATAAAAATCTTTTTTTCTATATCATCTCCAAAAACATCCTTACCATCTTTATCCTTCTCACCCGTGAAAGGCTTTAGACAAACTTTGCCTTCTTCTGGTTTAAATTCTAATACTATATATTCTTTATCATTTTTTGCTTTAAAAATACAGCCTTCCACCACTCCAACTTCCCTAAGCCGTTCACATCGATCCAAATTTTCTCTAATATTATTCTCGAAACTCTCCCTCAAATCTCCTGAAACCATAGTACTAGACCTTCCTCTTAATGCTCTATCAGCTAAAACTCTAACCTGCTTATCTATATCTGGACCTGAAACACCTTTTAATTCACCTGACATACAATTGACTTTAATAGATAAAATAGCGTAAAATAGTACTAAGATTATAACTTAAATCTTAATTTAATTCAACTCAACCAAATTAATTATAATTTAGTTAACTTGGTATAATTTTTAACTTATGACAACATTGTACATAGTACTAGCTGTTGTAGTAGTAATCGCCTTTTGGGTTATTGCTCTTTATAACGGCCTGGTTCGTCTAAACAACAGAACCAAAGAAGGTTGGAGTGATATTGATGTCCAACTAAAGAGACGCCACGATCTTATCCCAAATCTGGTAAACAGTGTGAAGGGATACATGGAGCATGAGAAAGGTTTGCTTCAAAAAGTAACAGAACTTCGTTCTCAAGCTATGTCAGCTGGCGAAAAAGGAAACACAGCTGAACTTGCTTCTGTCGAAAACCAACTTGGTAGTATGCTTGGTAAATTGCAAATTGCAGTGGAAGCTTATCCAGATCTAAAGGCAAATACAAATGTAGCCCAACTTATGGACGAGCTTAGTGATACTGAAAATAAAATCCAAGCTGCTCGCAGATTTTACAATGGCATGGTTCGTGATTTCAATACAAAGATTGAAACTTTTCCAAACAAAATGTTCGTTGGCATGTTAAATTTTAAAGCTTATGAATATTTTGAAGCAGCTGAAAGTGAAAAAGAAAACGTAGAAGTAAAATTATAAGATGTACAGTCAAATTGATTCCAACAAACGCAAAACCAGTCTACTAATTGCAATTTTCTTTGTATTTATAATTGCAATTGCTTGGTTTATAGATTATTACTATGGTATGGGCTATGGTCTAGTTATTTTTGCGGTAGTTTTTGCTAGTATTTCTTCGCTAGTCAGTTATTATAAGGGTGACAAGATTGCTCTTGCCTCTACCGGCGCCAAAGCTATAGAAAAAAAAGATAACCCCTATGTCTACAGAATGGTAGAAAATCTTTGTATTGCTAGTGGAATTCCAATGCCCAAGGTCCATATTATAGACTCCCCTACTATGAACGCCTTTGCTACTGGTCGCGACCCAGAACATGCCAGCATTGCTCTGACTACTGGGATAATAGGTGCACTTGAAAACGAAGAACTCGAAGGTGTCATTGCTCATGAACTCTCACACATCAAAAATTTTGATATCCGCCTCATGACAATTGTAGTTGTACTTGTTGGTACTATTTCTATCATTGGTAATTGGTTTTTACGTTGGCAATTTTATGGAGGTGGTAGACGTAATGATAACAAAAGTGGAGGTGGACAACTTCAGCTTATTTTATTTGTGGTTGGGATTGCCTTTATGATTCTCTCCCCTATTATTGCAGAGGTAATAAAACTAGCGATTTCTAGAAAACGCGAATATCTGGCTGATGCTTCAGGGGCTCTTATGACTAGATATCCAGAAGGATTGGCGCGTGCACTTGAAAAAATATCTACATCAAAACCAGACCCAAAACTTGCTAGCTCCGCTACTGCCCATTTATTTATTTCAAACCCTCTGAAAGGAAAAAAGATGAGTAAGTTATTCTCAACACACCCACCTATTGAAGAACGAGTAAACAAACTCCGAGGATTGATCTAATTTATCCGGCGCAGTTCTGAAAGAAACGAAGACGAATCCTCCTATTGCTTACCCACCAAAGCTTTAGCGACAGTGGGAAGACAGGGTTAGTAAATTGAGAGGTTTGGTTTAAAAAAATATATGAAAAAATTTCTATCATCTTTAGGAAAATTAATTATTAAGGTTATATTTCCAATTATTATTACTCCTATAATAATGGCTTTTGCTTCTCCCATAATCACCATTATAATTTGGATAATCAATCCTGATTTTGATTACACAAATAGTAACTTTATAATGTATTACACATTATTTTCTCTAGTCATAGCAATTTTTTATTCTTTTTACAAAAATACAATTAATAAAAAATAAAACATGTCAGGAGGACAAAACAAAAATAGAAAATTAAACAGATTATCTGGATTTGATTATTCAACTGAAAAAAATTATTTTGTAACGATTTGTGTTGATAAACACCAACAATATTTTGGTGGAATACATAACGGTGTAATGTGCATAAACCTATTAGGTGCAATTGTGTATCGACAATGGGAATGGTTACAAAAACAATATCCATATATAAAATCACATACCTTTATTGTGATGCCAAACCATGTACACGCAATAATTGAAATTAATAAAAAATACATTACAACGTGTAGGGACAGGTCGCGACCTGTCCCTACGGACATTGCCACGAATACGAACGATAATATAAAAATCAAACCTCTATCCGAATTGATCGGTGCATTCAAAACAACATCATCGAAAACAATTCATCAAAATGGATTTACAAAATTCAAATGGCAACGATCATTTTACGATCATATAATAAAAAACGAAAAATCATTTTATTGTATAACTGATTATATAATCCAAAATCCACCAATGTGGGGTCGTGACAGAAATAATATTTAATCTATGATTCTAAAAAATACCTACAAACAAATCCTTTCTAAAGGTGAAGTTATCCGTCTTGAAGGAAAACTTAAAGAAATTATTACAATTAAAGACGAGGCAGGAAATACTATTCATAAAATTCTCAAACCACTAATGGTAGAATTTTATCTACGTGATGCTATTCAAGTCATAGTTGGATCTATTATAATAGCTATTCCCATTTCTTTTACACAGGAGGTCTGGGATTTAGGTACTACCTTGCCTCTAAAAAATATCCTGTACATCATGGCAATTTCTTTAATATTAATTACCTTATTCATCTATACAAACTATTATAAAGGAAAGCTCAAAAACCATAAATTTAATTTTTTCAAAAGAGTTATCTTAACTTACATTATTTCTTTTATTACCGTTGGTTTTTTATTAACTCTCATAAACCAAGCACCTTGGTCTATTGACTGGGTACTTGCTTTCAAAAGAACTGCTTTGATTGTCTTACCAGCCTCTATGGGAGCCACTATAGCTGATGTGTTAAAATAATATATTAATTTTTAACCAAAAAAATATGGAAGACCTATCTTTTCTAAACATAGGTTTTGTGGTTTTCTTAATAATCCTCATGCTCTGGTCAGTAGTTTGGAAAGGTATTGCCCTTTGGCGAGCTGGTAACAATAAACACCTCAGTTGGTTTGTAGTTATGTTTCTTATTAATACTGCTGGTATTTTAGAAATTCTCTATATCTTTCTTTGGGGAAAGAAAGAAAGTGGACCAAAAATACCTGAAAAAATACAGCAGATGTAGGAATTAAAAAAAACCACTCCTCAGAGTGGTTTTTTATTATTTTTTGTGGTATAATTTTGCCCCTATGGAAACAGATAAAACAAAATTTTTAGGCACAGAAAAAATAGGTAAACTACTTTTTAAACTGTCTGCTCCGGCTATCATCGGCATGATGGTATCCTCTCTTTATAATCTTGTGGATACTATTTTTGTTGGTCGTGGTGTTGGTTCACTGGGTATTGCGGGTATATCTATTCAATTTCCTATCCAAATGATTGTAATGGCACTAGCCATCACAGTTGGAGTCGGTGGAGCTTCTATTATTTCTCGTGCTTTGGGTGCCAAAGAAAATGATAAAGCTAAAATTGCCGCTGGAAATATTTTTACTCTTGCCGGTATCTTTGGTTTACTTTCCTTTTTTGTTACTTTCTTTTTTACTGACAGTTTACTAAAGCTATTTGGAGCTAATGCTGAGATACTCCCCTATGCTCATGACTACACAAAAATAATGGCTTTGGGTACTTTCTTTTTTTCTTTAGCTCTAGCAAGTAGCAATATCATTCGTGCTGAGGGTAATGCTAAAGTTGCCATGCTTATCATGGCTTCGTCCACTCTACTAAATATAATTTTAGACCCCCTACTTATCTTCACTTTTGATATGGGAATCAAAGGTGCTGCCATCGCTACTGTTATCTCACAGGTTTTTGCCTTTGCTTACGCCATGATATTTTTTATCAGCAAAAAAAGTATTATCCGAATTCATTTTCATAACCTAAAATTAAAACTAAATATTGTTAAAGAAATTTTTGCTGTCGGTTCGGCTACTCTTATTAGACAAGCTTCTGCTGGAATTTTAACTATCATTTTAAATAACAGCCTAAATATCTACGGTGGTAGTATGGCTATTGCTGTTTTTGGTGTAATAAATCGCCTAGCCATGTTTACCATGATGCCAATGTTTGGTGTTTTACAAGGCATGCAACCAATCGTAGGTTATAATTATGGCGCCAAATTATTTGACAGAGTAAAACAAGTTGTAAACTCTTCTATAAAAGTCACTACTGCAATGTCTGTATTTTCTTTCTTTCTTATAATGTTATTTGCTAAACCAATTATTTCTCTTTTTTCTACAGAACAAGAATTTGTAAATCTAACCGCTAGAACCGCTAGAATTATCATGATATTTTTACCTGCCTTAGGCTTTCAAGCTATCGTCAGTGGACTCTACCAAGCTCTTGGTAAAGCTAGACCGGCCATGTTTTTATCTATGGTAAGACAAATTGTCTTTCTTATTCCCCTAGTCTTGATACTGCCTATATTTTGGAAACTTGATGGGATTTGGTTTGCCTTTCCTCTAGCCGACTCGCTGGCGATAATAATTACTTATTTCTTCTATCGACACGAAATGAAACTATTAAAAAATCCGACTTAATGTCGGATTTTTTTATTATCTAATTTTTATCTTTCAATAATATTTTTTACTTCTGTCAATTTTCCTTGCATTAATTTTTCTGAGTCTGCTTCTAAATTTAGACGTAAAACCGGCTCAGTATTGCTTGCTCTAACACTAAACCAATAATCTGAATAAGTAAATAATAATCCATCAAGCTCATTTAAATCTGCATCTATATATTTTTCTTTTAAACTTTGTAAAATTTTATCAATGTCGTCTACTCTAAAATTAATCTCACCAGAATGAAATTTTGTATTCATAGCTTGCCACACTTCACTCAAAGGTTGATTTTTATCTGACAATATTTTCAATATATAAAGCAAAGACAAATCTGTACACTCCACGTCATACATATCTCTGTAATAAAGATGAAGGGATAATTCACTAGCAAAAATACCACACTCCTCTTTCATTTGTTTTTTGATATTAGCATGCCCAACTTTTGTCATAGCTGTAGTAGCCCCAGCATTTTCCCAAAGATCAACCACAGCTCTGCTCAAACGTAAATCATACAACATACGACTTGCTGGATTTTTAGCTAAAACTTCTAGACCAATAAGCCCCCCAACAAAAGAAGCTGGTACCACTACTCCCTTTTCATCCACCAAACCAATTCTATCAGCGTCACCATCTAGTGCAAAACCTAAATCAGCACCAATTTCAACCACTTTCTTTTGCAAATCTTTTAAAGTTTCTATTTTCAAAGGGTTAGATTCATGATTAGGAAAATTTCCATCTGGTTCTAGATATAAATATTCAACTTCTACAGAAATATTCTCTAAAATTTTAGGGAGACTAACTTTGGCCATTCCATTACCAGCATCCACCACAATCTTCATTGTCTTTATTTTATTTATATCTACCAAACTCAAAACCTTGGTTTCATAGTCAGAATAAATATCTTTTTTCTCTACAATACCTTTTTCTCCTGCATCTTTAAAATTATTTTTCTTGGCCAATTCTTTCAATTCTGTCATACCAGTTTCTTTACCCAGTGGTAGACCATCGGCATATGTCATCTTAAAACCATTATATTCAGCTGGATTATGACTAGCTGTAATCATGATACCACCAATATGCTCTGGGTAGTGTGCACAGGCAAAATTAAAAAGTGGGGTAGATGTAAGACCAATATCTACCACATCTAGACCCTCATCATTAATTCCTTTTGTTACAGCTGTCTGAAATGCCGGACTAGATTCTCTCATATCATGACCAACTACTATTTTCTTATTCTGCAAATTTTCTCCTCTATTACGCAAAATCTGTACGAAAGCCCGACCTATTTTATAGGCCAAATCCTCTGACAATTCACCCTCCACCAACCCCCTAATATCGTAGGCTTTAAAGATATGATCTGGAAAATTCATAATTATATAATTTACTTTGTCTAAATAGTGAAAATAGTATATAATAAAGACATAAAATATGCAATTTCAAGAGTACTAAATAAGTACCAATTTTGCGCATATCTATATGGATAATATAAACCCAGAACAACTCTTGGAACGTTTTTCTTCACACCTTCGCAATGTCATTGCCAAGGCCATGTCTTTGGCTACTTCACTATCACACGGGCAGGTAACACCTACTCATGTTTTTTTGTGTCTTATAGAAGAACAAGGTTCAGTTGCCAATGAAATATTACACAAATTTTCCCCAGACAAAAGATATATTGAATATTTACTTGATAAAAAACCCAGAATAAAAAAAACAGAAGGAAAAATTACCACCACCACTGTTCCAGAGCTAGACAAGGACTCCAAAAAGACTTTGGAACGTGCCATGCTTTTATCTTACGAAAGAAACCACACTCACATTGGCACAGAGCATTTACTATTGTCTCTAGTATATTCCGACGATAATAATATAAAGAACATTTTAAGACAGTCTAAAATTGGAACAGAAGAAATTGAAGAATATCTAGAAAACAGCCTACAAAGTACTTCAAAATTCCCCGATATTGATGAAGTGTCTGATATGATGAGTCAGTTGGAAGACAATATAAACTCAGACCAACCGATGAACCTACCTCCTCCAGGTGGGATACCAGGGAAAGTTGGTTTACCAAAAACAAAGAAATCATCTGTCAGTGCGCTAGATTTATTTACCAACAATCTAACTGACAAACGAAATCAAAAAAATATTGACCCAGTCATTGGTCGCGAAAAAGAAATTGAACGCGTAATAAATATTTTATCGAGAAGGACTAAAAACAATCCAGTATTGATTGGAGAACCTGGGGTTGGTAAGACTGCAATTGCTGAGGGTCTAGCCAAACGAATTTCTGAAAACAAAGTACCAGATGCTCTCAGACGTAAAAAAATACTGTCTCTCGACATGACAATGCTCATTGCAGGGACTATTTATCGTGGTGAATTTGAAGCTAGATTAAAGCAAGTTATTGATGAAGTAACAAAAAGTCCAAACTGCATTCTTTTTATAGATGAACTCCACAATATTATAGGTGCTGGCTCTTCTCAAGGTGCGATGGACGCGGCCAATATTTTAAAACCAGCTCTAGCTCGTGGACAATTGCGCTGTATAGGAGCGACCACTATTGATGAGTATAAAAAACATGTCACTAGTGACCCAGCTTTGGAAAGACGCTTCCAAGCAGTCAATGTTGACGAACCAAGTTTTGATGAAACTATCCAGATTTTACAAGGTATAAAAAAATATTATGAAGATTTTCATAATGTAAAAATTTCTGACGAAGCCACCCAATCGGCAGTTGAACTAAGTACAAAATACATTCATGATAATTTCTTACCAGACAAAGCCATTGACCTGATAGACGAAGCGGCCGCTAGCGTAAAGGTTAAAATTAAATCCAACCCTAATGAAAACAAACGTCAAAAAATTATAGATGAAATTGAAAATTCTACCATAAAAAAAGAAGACGCTATAAAACAAGAAAAATTTGACGAAGCCATGAGCTGGAAGAAAAAAACAGAGAGCTTAGAAAAGAAACTTTTATCTCTAGAAAAAGAAATTAAAAAAAGTAAAAATGGACCACGCAAAAAAGTAACAGAAAAAGATATTGCCAGAGTCCTAGAAACTAGATTAAATATTAAGTCTGATACGATTTTAAAAAGTGATTGGGAAGAATTGGAAACTCTACCAGCCCGACTTGGCAAACATATCTTTGGGCAAGATAAAGCCATAGAGCAAATTACAAAAACATTGAAACAATCTTATCTCGGCTTAAAGAATGAAAAAAAACCCCTAGCTTCTCTCCTTTTTGCTGGTCCCAGTGGAGTTGGTAAAACGGAACTAGCCAAAATCTTGGCCAAAGAACTCTACCATGACAAAAAAGCTCTTATCAAACTTGATATGAGTGAATTTTCCGAACAGCACAGTACTTCAAAACTACTAGGTTCCCCAGCTGGCTATATAGGACACAAAGAACGCAATCGTTTTACTGATGAAATCCGCCAGCGTCCCTACTGTGTAATCTTATTTGATGAAATTGACAAAGCCCATGGAGATGTTAATAAATTATTATTACAAATCCTAGACGAAGGTGAACTGACTGATAGCGCAGGTAAAAAAACTTATTTTAAACATGCGGTCATAATTATGACTACAAATACTGGTTCTGAATTATTCAAATCACACGGCATTGGTTTTGGGAAAACAGAAAAAAATAGCAAAGACAGAAATAAAAGCATAATTAGTAAATTAAAAACGGACCTATCCCCTGCCCTAATCAATCGTCTAGATAGCGTAGCCATCTTTAATCCTCTTATTCAAGACGATATAAAACAAATTGTTAAGAAAAATTTGGTAAATTTTAACGAAAAATTAAAAAACAATAATAAATTAACTATCAAGATAACCGACAAAATTTTATCAGACTTGAGTAAAGATACTTTTAATAGTGAAGATGGTGCTCGTAATGTAGAAAGGGTCTTGCAAGACATAATCCAGGAGTCTGTTATAGACATACTTAGACAAAAACAAACCAAACAAAGCTATACCCTAAATAAAAAAGCTGGTAAATATAAACTGGTCTAGCTATGGCACAGGATTTTGAAAAACAAATGGCAGTAGCCATGAAAAAAGCTAAATTAAAAGCTCCTATTGCTCAGCCTTTTCCTGTACAAAAAAAACAAATTGAGGAAGAGTTGGAAAGTTTTAAACAATCTCTACGTGAATCTATTGAAAATAAAAATAAAGTAAACATAGAAAAATATTTAAAATTATTGTTTGAAACTAGAGCTAAACAAACTCTATTAACCATACAAAACTTTAAAAAAGAAAACTATTCTATAAGTGAATATACTATTAAAAAAGTGATTAATAACTACTACAGAGACTGTATCCGGCTAACCTTATCTATAAAAAAATAACCTAATATGCCAGACGAACCAGAACAATTAGACGAGCAAGTAGAAAAAAACTTTGCAGAAAAATTTGTTCCTGGATTCATTTCGATTTTGTCAAAAACTTTAAAAGGTGTCCCTATATCCCAAATTAAATTAGTTAGTGAATATATAAAAGACGAAGCAGAAGAAATGGTCAAACAAATAACTAAAGATTTAGCTAAAGAAACCGCTGAAACAGAAGCACTAGAACAAACGGTCGATAGTTTTGATCAAGTGGAACAAGCAATCAAAAATTTTGGACAAGAGGAAGAAATGGACCCTGAAACAGAAATGGCTGAAGAATTAGATAAAGATTTTGATAATATTGAAAATGGAGAAGAACCAAGTGAAACCACTACAAGACCAGAAAAACCTACGGAAACAACTTCCGATAACAATCCAAAAAACGAACAACCTAAAAACACAATACCAGAAAAATCTACTGACCAACCAAACCAATCAGACAGACAAAGTAAAAGACAAACCACTCCTCAGTCTGAAACTTCAAAACCCACAAATGAACAAACGGAAAATACAACACCTGAACCAGAAAACCAGGAAGAAGCACAGACAAAAACACCTGAAGAAAGTCAAGATGGTCAATCAGAAAATGAACCAGAAGAACAAAATCCAGCAGAAAATTCAGAGCAACCAGAACAAACCCCTGATGAAAAAGAAGAGGAGGAATATAAAAAATTTGAAGATAAACTAGACAAACAATATGATGACATAGAAAACCCCGAGGACGAGGAGGAGGAAAATAAGGAGAATGAAAAAAAAGAAAAAAGTAAACGACAACAAATTGCAAAAATAGAAAAAAATATAGCTGAAATAGAAAATAAAACCAGAAAAACTACTGATTCTCAAATAAAAAATTACCAAAAAGAATTAAGAAAATTATCTACACAAAAAAAAGGCAAAGAAGCTCGTAAGTATTGGATCTATACAAAAATGATAGCTGCAACAGGTCAATTTATAGTTACATTAACTATTGGTATAATTATATTAATTTTAGGACTAATTGTATCCTTCACAATTATAGGTTTTATAATCGGAGTAGGGCCATTTATGATGGAGTATGGTATCCAAATCATAGTTAAAGGATCTTTATCTTATGGTAGAAAAATGACAAAATATATAATGGAAAGAAAAAAAGTTGGAACTAAAATAAAAATATTAAACAAACAAATAAAAACTCTTTGGGGTTTTATAAAAACTATTCAAGGTACAGCTAATACTAAATTGGCCGAACGCAAAGAAAAAATGATGCAGAAAATCCAAGAATTGCAAACTAAATAATATTTATTATTAAATTTATAAATTTTATAAAAATTATCAAAAAAATATGCTAGACAAAAAAAAAATAATTTACATGATCATATTTACTATATTTTGTATTGGTCTTGCTTATTTACTTTATAGGGTATTTTTTGCTCCTGAAAAAACAATAGCGCCACCAACACAAACTGGAAGTGAATTATCTCCAGGGCAATTCCCTAGTGCTGACGACAGTGATAACATACCACCTAGTGAAACAACTATAAATACATTACCAATTTCACCTACATCACCGACGACAGAAACAGAAAGAAAAATTATCCAACCACGTATTATCACACCACAAGTCAAAAAAGAAATAGACAGCTCTATTATGAACGTAACTCGCGACAAAACAGGTAAAGCAAAATTTTATGATCAAAGTGATGGAAAATTTTACCGTCTAAATTCTAATGGTGAAATAGAAGCTTTAAGTGAAACAACTTTTTATGATGTAGATAGTGTCACTTGGTCTAGTATTAATAACGAAGCTATCCTAGAATATCCTGATGGTTCAAATATTTACTATAATTTTGATACAAAAAAACAAGTCACTCTACCAAAACATTGGGAAGATTTTTCCTTTTCTGGAACTGGAGACAAAATTGCTGCCAAGAGCTTGGGTTTTTCCGAAGAAAACCAATGGCTCATTACCTCTGATGCAGAGGGTAAAAACATAAAACTTATTGAACCAATGGGGGCAAATGCTGACAAAGTAGAAGTCAACTGGTCCCCTAGCAACCAAGTGGTGGCTCTATCACGCACTGGTGAAGCTTTGGGTTCAGATCGTCAACAAATTTTATTAGTTGGTTTGAATGGTGAAAATTTTCAAGGCCTTATCGTTGAAGGACGTGGGCTAGTGGATCAATGGTCACCTCAAGGTGAAAAACTTCTTTACAGTGTTTATAATGCTCGTAATGATTATCAACCTGAATTGTGGGTAGTAAATGCTTATGGAGATCAAATTGGAACCAATAGACGATTGTTAGGTCTAAATACTTGGGCCGACAAATGTACTTTTGAAAATGAGAGATTTGTTTACTGTGGGGTACCCAGTTTTCTAGAAACTGGAGCTGGCTTTGCTAGACAAATAGCAGATTATACTACCGATAAATTAATAAAAATAGACTTGGAAAGCGGTATAAAAACTGAAATTCCTCTAAATAGTTCTCACACTATAGATACTATTTTCTTGGACTCGACTAATGAAAATATTTATTTTACAGACAAAAGTCAAAATGGACTTTTTAGCATAGAATTATAAAGATAATTTTTTTGTAATTTTATTTTTTTCATATTTAATATATTATTAATTAGCAATTTATTTATCTCTAAAATCTTATGATAAAAATAAGAACTTTATTACTCATCCTCATCCCTGCTTTTATCATCTTAGCATTGGCTATGTTTGTACGCATACTCCAATTCCAATCTATAACCCCTTCTGAAAAAGAAATTGAAAAATGGGCAGATGCTAAAAATTTTACCATCCCCCTTTACAAGGAAGACCCTATTATTGGTAACAGCAGAGTAGGTATCAATATAGTAATATTTGAAGACTTTAATTGCGCAGCCTGTAAAGTACAAAATACATTATTAAAAAAGCTAGTCAATAAATATCCAGACAAAGTAAAAATAATCTGGAAAGGCTTATCCTCAGCAGGATTCCCCTACCCCACTGAAATGGCGCACAGCTACAGCTACTGTGCCAATGAACAAAATAAATTTATAGAATTCAAAGACTTTGCTTTTGTTAACAGTGATAATCTTTCAGAAGATACACTAAACTTAATTATAGAAAATATTGATATAAATCTAAATAAATTTGAAAAATGTCTTCAGTCAGATTCACCTGCCATTCACTTACAAAAAAACGAAATAATTGCCCAAGCACTCAATATTCAAAATATTCCTACCGCTTTTATAAATAACAAACAAATTCAAATACCATCTTTACTTGAAGGTTGGGAAACATTATTATCATTATAAACTATGCCTGCATTCAATAATAAAAAAAAGTTATTTGGATTGTTCTTAATACTATTTTTTTTACTATCTTTTTTTAATATCGGACAGACCCAGGCAGCTAATAAAAAAGTCGCAGTTATTGGTTCCTCTACTTTTGACAGAGGTTGCAATACTCCTACTGGTTTTGTAAAAATATTAGCAAAGGAACTACCAAATTATAATTTCGTTTGTAAAGTTGGCAATGAAAAACTAGCCTTACAAAGCAAAAATTCTACATTTTTTTTAACTCAATTTCAAAATTATGTCAGTAATAAAGGATACGATGAATTATTACTTTATGCTGATCTAAATGGTCTATCTAATGCAGTTACCTTGAAAAGATCCCAAAAAAACCTCGCCACTATTATTCAATCTGCCAAAAGCCAAGGTATGCGTGTAATTGTGGTGGGGGCTCAACCAGCCAAAGGTTATGGCAAGGTTAATGACACATGGATAAAAAATATAAAATCTAATAACAATTTCCTGGCTACAAAACCATATAATATAGATATTTTTATTGAAGTATATAGTGTTGTTGACAAAAATAACGACGATTTTTTAGATGAAAATCTAACAACTGATAAAATTCATTTAAACCCTGACGGCAATAAAATTTTAGCCGACTTACTTCTAACTCAAGCTTATGGTACGGGAAGTACATCACAAATTCAAATTATACAAAATACAAGACCTGCCGGTGATAGCGAAAACGGTTTTCGTCTACTAGAACCACAAACAGTTATTACACTACCTGGCTTAAACTTTACCCCCATAGATTTTGTCAAAAAATATAGTGGCATAGATGAAAGCGGTCAATATTTATTTTTTCCTTATATCGGAGAATACTTATCAGCAATTTATAAATATGGCATAGTAGCAGGTGGTGTAGTGGCCATAGTGATGATTATTATTGCTGGTTTTCAATGGACCACCTCTGGTGGTAACGCAACTCAGACTCAAAAAGCTAGAACTAGAATCACCCAAGCTATAGCAGGCCTAATACTACTAGTTGGTTCATATTTTATACTCTACACTTTAAATCCAAACCTTGTCACTTTCAAAAATCTAAAAGTTTTATATATACCAATAGACAGCTTGGAAAGAAATGTGATTGTTAATAATGGCACTTTCAAATATACTACACCATCTACTGGAATTGTTGGAACTGGCTCAGCTAAAAAAATAGAAAATGAAACTTTTGATGATACTTTCAAAGCCTTTGCTAATTGTGTCGGAGCTGACTGGAGAATTCTAAAAGCTTTTGCCTACAAAGAATCTAAGTTAAATCACACTATAGACAATAAAAGAGGATTTATAGGTCTTTTTCAAACCAATTCTAAAAATTGCCGTGAGTCTCTAAAAAAATATCCAGCATGGGCAGCTCTATGTGGTGACATGACTAACCCAGCAGTAAACACAGCAGTCGGCGCAAAGATGCTTGGATTAGGTATGGCTAATATTGAAAAAAGATGTGGTGATATACCAAAAAGAGATGCCGCAGCACTATTTTATCTAAATCATAACAGTGGTTATTATGCAGTTACCTGGATAATAAAAAATGGAAATGCCTGCAAAGGTGAAATTTTTGTAAAGAAAAGCATAATTGATTTTTGGAACCAACATAAAAACGGAATACACAAAGGAAAACTTATGGGTGAAATTAGAGGTCCTTATGCTTATGCTACGGCTGACCTAACCTTACAACTAGGAGTAACAGATTTTCATGATACTTCTGGTAACAATAACTTTGAATGCCCCCTCAACGGTAGCCCTGAAGATTTTGAAAATTTTCTTAAAGCAAGAGCTTTGATCAAAAAAGGACTTGAGGTAATAAGTTCCTAATTATAAATAATCAATCAATATGAAAACCAATATAAAAATATTTTTTTTATTTATATTAGCATTTTTTTTGATACCTTCTTTTGCGTCAGCACAAACAGGATCTAGTCCTATTTTTAGCTTCGCAGTTATTTCTGACACACACGATGCAAATCAATGTGGCTCTAAACAAGGAAAATGGTCTGATATGGCAATTGAAATAATTAACACACGAAAACCAGATTTTGTTATAGGTGTTGGAGATTTAGTAGCTGGTGGAGGAAGTTGCCCTAACGGTGGAAATGGAATTGAAAAACAATTAGAAGAATTCAAAAAGGTCTATCTTGATAAACTAAATGTACCTTTCATCCCAATGGCCGGCAATCATGATTTTAGTACGGAGCCAACCCATGCCAAAACAGCTTGGAATAATTTTTGGAATAGCAATAAAAATAAAGTATTATCCAATGGAAGTTTTTCTGGATATCCCAGATCATATACCTTTACACACAAGGGAATAAAATTTGATATTTTAGATTATTATGGCAACTACGGCTACAATACAGCTGAAAAACAATGGATAAAATCCAATGTAACCTCAGGAGACTTAGTCTTTAGACATGTCAATCCGTATGGAGTAACCAACGCTCATTTTGCCATGAGAAGTACTGGTAATATAAAGGATTATGAACAACTAACAGAATTACTAAAACAAAAAGGAGTCAAGGCTTTATTCTCAGGACATACCCATGGTTTTTATGAAGGAATTTGTGACAACCTACATTTTATAAACACAGGTTCACTAGGTGCAAGAAGTATGGAATATGCAGAAGGTATCCCCTCTGAATTCCAAAAAAAACAAGCTTTTGTTTGGGTAGACGTTTTATCTGGTGGAGCTATTGATGTTTCTTTTTACTATTACAACGGAACAGGATTAGTAAAATTTGATAAAACCAACTTTCCTAAAACAATTGAAGCAAAAAAAATTACTAGAACTAAAGATGGAAAAACTTTTTATGAAGGTGTTGCAGCAACATGTAAAAGAGTAGATTCACTCGTACAAACAGCTGGTAGTCAAAAAATCTTAATGATCGGAGACTCTCATTCTGCACATTATTTTTACGGAAAACATTTACACAAACTTATTAGAGAAGCTGGTTTTCAAGTAAAATTATACGGTATTGGTGGAACTACTTCTAAAAGTTGGATGTCTGGTAAAAAAGGAACAGGGAAACTCATATCAAGTGTTCATGCTGACGAGCAAGGAATCATTACGCCCCTACCAACTGGAGAGACGTACACACTTAAAAACCTAAAAGAAACTTACAAACCAGATACGGTTATTATTTCATTAGGAAGTAATGAAGTCCCAAAAGAAGACTCTTTTTTCTCCACTTTTGATGCCCCATTAGCAGAAATAGCTGCTACAGGTGCGAAATGTTATTGGGTTGGTCCTCCAAAAATCACAAGAAAAGGTTTTGAAAAATTTCAAGAAACCTCTACTAAAATAAAAGCAATAGCTGAAAGCAAGGGGTGTACATTTATTGATTCTATTCCACTAAGTGATGACAGTCTTCTAAAAGCCGACGGGATTCATTATACTCAGCCCGGTGGAGAACAATGGGCAGCAAAAGTATTTGCACAATTAAATTTAACACAAAATCTAATCTATAGCACAAGCAAATCTGTCATAAGTCAAATGACTAT